>Ga0182739_1001271_pt1 | contig 27147 bp, 19 predicted proteins | sample eDN5th30CBELigBY_FD_128873 | JGI IMG/M metagenome (GOLD analysis project Ga0182739, IMG submission 128873) | Enriched backyard soil microbial communities from Emeryville, California, USA - eDNA 5th pass 30_C BE-Lig BY (version 2) (version 2) | ecosystem: Environmental > Terrestrial > Soil >... | reverse complement strand
CTTGCATGTATTAGGCACGCCGCCAGCGTTCGTCCTGAGCCAGGATCAAACTCTCCGATAGAATTTGACTTGCTCATGTTGCACTTTTTATAGTGTGTGCTCACTTAAAAATTAACGTTGGCGCTTTGTTTCGTTCAGTTTTCAAAGAGCAATTTTCGCTATCTTACAGAAGCGACTTTCTAAATATATCATTTACTAGAAATTAAGTCAACACTTTTTTAGAAGTATTTTTCCTTGAACATTATCTCGTAAACGCTGTTCTAATAAGATAACATTTTATTTTCATCCCGTCAATCGAAATCTGAAAAAATCTATCCATTTTATATCTTCATCATTCTTACATTAATAAAATTTTTGTTTTCAAAGCATTATGTTGCCCACAATAAAAAAGAGAATTGAATAGAGACAACTCGCAATTCCCTTGCGTCTCTCCATCCAATTCTCTTTTAAAAACGTTTTTCTTTTCGTATTATTTCAAGAAGATGAAATATAGAACAAAGACTACAAACAGTCCATACATGATTGGGTGTACTTCTTTCGCTTTCCCTTTCATTATCATTGTGATTGGGTAAAATACGAAACCGCAAGCAATACCAGTAGCGATCGAATAAGTTAATGGCATCATAACAACTGTGAAGAACGCTGGAACAGCTACTTCAAATTGATCCCATTTAATTAAGCGAAGTGATGAAACCATCAGTACCCCAACAATAATCAACGCTGGAGCTGTTACAGCTGATGTAACAACCGCTAATAACGGAGCAAAGAATAAGGCTAAAACAAAACAGATACCTGTTACAATTGCTGCAAAACCACTACGAGCACCTGCTGCAACACCAGAAGTTGATTCAACATAAGACGTTGTTGTAGACGTACCAAGAATTGAACCTGATACGATAGCAAGTGAATCTGCAAGTAACCCTTTACCCGCGCCTGGAAGTACGTTATTTTTCATAAGTCCCGCTTGTTGGGCAACAGCTACTAACGTACCAGCTGTATCAAAGAATGAAACGAATAAGAATGTTAAAATCACGACTAGTATATCTAATGTAAACAAGCTGCTTACATCAGTAAAGGCTTCAAACGCCGCCCCAAAAATTGGAGCAAGACTCGGAGCAGCACCTACAACCGCTTCAGGAGTAGAAACTAGACCAAAGATTCCACCGACAACTGCTGTAATAACCATCCCAAAGAAAATACCGCTCTTAATTCCTTTTGTTAATAAAATAACCGTAATAACAATCCCGAATATAGCTAGTAGTGTATTACCTGTTAACTCTCCCAATCCAAGCAATGTATCTGGATTATCTACAATAATTCCTGAACCTTGAAATCCTACAAATGCAATAAATAAACCAATACCAGCCCCAACTGCATGTTTTAATTCTGCTGGAATCGCGTTAATGATTTTTTCACGAATACCTGATACTGATAAAAGAACGAACACAACCCCAGAAATGAATACCCCTGTTAAAGCCGTTTCCCAAGGAATTTTCATTCCCAAGACAACACCGAATGTAAAGAATGCATTTAGCCCCATACCTGGCGCAAGTGCAATTGGGAATTTTGCAATTAACCCCATCAGTATGGAACCGATTGCAGCTGCTAAAGCGGTTGCCGTAAATACCGCTCCTTTATCCATGTTAGCCATTCCTAATATATTAGGGTTAACAGCCAAAATATACGCCATAGCCAAGAACGTCGTAATTCCGCCGATAATTTCACGGCGATAATTCGTACCTAGTTCTTCAAACTGAAAGTATTTCTTCATTCCCTAGTCTCCTCCGCAACGTCATATACGAAAAAAGCTCCGTTCTCTACCGAACGGAGCTTAACTACATGTAAAAGAGGGCTTCACAAAGCTACATCTATACCTAAATTCTTTTACATCGTAGTCAAGCTGTTCACGGCAGCTTGGTAGAAACTTTCGGACCATATTTCCGATATTATACGACGAAACATTATTTTAATTTAATAAATATAGGTATAGTGTAACAATTCCTAATACACGCGTCAACACCCAAGACGAATGTTCAGATAATTAAATCTTCCATCGTTCGTGATTAGATTATTTTCCCTCTTTAAACAAGAATAATATACGGAATTTATAAGGAATTAACCCTATTATTCCCACTCAATTGTCGCTGGCGGCTTACTCGTAATATCATACAGCACGCTCACTAACCATTGATACATAAGTGTTTTGCGCTTTTTATCAAAACAGAAAAGTCCGTTCAATTCATGTAATTCTTGTACTCAATTGTAGCAGGTGAACCCCTTGTATGTTTTTATTCATATTATTTATCTGTTTGTTCTTGCTTCTTTTTCAAATACTCCGCACGTATTTTTTCAAGTTGCTGCTTTTTATCAAATTTGGCAGGCTTGTGTTTTTCATGATACTTTGTCACAGCTACCTTACCTTTGGTATCTAATTGATATTTGCCCACTTTGTTCACCTACTTTTCTTGTCCTTAAAGAGAATCTATTCAACAAATATAATATACCTTATTTTACTGAAATAAACCTTATTAGTGTACTGCTAACCTTGCATATATCCGTAAAAACATTAAAAACTTAGTAAAATAATTCATCGCCAAATGGTAATTCATTATATTTATCTTTACGACCTTGGATTTGCTGATTCATTTTAAAATCATCAATCAAATCACCAATTTTGACCAAAATAAAAACCCCCCTTCTAGTTATTTGTTATAAATAACTAGAAGAGAGTTTAATTTTTGAAATATAAATAGTTGTACGTTAATCACAATATTAGTACTTAACAATTCAACTTAGACATTAGTATGACTGTGTTTATAACCTATTTAGATTATATTATTCGTAAGTCCTACTCCCACTCAATTGTTGCTGGCGGCTTACTCGTAATGTCATACACCACGCGATTTACATGAGATACTTCGTTAACAATACGTGTTGAAATCGTTTCAAGTACCTCCCACGGAATACGTGCCCAGTCAGATGTCATTCCATCGATAGACGTTACTGCACGAATACCGATTGTATAGTCATACGTACGACCATCGCCCATAACACCTACACTGCGGATGTTCGGAAGCACTGTGAAGTATTGCCAAATATCACGATCTAAGCCTGCTTTTTTAATTTCGTCACGTAAAATAAAATCAGATTCGCGAACAATCTCCAATTTATCCTCTGTAATTTCACCTAACACACGAATCCCTAATCCTGGACCCGGGAATGGTTGACGCCATACAATCTCATCCGGAATACCTAGCTCTGTTCCAAGAGCACGTACTTCATCTTTAAATAATGTATTAAGCGGCTCAATTAACGTAAACTGCATGTCCTCAGGAAGCCCGCCAACATTATGATGTGATTTAATCGTTTGAGCAGTTGCTGTTCCACTCTCAATAATATCAGTATATAGTGTACCTTGAGCTAAGAAATCAATACCTTCTAATTTCGTTGCTTCATCATCGAACACATAAATAAACTCATTACCGATAATTTTACGTTTTTTCTCTGGGTCTGAAACGCCTGCCAGCTTATTTAAGAAACGATCAGCTGCATCCACTTTAATAACATTCATATGGAAGCCTTCGCTGAACGTTTTCATTACGCCTTCCGCTTCTCCTTTACGCAGTAGACCGTTGTCAACAAAAATACATGTTAATTGGTCACCAATCGCTTTATGGATTAACACAGCTACAACAGACGAATCTACGCCTCCGCTCAATGCACATAAAACCTTTTTATCACCAACGATTTGACGGATTTTCGCTATTTCTACTTCAACAAAGTTTTCCATAGACCAATCACCTTTACATCCACACACTTCAAATACGAAGTTTTTCAAAAGGTCATTTCCATATTCTGAATGACGCACTTCTGGGTGGAATTGCACCGCAAATAAATTACGCTCACGATCGCTCATTGCTGAAATTGGACAAGATGCACTTGTTGCATCTACTTGGAAACCTGCTGGTGTTTCAACAACTAAATCACCATGGCTCATCCAGACCGTTTGCTCTTTCGGTAAGTTAGCAAATAAGGCAGAATCATTTTGAACATTAAGAATCGCTTTTCCATATTCACGATGCTGCGCTGGCTCTACTTTCCCACCGTAATATTGCGTCATCAATTGCATCCCGTAACAAATCCCGAAAATTGGTAATCCTAATTCAAAAATCGCTTCATCACAACGGAAAGCTGACTCATCGTATACGCTGTTTGGTCCACCTGAAAAGATAATTCCCGCTGGATTCATTTTTTTAATTTCCTCAGCTGTAATCGTATGTGGATGTAATTCACTATATACACCAAATTCACGAATACGACGTGTAATTAATTGGTTATATTGACTTCCGAAATCAAGTACTACGATCATTTCTTGGTTTATTTCTGTTTTCCCCGGCACTATCGTCACCTCAACTAATGTATTTTCACTTGAGTCTTTCGAATCAAGTAATTACTTTTACTATTTCCATAACGAAAATATTATCATAAAAAAAACTAGAAATATGCCTTCATCATAACAAAAAAGGCAGATTTCTAGTTTACACATTGAAATCCGCCTTCATAGTCAAATCATTTCCGGTGATTTGGTAGATACTTTCGATCCGTATTATCGAGGATATATGAAGGGCTCTATACGTTTTACGGTCATTGTATCAGTATAATAAAAACAAGGTCAAGAGCTAGTTTTTCTCATTAAGGTTTCCCAGCTCTCTTGAAGCTCCCTCCATGCTTCTCCTTCTTCATCTCCCCTATAAAGAATTAGTTCATAGCGACGTGTCATTTTGGTCATTAGATTTGTATCATAGACCGAATCAATATAAGCAGCATATTCGCGAAATGTTTGCCCCTCAAGACGCTTTAATCCCGCACGATGCAGTTGTTTAACAAGTACTTCATAGGCTTCAGAAAAACAAATGGGTTTTCGTTTATAACGACTAATGAGTAAACGTGGCACCCATTTTCGACGAGTAAGAAATAAGCTAAGCACAACGATACCTACAGTCCCTACGCTTATCCAAAATGGCTTCATAATCGAGATAAATTCCCCAGTTGTTCCTCTTTGTTCACTGACAGCATTCTCCTCTGCTTGCTGCAGTGTTTCGGCTTGATCTTCACGTACAGAAGAATGTTCCGTATCACGATGAGTTGTCCTGTCTGAATTAATAAATTCCGGTTCACTCGAAAATCCTTTCGTTGGTTCAAAAGGAACCCAGCCAATCCCAGAGAAATACACTTCCACCCAAGAATGTGCATTATTATTCGTTACTTGATAAATAGCCTCCCCTTCTTTAACCGTTCGCTCCCCTTCCGTATACCCCTTTGCCCATCTAGCTGGAATACCTGCCGCTCGCAGCAAAACAACCATTGAAGTCGAATAGTTATCACAATAACCAATCCTTGTTTCAAATAAAAACTGATCCACATAATCTTGATCCTTCGCTGGATAAGGAATGTTCTCCTTTGAATAGACAAATTCCGGTTGATCGAAATAATCTTCTACAGCCTTCACCTTATCGTACCAATTTGATTGATTCTCTGTCAGTTCCCTCGCTAAATCATACACTCGACTTGGGATACTATCAGGCAGCTGCGTATATAAGTCCATCAATACATCCATCGTTTCATCAGCCTCTGTTACTTTTCGGAATTGCGCCAAATCATAACGCGGCTGCTCATAATTCACCATATACTCACTTATATCTTGTACAGTTCCATCCGCCGTCTGAGGTGTTAGTTTCTTTAGATTCGGTTCATATAGAAAAAATGAGACTCCATCCGCCTTTACGTTTTTTAAATAACTCCCTGCCGGATAAAGAATATGCCCTTGATCCTCCATAATAGATACCGATGCCGTGAGTGCTTTTGCGGCTACTTGCTCCGGCCTCTCGTAATTCTCTAGCTCTGTCAACTCGTCACCATTATCCAGCGGAAAGGCCGTTCCTTCTCCAACCGATGAAACCCACCCTTTCCCGGTATATACATTCTTACTTTCTACCTTCCAATAATCATTCGTCGTTGCTGTATGATAAAACACAACGGACGAATCAGGCTCAATAGAACCCCCAAGTTTTGAATCATCCTCACTATATCCAACCTTACTAACGGAAGCTGTACCGTCCTCTCCCGTTGCCTGCTCAGAAAAGGATTGAATAAAAGGAATGGGGTCTGGCCACTGTGGACCAGGCTTTGGCAAGAGAAGACCCATTGATACAAAAAAGGCTACCACAACAATAAGCGACATAGACCATTTCCCTAACAGGCGGAGCGACAACGCTGGAAACAAATGAACTAGTTTCATTACTCCCAATATCATAACCCCTGCTATGACGACTCTAACGATGGCTACGCTCGCATTATAAAAAGTAAAAGTATCCAAAATTGCTAAAAGAATAACCGTCATACTAAAAAAGAAAAGCAGATTACTCTTCATATAAATCCAATAATGAATTAAGTACGTCACAAGCCATAACAGTGCAAAAAATAATAAGGTCCGAAACGAATTGGTCATAAGTATCCAATCGCCATTCCATACATAAGCCATATTGACTTCAAGCTCTCTTATCGAAAACAGTGTATCATCATATAACATATATACAACTGCAGCTATATATCCTATTAACACAACAGAACGAGCAAGCCAGTGAAGCGAAAAGAAGTAAACAGCTAATGATAAAATGATAAATAGAATAAACACTTTCATATTCCCTGTATCCGTCAGTTCCGAGACTGGACGCATCCATTCTGTAAGGAGAAAAAATGAGAATACATAGATGAATAGTTGTATTATATTTTCGACTCGTTTAGGCATCATTCTTACTCGCTCCCCCGGGTTGCGATATCACAAACTGAACCTGTACGCCTTGTTTCAAAGCCACTTCCTGCACTATGTAATCTTCATCTTTTACCTGTTCCTTCACGACAAAACAAGTAACCGCTTGGTTATTCCTATACGCATATATGTGTTCAAGCTTTTCAAAGGTTAACTGAGTCGTCACCACGATAAGCTTCGCTTGATGCATCCCTAGTCGAATATTACGAGGTAAACTTTGATTCAAACTCGGCTGTACACGAGCTAAATCATAAAAAATCTCTCTCTTGTGCCTCTCCCCTTTACTTGTTGGCAGATATACATTCTGCATGGAATCAATCCAGCCAATCTGTATCCCTCGCTTTAACGCCGCATGAACAAAAGAAGCAACGAAGGACACCATTTCTTCAAATGAGTCCGTATAACTTTGATCTAAAATAATATAAAAAGTTTCCTTCTTTTGCTCATCAAATTCTTTCGTCATGAGCTTATTCGTTCTTGCAGTTGCTTTCCAATTAATCCAAGAGAGCTGATCGCCGGCCTGATACTCTCTCACACCAGAAATGACGGATTGGCGGGGGCGCGCTCTTTGTGAAAAGCCTTGCTCACCGCTCCATAATCGATTAAATTCCCGATAGCTTAGCTCATGATAAGTCGGAAAAACAAGAATGGTATCCTCCGTTTTAAACATTTGTTCCTTGTGAAACAATCCTAGTACATCACCGGTATATAGACGTACCCCTTGAAAAACGTGTTCCCCGCGCGGAACATGTTCTAATGTATAATGCCAAGTCAACGTTTTTGTAAAGCCAACAAATAAAAGAGTTTGCGGCGGCCTAAGCGATGTCCCTTCTATCTGCTCCTCTACTAATAAATACAGAAGAGGAAATCGGCTTTTTCGTGTCACTGTAATATAAACATCCACTGCACTTCCAACTGAATATTCTTTCTTGGTAATCTTTCGCTCCACCGTATATACATGAAACGAATGAAAAGACAACGCCAGTGAATAAAGAACAAAAGGGCACATCGCATAAAACAAAAACCAACTCACAAAACTACCTTGAAACATCGTAAATATAAACATAGCTAGAAGCAAACTAAACAGCCCTACCACTTTTGTATATCTTTTCACTTTCTTCATCACGTAGCCACTCTTTTCACTGGCACGGAAGTCGTCGAAAGAATATCTTGAAGAATAAACGCAGCATTTTCTGCAGAATATTGTGCTTCCGGTTGCAAAATTAATCGATGACCAAACACAAATGGCGCTAAATACTGAACATCATCCGGAAGCACATAATCCCGGCTGCGTAATAGCGCATAAGCTTGAGCCGCCTTCATTAAAGCTATCGACCCACGCGGACTCACTCCTAAATAAATACGAGAATCACTTCGTGTTCGCTGCGCAAGGTCAATAATATAGGCTTTCACTTTATCATCTACCACAACATCCTTTACCTCTGCTTGCAGCTGTAATAGCTCCTCTAAACGAAGTACTGGCTGCAGTTCCTGAAGCGGTGAATAAGAGCCTGCCCGTCGCAATACTTCCATCTCTTCCTCCACAGTTGGATATCCCATTTTCAGTTTTAATAAAAAGCGGTCAAGCTGCGCTTCCGGAAGCGGGTACGTCCCTTCATGTTCAATCGGATTTTGCGTCGCCATTACGAAGAATGGCTGCTCTAACTTCCTCGTTTCTCCATCAATCGTAACACTGGCTTCTTCCATTCCTTCTAGCAGTGCTGATTGCGTCTTCGGTGAAGTTCGATTAATTTCATCAGCTAAAATAATATGTCCCATGATCGGCCCAGGACGAAAAACAAATTCCTGTTCCTTTGCATTAAAAATAGAAATACCTATTACATCAGATGGCAGTAAATCAGGTGTAAACTGGATACGTTTAAACGTTGCTCCAATCGATTTCGCAAGAGCCTTTACGAGTACAGTTTTCCCCACACCCGGCACATCCTCAAGTAGTACGTGCCCCCCTGCTAGTAAAGTAACTATACTTAATTCAGCGACTTCCCTTTTTCCACTTACAACTCGATCAATATTGTTCAGCACTTTTTCTAGTTTCAGATGTATTTGTTCTTGCATCATATTCTCCCCCCTGCCCTCTTAAACTAGTTCGACTAGCCCCAAACATAATCCTCCATACAGTATGGCTATAACTATACAATCTTATTTTTCTATTAAGCTTATCTCCTCCACTTTATTTTGTATTTGGCTTTGTTAACTAACGTTGTTCACTTTTAAAACATAGAATGGACCGCGAATAGTAGAATCGATGTTCCTTATTCGCGGTCCATTCTATAATAAGTATTTTTTACAAAAGGCAAAATACCCATGAAAACACTTTGCATGACGAATGTACTTTTACTTGATTTACCTCTGTATAAGTACATTCGCAAAGTTTAATTAAACGGTTGATTAAATGTTCTAACTGGAGGAATAGATTAATTATTAGTAGAAAACCCCAGGAAAAAAGAGTAACTTTCACCTCTTTTTCCTGGGGCTTGTCTTTTCCTTTAAACACACTTCCGTGTGACTAAGTACCGCTTAACTACTTCTTCTGTTTCACCTTCTAAACTCAGTCCAAATTTATCTTTCATCGTTCGAGTAACCGCAATGATTTGGTTATCTTCTATTCCAGCCTTGATAAATGCATTGACTACGTATATAACAGTTTCACTACTTTCTTTTTTCCATACCCAGCTTGTCATTTGAATGAAACAAACCCCTCCAAATCATAAAAAGGTAATATTAATTTAAGTTAATCCACACACTCTTCACTTCCGTATAATTATCAAGCGCATAGCTTCCCATTTCTCGGCCGATTCCACTTTGTTTATATCCTCCAAAAGGAGAGGCAGCATCAAAAACATTATAACAGTTTACCCATACTGTACCTGCTTTCAATTGATTCGCCACATAGTGAGCCTTCTTCACATCCTGTGTCCATAAACCAGCTGCTAAGCCATATTCAGAGTTGTTTGCGCGACGGATGACATCGTCTAAATCTTCAAATGGCATAGCAGACACAACCGGTCCAAAGATTTCTTCTTTCGCAATTGTCATCTCATCATTCACATCAGCAAAGATGGTTGGTTCAACAAAATAGCCTTCTCCCTGACCATAAACACCACCCGCTACAACTTCTGCTCCTTCTTGCTTTCCTAATTCAATATATTTCCCTACTCGCTCTAATTGCTCCTGAGAAACTAATGGCCCGATTTGGGTAGAAGGATTAATCCCCGCCCCCTGCTTAATGTTTTTAGCATGAGCAGCTAAATCTGCAACTACATTATCATAAGATTTCTTTTGAATATAAAGACGTGAACCGGCACAGCAAACTTGGCCTTGGTTAAACATAATACCCATTAAAGCTCCAGGTATCGCTTTACTCATATCCGCATCCGGTAAAATAATATTAGGTGATTTTCCACCTAGCTCAAGAGAAATCTTTTTAACTGTTCCTGCCGCTTGGCGCATAATCATTTTTCCGACAGATGTTGAACCAGTGAACGCAATTTTATCTACGTCTGGATGATCAACAAGCGGTGCCCCAGCCGTTTCCCCAAAACCTGGTACAATATTAAGAACTCCAGCCGGGATGCCAGCTTCAAGTGCTAGTTGACCTAAATATAAAGCTGATAGCGGTGTTTGCTCTGCTGGTTTTAACACAATTGTACATCCTGTAGCAAGAGCTGCTCCTAACTTCCAAGTTGCCATAAGCAGAGGAAAATTCCATGGAATAATTTGTCCTACTACACCAACTGGTTCATGACGTGTATAGTTAAAATAGTTACCTGCAACTGGAATCGTTTGTCCCATAATTTTCGTAGTCCAGCCAGCATAATAACGAATATGATCGATAGCAAGAGGTACATCCGCATTGCTTGTTTCATTAATAGGCTTCCCATTATCTAAAGTCTCTAACTGCGCTAATTCTTCTTGATGCGCTTCCATTAAATCAGCTAATTTATAAATAAGACGACCGCGTTCAGAAGCACTCATCTTTCTCCATGGACCGTTTTCAAAAGCCTGACGAGCAGCTTTTACTGCTCTATCTACATCTTCTGGTCCTGCTTCACTCACTACAGCCAACACTTTTCCATTAGAAGGATCAAGCGTTTCAAAAGTTTGGCCTGAAGCGGCTTCTACCCATTCCCCATTAATCAAAAGCTTTTTCGTTCCCTTTAAGAACTCCTGTACACGTGGCTTGATTGATAATGTTTGTTCCATCTAAAAAAATCCCCCTTAAATTAACTATATTGGTATCGCCTACAACTATTTATATATGCAAGTCCTATGCCAAAATTAAAGACCTTTAATCCTCGCATCCCACCATTTTTAAACATATACACCTGTTCCATAACGGAACAACTTCATGTACCATTCTGGAACAGGTGTATAAATTTAGAACAGTGCACAAAAATTCTACAGTGTTCTACCATTCTGCTATAATAGTTCTTGTATTTGATATTTTTTCCAGAATATTAAGCAAACTGCGAGGTGTCATTCTATGTCTATCGATCTCAACACATCTAAAGGAATAGTCCCTAATCATATTCAAGAATCATGGAAACGTTGTTATTCAAATGGACTTGACCCTACAACAATCGATCAAGACCATATACTTGGAGAATATGAACTAACCCAATACTACGATAAATATGAGGAGCTTCTTTATTACTCCTCTTCTATTTTAGAGAACGTGCACGATTCCATTCGCGGGACGGAATTTCTTCTAGTAATCGCTACACCTGAAGGATATATCATCGATACCGTTGGAGAACCTTCTTTTATTAGGCATGCTGATAACGTCGCTTTAAGAAAAGGGGCCAATTGGCTGGAAGAATCGAAGGGAACTAATGCAATTGGTACAGCTATTGTAGAAAAAAGCTCCGTACTTGTTCACGGAAGCCAACATTTTTGGGAGAATAATCATTTTCTTACTTGTGCCGCAGCTCCCATTCTTGATTCTAAAGGACAACTTCTCGGCATTTTAAATTTAAGTAGTTATCAACAAAACTATCATCCACTCACATTAGGTTTGGTCAAAAGAACCGCTCATAGTATTGAACAAGCTCTGTTACTAGCTCATACTCAAAAGCAAACAAAAAACTTCACAAAAGATCTTGATTTTATTTATAATCATCACCCTGCCCCTCTTATTACCGTTAATAAAGAAGGCACAATTACAAGAGTGAATACGGCAGCAACCCGTACAATTGGTTATTCAGAACAAGCTGCGATTGGTAAACCGATTTCCAACATTCTAGTAGAAGTGAACCCTTTAGTACCAGAGCAAAAATTTTTATTAAACAATCAAGTATTTACTCCCCACATCCTTACTAGTGATTATCGTGATCAGTCCTATATGCTTTTACGAGGAGAAACAAAACAACAGAATGTTGCATTAACGAATCGTTATCACTTTACCGATATTATTAGCCAAGATCCTAAAATGAACGAAATGGTAGCCATTGCAAAAAAAGCAGCAATTATAGATATAAACCTTCTGATTTCCGGTGAAACAGGCACAGGGAAAGAGCTATTTGCTCAATCTATTCACGGCGCAAGCTTCAGAAGCAACCAACCCTTTATCGCCATTAACTGTAGCGCTATTCCTGAAAGTTTATTAGAAAGTGAGTTATTTGGATATGAAAAAGGGGCCTTCACAGGAGCCAAAAGCCAGGGACAAGCAGGTAAGTTTGAAGCAGCAAACGGCGGGACTCTGTTCTTAGATGAAATTGGGGATATGCCTCTGACTGCCCAAGCTTCCTTACTTCGAGTGTTGCAAGAGCGTTGTATCACACGTATCGGAGGAACGACTCCTCGTCCTATTGATGTACGAATTATTGCTGCCACTCATAAAGATTTACAAAAGGAAATAGAGGCGGGACGTTTTCGTGCCGATTTATATTTTCGTCTCAATGGTTTTACGTTAAAACTTCCCCCTCTACGCAATCGTACAGATTTGCTTTTGTTAGCCGAACATATTTTATCTCAGTTACCTTTCAAAAAAGAAAACATAGAACTAACCGAAGATGCCAAAGCCTTTATTACCGAATATGAATGGGCAGGGAACTTCCGACAATTACAAAATGTATTACAGCAGGCCGCTTTTCTAGCCAATGAGAGTCGTATTACGAAATCTTTGCTTCTTTCTCTTTGTCCTTCTTCAAGTGAACCAATAGAAAAAGAACAAACAAAAACCCAAAAGATTATGAGCTTGCGAGAACATGAAATAGCTCTTATTCAGCAAGTATTGGAACAAACAAATGGGAATATTAGTCGTGCCGCTAAGCAATTGGATATTGGCCGTAATACGCTTTATCGGAAAATGAAAGAGTATAATCTTATGTTATAACATTCAAAAAGCGCCCCATTTAAGGGCGCTTAATTAATTAGCATATTTCTTTTTCATCTCTTCTTCTTTCTCTTTAATCGATTCTTTTAGCTTTTCTCCCTCTGTTTTTAAAGTTGTGTTCAGCTCTTCATATTTCGTTTCATAATATTCACGTATAATCTCATAGCGCTGATCGATTAAGCTGTTTACTTCTCCATATGTTTCATAGTTGATTTGTTCCTTATTCTGAAGATAAGAGGAAGCCTCTCTCATACGTGTCTTCTCATCATTTGCTTTGTTCCAAAAACTATTTTTTTGATTAATTAACTCAGTGGACTTTTTATTTTGTTCATTCCAAACATTGCTCCAGTTTTTATTTCCCCAATTCCACCATTCATTCCAAAGACGACGGCGCTCATCTTCCCAAAGTCGATTAAAATCATCTGCAGAATTAACCGTTTCAAATTCTCCGCCACCTGCTTCAGCTACTTCCTTTAATTGCTTCGCCCCATCGTTATCTACATCAAAACCAATGATATTAACAACGGCTTGAATATCTGAATCATGAAGACTTTTCGCTTCCTTAACAGGATCACCATCACATGTCTCTATCCCATCACTTACAACATAAATAATATTTTGTCCTTCCGTACCTATTTTTTCAAAATCTGCTTTCGTTTCAGCAATAGCTCTAGCAATAGGTGTCCATCCCGTTGGCTTAAATTTATTTAAAGAATCTTGGAATTTTGCTTTTTCATATGGAGCAAAATCGTAGACAACTTCTGTGTTTTCACAAGAAACTTTTTTGTCCGAATCATCATTACTTCCTTTATGACCATATACACGAAGCATTACATTAGCGCTCTCTGGCATCGAGGCAACAAAGTCATCAATCGCCTTGTTAGCGAGTTCCATCTTCGTTTGTCCTCCAACCTTCTGAGCCATACTGCCGCTTGCATCAAGCAAAATAGCAATATTCGTATTTACCCCTAATTCCCCGTTTTCACTAACCGTAATTCCTCCTGGCATTTCCGTCAGGATTGTTTCAATAGAAGGATTAAATTCTTCAAAAAACTGATAATGCTCCTTATAATTCTCTCCTTCTCGCATTAATTCTAATAAAGCATGATACACTTGAAAACTATCTTTATCAGCAAAACTTTGCTCATTTAATTCTTTATGAATAATTGCTTGATTGTACTGTGTTCCCGGGTACTTACCTGGCTCCTCTTTTAAAATATCTTCAATCGTTGCTGCAACCTTCGTTGGGTCTTCTTTCTCTTTGTCTGCTCCCTGCTCCTCTTTCCCTTTATCAGCTTCTTTTTCAGAAGAAGTTTCCTCCGTATTACATCCTGATAATAATAGGAAGAACATCGCAACAAGCATAAATAACAAATAGGACTTCCCCTTTATCTTGGTGAACATTCGTCCCTCTCCTTCCCTATACATTATGGCTATTCTATTTACTCTCTAAAAAATCATACATAACATTCCATATATGTACCATATTCGAAATGTAAAATAGTTACTTATACACACCAAACGCCACTTATGTAAAGAACATTTTTATATCTTAAGAATCATTAAATGTATTGTTTAGGTAAAAATATCCACAGCAGATAAAACTATAAACTTTATTTCACAGAAACTTTTTAACTAACAAATAAACATAAAAAAGCAATAAGGAGATATGTACTCTTCTTATTGCTTTTCATTATCCAGCTTCATTTATTTAATTAATGGTTTACATAAACAACGCCCTCAAATTATAAACGATTCCTTGAAGGCATTGTGATTTTAATTTAATTTGTAGCTCGTTCTGGCGTTCCACTTTCTTCGATTTTACGAACTGCGTCTTCACTAACATCCACTCTCTTTAGGAAGAACGCTAAAATTAACGCAACAATGTTCATGCCTAATGCTACTAAGAATGAATATTGAATACCAGCTAATAACGCTTGTTGACCTAGCAGCGTCATCGCTTGCTCCGTTGCTGTAGTTGGGTCAACACCAGCCATTAAACTTTCCGCTTCCTTTGTTGTTACATGATTCATAATCGTTACTAAAATAGCTGTACCAATTGAACCTGATACTTGTTGTGCCGTGTTGTTTATCGCTGTACCATGCGGATTTAAACGTGTTGGTAATTGGTTTAAACCGTTTGTCATAATAGGCATCATGACCATCGACATCCCAAACATACGAAGTGTATAAATCATAATAATATAGGTGTATGAGGAGTCAATTTGTAGTTTTGCTAATAAATAAGTAGAAACCGCTGTAATACCTAAACCTATCAGCGCTAATAGACGAGGGCCCATTTTATCAAATAATTTCCCGGTAATCGGTGACATAATCGCCATAACAATGGCCCCTGGCAACATCATTAACCCTGAATCTAACGGTGAAATACCACGAACACTTTGTACATAAGCAGGTGTTAAGATCATCCCTGAGAACATCGCCACTGCATTAACCATCGAAATAATCGAACTTAACGTAAACATTGGATATTTATATACGCGTAAATTTAATAACGGATTCTCTAACTTTAATTGACGTATAACGAAAACAATTAACGCCACAGCACCTACAATTAAGGTTGTTACGACTAATGTATCGGTCCAACCATCTGAGCTCGCGGAACTGAACCCATATAATAAACCACCAAAACCGATTGTAGATAAAACAACCGAGAAATAGTCGATTTTAGCGTTTTTATTTGTTTCCATTACATTGTCTAACTTCCAAATCGATAATATCAGACTAATAATAGCAAGCGGTAAAATCATTTCAAATAGTACGCGCCAATCATGATGCTCTACAATATACCCTGATAAAGTAGGCCCAATTGCAGGTGCACTAATCATGACTAAACCGAAAATCCCCATTGCTGCACCACGTTTTTCACGCGGGAAGCTAATAAGCATAACATTCATTAATAACGGCCCCATTACAGAAGAACCTGCGGCTTGAACCATACGTCCAGCCAATAACACTGCAAAGTTTGGTGCAAAAGCAGCCATCGCCGTACCTAAGGTGAAAATCACCATAGATGTAATATATAAGCTGCGGTTTGAAAAGCGTGTAATTAAAAATGCTGAGGCCGGGATTAAAATCCCACTTACAAGCATATAGCCTGTAGCAAGCCATTGAACTGTTGCATAATCCTTAATTTCTAGATCTACCATAATGGATGGCAGTGCTACGTTTAATAACGAGTTATTTAGAAATGATACAAAGGCACCAACGAATAAAACGGCAATCATCAAATACGACGGCTTTTTCATTTGATCCATTGAATTCATATTTTCTTTCCCTCTATTTCTTTATTTAATTTTTTTGTTCACTCGAGAATTTTAAACCCTAAGTACAATTTTTTCAAGCATATTATACTAACGGTTTAAAAATATTGAGATTCGGCTCGAACAACTTTATACTAAATGTATATAAAACGCTCGATGGAGGAATTATGAATAACCGTAAAAGACATGTAGCAAATGTAGCATTACGATTATTTGTTGAAAAAGGTATTCAACAAACATCGATACAAGAAATTATTGAGCAAGCAAATATATCCAAAGGAACTTTTTATAATTACTTTTCATCTAAAAATGATTGTATTGCCGAAATTTTAGAAGCATTACGATATGATGCCAGTCAAATCCGAATGGAAATGCAGATTGGGAAAGATGAAGAAGATCGTCAAATTTTAATTGAACAAATCTCGATTTTAATCCAATTGAATGAAGAATATAATTTAAATGCACTATTTGAAGCCATTTTAAGCTCAAATGAAAAGGATCTAAAAAAGTTAGTGATGCACCACCGCATTTATGAAATGGAATGGTTAGCTAAGCGGTTTACAGAAGTGTTTGGACAGCATATTGAGGAATACTCCTTTGAATGTACCATCTTATTTTACGGAATGATGCAACATATAATGTTTACAATGCGCGTTACAAATATGCCTCGCTCCATTCATAAAATTGTGGATGTTATCCTTTCTTATATGGAACTAATTATTTCAAAAATGATCGAACAAAATAGTAAGTTAATCGATCAATCTGCCATTCATCTATTACGCGCAAATGTCGATCGACGTATTATCACAGTGGAAGAACTAATGGAACTAGCAAAACATATCGAAAAAGAAGCGACTTTTACTCAAGAACAACAAGATTTATTTACTGTAATTATCTCGGAGTTAAAGCAAGACCGTATTCGTACAAGTGTCCTACAACCATTACTAAAACCATTTCAACTAACATTTATGAAAACTCCTCTAGAAGCACAAGTGAATACCTTTACAAATATGGTTTGGTATTTTTTGAAAGTATTATAAACTTTAATTGGTATAATGAAGTTTTTAATCAATAAAAGAAAAAACCCACATAAATCGAAGAATACAAAAAACCTCTTACCAATTTGAAAATGGATAAGAGGTCTAATCTATATCGTCGAGCTAGTATAAGGCTAGTTAATTGCTCATGCAACCACCGCATGTAATAAGTTCTCAAAAACCTTGCTATATCAATGTTTCTGAGAACTTATTACATCATGCCGCTCATCTAATGTTCCATGAATTCACAGAACTCCAACATTTGAGATGGAACCTAAAATATTACTCTAATTCAATCAATTTAAAGCCACTTATATTGTCATTGAGACGTATGAAAAACAGGCATGCACGTACTAACTGACATTTATGCCTGTTTTAATGTTCAATTAATGATTTCGTACGTTCGCTTAATTCTTTTATTTAATCAATCGTTTGATTAAATATTAAAATATGGCATAATAAAGATTTTTCCATTATATCAATTTAATACAATTGTTCTTCGATTGTACGAGCCGCATTCATTACAAGAGAAATTAAATGTTGTTCTTCAAAATCTTTATAACGTACATCTGGAATAACGATGGTCACCGATGCAATGGCATGGCCTGCAGGTGTTAAAATTGGCGCAGCAACCGAATGTGCCCCCTTAACCCGCTCGCTGTAACTAATTGCAAACCCCCGCTGTTTGATAACCTCTAGACTATCTTCTAACGCCTCCTTCGACAGAAGCGTATTTTCCGTAATCGGGTTAAAGACGACACTAGCCATATATTGCTCGAACTGCTCCTTTGGTAAAAATGCAAGTAACACTTTGGCTGAAGCACCTGCATATAAAGGTGATGTATCCCCAACATAGGCTTTGGCTGCCAGTGGATACTTGCTCGCCAAATTGTAAATACAACGTCGTTCATCACCGTCCACAACACTCAGTGACACACTTTCACCAATTTCTTCATTTAATGCCTTTAAAATTGACTCAGCGGCTGTCACTATACTTGACTCTTCTTCAACAAGCCGGCCTAAATACATAAGGGATAGGCCTAACTGATATTGTTTTGTACGCTCATCCTTATGTAAAAATCCTTCGTATACTAGCGTGGAAACAAATCGTTGCAAACTCGAAATGCTAATGCCTGTCTTTTTATTTAACTCTGTTAGTGAAAGACGAGGTTCCTCCCGTGTAAATGCCTTTAATACCTTAATGGCCTTGTGAAGTGACTGCATTGTATAGTTTTTATTAAAAGTCTCCTGATCCATCTCATCACCTCATTTAATAAAGCAAGTCTCCCTTTATCGTACCAAAAACAGCGGAGAATGGGGGAATATAATTTACCCCACTGTTAATGAGCGTTGAGGCCTCCTCTCCCCCAGGAGAAGGGCCTATTGATGGAAGTTTCTCTTTATGCCCTTTTGGACAAAAGAAGCTGATCTGTATGCTCTCCTAAAATTGGCGGTGCACCCTGATAAGCTATATTTAGTCCCGAGCGCTGCATTGGATTTTTGACAAACTTCACCTTCCCATACTGCGGATGCTCTATTTCACCAATTAAATCACGTGCTATGACCTGTGGCTGGGTCAACGCTTCTTCAATGGTATTCACACATCCTCCTGGAATTTTATAGTGTCGCAGCTCCTCAACCCAATCTTCACGTGTTCGCGTTACCATAATGTCGCTAATTTGTCTAACGAGTTCTTCTTCATTTTCTTTACGGCCTGTATTTGATTTATAACGTGGATCATTTATCCACTCTTCATGACCCAGCATCATACAAAGCTTTTCGAACTGACGATCATTGCCTGCGCATACCATTAGAGGACCATCTGCGCATTGAAATACTTGATAAGGCGCTACATTATTATGGCTATTACCTAAGCGCTTCGATACCATCCCTGCATTCAAATAAGCACTAGCCACATTAGCAAGACTACTAATCTGTACATCAAGCAGTGCAAGATCAATAAACTGCCCTTGATTTGTTAAATCACGCATGCGTAGTGCACTTAGTACACTAATAGCTACATAATGTGATGTTAAAATATCTGCAATTGGAATACCCACTTTGGTCGGCTCTCCATCAATTGGACCTGTTACATCCATTAAACCACTCATCGCCTGTACGACAGGATCGAAGCCTGGCTCATAGGCAAGCGGCCCTGTTTGTCCAAAGCCCGTTACCGCACAATGAATAAGACGAGGATTGATTTCCTTCAACACATCATAACTAAGCCCCATCTTCTTCATATCACCTGTTTTAAAATTTTCAAGAACAATATCTGCGTCCTTAACAAGTTCTTTAAATTCAGTGCGTCCACTCTCTGTCTTTAAATCTAGCGTAATTGATTTTTTATTGCGATTGGCGCATAAATAATAGGTGCTTTGCCCTTCAATAAAAGGACCCCAATCACGCATACTATCAGAGCCGTCCGGATGTTCAATCCGAATTACCTCAGCCCCTAAATCCCCTAGTATCATGGAACCTGCAGGAGCTGCATATACACGGGATAAATCTAGTACTCGAATATTTTCCAGTGGTTGTATCATCATTTTCACCCTTATCGATTATTTTCCTGTACTGTTAATTTTCCTGAGGTATTCACTTTATTTCAATTGGAATATCTTTCACTTTCCATAAGAACTGCCTAGCACAGACAACGCCAACTACAGCTAGGGTAATTTATACGAACGCTGTCCTTGTCTTTACTTAAGACGCTATTAAACAAAATTATTGATAATACGATTTTTAGCTCATTTATGTGAAACTGAAGTTTACAAAAATGAGCCAAAAATCAATAGTTTTCTAATATAGAACCTTACTTAAAAACAGCTTTGCGTTTCTCTACAACTGCAGCCACGCCTTCTTTATAATCATCTAACTCAGTTACAATCGCCATTGCAGATGAAATATAATCAAGGGATGATCGTAAATCCATCTTTTGACTTTGATACACGGCACGCTTAATAAACTGAAGCGTTGTTGTTGGTCCATTTGCTAGCTTCGTTACATAATCTAATGTGAATTGCTCTAATTCGTGATCTGGAACAACAAACGTAACAAGACCTTTTTCCTTCGCTTCTGCTGCCGTTAAGACACGTGCTGTCCAAAGCATATCAAGCGCTTGATCAATTCCAACGAGCTTCGGTAAATAATAAGCCCCGCCATCTCCTGGTACAATCCCTACATTAATGTAACTTTCAGACAACTTAGCTGATTCAGCGACAATTCGAATATCACACATTAAAGCCATATCAAGCCCTGCTCCAAATGCAAAACCGTTCACTTGAGCAATCACCGGCTTATCAATTTCCTCTAGTAAAAGCGGGATGCGTTGTACGCGTTTCCATAGGGAGTTTTTACGTGCTAAACCTGTAGAAGTAATATCTGTTTCGCTTTCAAAAAATCCTTTACCGGAAGTCATCGCCTTTACGTCGCCGCCTGCACAAAATGCTTTACCATTACCTTTGACAATGACAGCGCGAATATCATCTGAATCTCGGACTGTTTCAAGAGCACTAATCCAGTTTAAGATCATTTCTTCACTAAATGCATTCATCTGATTAGGTCGGTTTAACGTAATCGTTGCAATGTGGTCCTTTACTTCAAATAATAAATCAGCCATTCTATTTCCCTCCTTATAATTGAAAGACTTTTTCTGTTCTTGTTAAATAGCCCCATAAACTATCGTCTTTTACTTCCATTAAACGATTCGCCAGTTGCTTCGTCCAATAAGCCTCTCCTGCACCTTCTTCACGCCAAGACCAAAGTCTGCGAGTATATTGATGTAAGCTATGTTCATGTGTTACACCAATGGCAGCATGTACTTGGTGTGCAGATGTTGCAACGATTTTTGCTGCTTCCTCTATACGAATTCGCGTATAAGCCACTTCATTTTGTAAACATTTTTGAGTAATAGAAGCAATCATATTATCTATTGCTGAGCTTGTAATAACAGCCTCTCCTGCTAAGTTTGCTAAATGTTGCTGTACTAATTGGAAGCGATGAATAGGACGACCAAACTGTTCACGCTCTTTTGTATAACGCACGGTTAACTCATAAGCCTTGTCAATCGCACCAGACATCGCAGCTGATTTTGCAGCAGATTCAAGAGCAATAAAGTACTCTAACTGCTCATTTGTAATCTTTGTTTGTTGCTGGACAGGTGCATGGACTAATGTCACGGTATCACGCGGTTCGCATGCTAGATTCATATTCGGAGCAATAGCTGCATCTTTCAGTGATACTTGAACAAGTTCAAGTCCCGATGTACCAGTAGCAACAACGACTAATTCATCGACATACCTTGCCCATGGAACATTAACGATCGTTCCTGATACTGTTCCATTGTCAATGGATACGTTCAATTGTTCTTCGACCGCATAAGTGGCTTTTTCCTGAGTAACGTTAAGCCCAGTCTTTTCTAGTAGAACGTTAGCAAATGTCGTTTCTACAAACGGAATTGGTACAGCATATTTCCCAATTAAACGATATAAGTTTAGTAAATCGTCTAAATCACCACCTGCACCTCCGTTTTTTTCTGATACAGCTACCGCCAGCATTTCATTATCCTGAAGAACTTGCCATACATCCTCAGCCCATTTTCCCTCTTCTACTACATCTACTTTTTCCTTGTCCACTTTATCTTTAAAAATCTTCTCGACAACTTTTACAATCATTTCTTTCATTTCGCTCATTGTCCAACAACCCCTTTCGCTACCATGCCATATAGCACTTCTGATGTACCACCGCGAATTGTAAAGCCTGGTGCGTGTAATGTTGACTCAGCCATAAAACGGTCAATTCTGCGTTCAGCTTCAAGACGTGGATATGTACGCACGAGTAAGCGTGTAATCTCAGGAATGCTTTGCTCAAACTTCGTACCTATACTTTTAACAAGCGCTGCAGGAATGGCGACTTCTCCACCCTCTTCAAGGACCTTCGCAACCCCGATAGATAAATTACGCAGTCCCCATAGACGAGAAAGTACTTTTGCCGCCTCCTTCATACCGACTGCATCACCTTGTCTTTTCAGTTCAGCAATCAACTCATCAAGTAACGGGAATGTACTTAAAATACGCTCTGGGCCGCTTCGTTCAAATGCTAGTTCAGCCAACCCTTGTTTCCATCCATTCCCAAGAGTACCCACAACCATATTATCGGGAACAAAAACGTTATCAAAAAATACTTCGTTAAAATGATGCTCGCCCGTTAAGTACTTAATCGGTACAATCGTAACGCCCTCTGCATGTAAATCGATAATTAACTGACTTAGCCCCTCATGCTTTTTCTCACCAAGTGGCTCAGTGCGTATAAGCGTCACCGCATAGTGTGCATCATGCGCGTTGCTCGTCCACGTTTTAGAACCATTTATAATCCAGCCGCCCTCTACCTTTTCAGCACGTGTTTTAACAGATGCTAAATCCGATCCACTGTTCGGCTCACTTAAACCAATACCAAAATAGCATTCCCCTTTAACAATTTTCGGTAAGAAAAACTCACGTTGCTCCTCTGTACCAAAGCGCATTAAAAGCGGTCCAGTTTGTCGATCGGCAAACCAATGTGCCGCTACAGGGGCACCCACAGCTAAAAACTCCTCTGTTAAAATGTAACGGTCAATTGTACTGCGTTCCTGACCACCATATTTTTTAGGCCACGTTAACCCAATCCATCCCTGTTCTCCAATCAACTTTGAAAAGGCAGGGTCACTACCACTTAACCATGAATCACATTTTGTTTTAAATGTCCCTTTAGCTAAATGCTCCTGTAAAAACGCTCGTACTTCTAAACGAAACTGTTCTTGCTCATCAGTAAATTGAACTGTCGGTAGACTAAACATGAATATCCTCCTTTTACCGTTAATCGGTAAGTGTTATTCTATATGTGTATTGTATACTGTAAAAATAACCCAAGTCAAACAATTTATTTAAATTTTTTGAATTTTTTTATTTTCAAACAAAGCAAGGTCAGATAAAAGAGTGACTGGCTATAAGTGAGCATGCCTTGACCACCTAAGTTTCAAAGCATTTACTTTATCCTCATAAACAGCAGCTTTCTTTCAATTCATTGTTGAACTCTTTATGAAAGAATATTTTGACAAAGCGAAAAGACTACCTCCTGTTTCTAGAAAGTAGTCTTTTCTTTAACAAATTATCCTTTACTATTACAATCGATTCTTTATTCCCTAACTAACAATAATTAGGTTCTTCTAGCTCTATTTAACAACCATCTGTCAATTAATCAATATACCCAAAGATGATTTGAGGTAACTCCGTATTAAAAAACAGCCTATATCTATGATTATTGGGTAATCATAGATATAGGCTTTATATTTACTGTCTTTATATGTTTAATCAACCGGCAAAATTATATTTTAAGTCACACCCTTTGTTACTATCCGCAAAATCAAGGATGCAACACAGCTTCCAATATCTCATATAACACAACAGGGAAATTTTCCCCAGTTATTAACAAACCTTATGTTCATAAATGTATAAGGTTTGTTAAGATTTCAATCTTTAGCTTATTTTTATAACCTCTTATTTCATCCACTTATGTTGGAAACCAGCAATGGCTTCATATTCACTTTCAAGTGCACGAAAAACGCGAATATAGATAGCAATTAAGTCTTGGTAAATATCTACATTTCCCTCAATAGGTTGATGGGCATGAGTAGAACCAACCCACTCTGATACAATAGAAAAATCTTCAATCTTCCCTAGAGCATACATCCCTAGGATAATAGCACCTAAACAAGAACTTTCAAAACTTTCAGGAACAGTTACTTCTTGATTAAAGATATCCGCCATCATTTGACGCCATAACTCAGATCTAGCAAATCCTCCCGTAGCTTGGATTTTACTTGGTACCCCAATCATTTCTTGTAGAGCTAACATGACAGAATAGAGATTTAAAATGACTCCTTCTAAAACAGCCCGAACCATGTGCTCTTTTTTATGATGTAGGCCTAATCCGAAGAAGGAACCCCTTGCATTGGCATTCCAAAGCGGCGCTCTTTCTCCAGCTAAATAAGGATGGAAAATCAGCCCGTCTGAACCAGGTGAAACACGAGTCGCAATTTTTGTTAATACTTCGTAAGAGTCCATTCCAAGGCGTTTTGCTGTTTCAACTTCGGAAGAAGCAAGCTCATCCCGCACCCATCTGAACGCCATACCACCATTATTCACAGGACCCCCAACCACCCAGTGATTTTCTGTTAAGGCATAACAAAAAATTCTTCCTTTCGGATCAGTAACAGGTTTATTAGTAACAGCTCGAATGGCTCCGCTCGTTCCAATTGTGACAGCCACAACTCCAGGTTCAATTGCGTTTACACCTAGATTTGATAGAACACCATCACTGGCGCCTATAACAAAAGGTGTTTGGGAGGAAAGCCCAAGTTCGTTTGCAAATTCCTTTTTCAGCCCGGTTAACGTAAAAGTAGTTGGGACTAGGTCTGATAGCTGCTCTTCAGTAATACCGGCAACCTGTAAAGCTTCTTTATCCCATGTTAGCTGTTCTAAATTGAACATGCCTGTAGCAGAAGCAATAGAATAATCCACAACATATCGATCGAAAAATTTATAAAAAACATATTCCTTTATACCGATAAATTTGCTTGTTTTATTAAAGACTTCAGGGTAATCATTTCTTAACCAAGCAATTTTAGCAAGCGGCGACATTGGGTGAATTGGAGTACCCGTTCTTTTGTAAATCTCAAGTCCATTTAGCTCATTTTTAATTTTTTCAGCCCATGACATAGCCCTGCTGTCGGCCCATGTAATACAACGAGTCAAAGGGTTGCCATTGTCATCAATGGCAATCACACTATGCATCGCTGAGCTGAAAGAAACTAATTCTAGTTGGGATGAAGCAATGGAACCTTTACGAAGTGCCCCTTTAATCGCTTCTTTTACTGCACGAAAAATTTCCTCAGGATCCTGTTCCGCGACAGACGGTGATGGGCTAAAAAGTGGATATCCTGAGTGGTGCGTGCTAATAACGGTTCCTTTATCACCAAATAAAACTGCCTTTGTGCTTGTTGTCCCGATGTCAACACCTAAGTAGTAGGATAAATGCTCCATAGAATAATCCTTTCCCTTTCTGCAACAATTTCAAAAACTTTCTTTTCTTTAAAATTTCGCTTTTTCTTTTGTAAGTTTAAATTAGTTTTTAATAGTACTAGTAAGTAACAGAACAACTTATATTTTAAGCTTATTTCCGCTCATACATCATCAAATAAACATATTCAAAATTAATGCACCAGCAAAAGCAACGAATGATAAAATCGTTTCTAGTACAGTCCATGTTTTAAACGTTTCATTAATCGTTAGCCCTAAGTATTCCTTCACCATCCAGAATCCAGCGTCATTAACATGTGAAACCATAAGTGACCCAGCACCTGTGACAATAACGAGTAACTCCAAGTTGACATCAGACATATTCGCAATAATAGGTGATACAATTCCAGCGGCGGTTGTTAAGGCAACTGTAGCCGAACCTGTTGCAATTCGAATAAGACCAGCAATAAAAAAGGCTAAAACAAGCGGAGACAGCGCTAGGCTTTCAGACAAGTTACCAATTGTTGCGCCTACGCCACTCTCAATCAGGATTTGTTTGAATGCCCCGCCAGCACCAATAATTAAAAGAATTGAACCAACTGGAAGAATACACTCCTCAGTGAATTTTTTGATAGTTTTTCTATCCATTCCTTGACGGAAACCGAGAAAGTAAAAGGCTAGGAAACAGGAAATGAGCAGTGCAATAAGTGGACTGCCGATAAAGGTAAGAAACTTTTCTACAGTAGGTGAAAATCCCATGAAAGGCGCAACAGTACCTAATATCATTAGAATAACAGGCATTAAAATAGCTAGAAATGAAATTCCAGCACCAGGTATAGAATTTTTATTTGCTGATTCTTCTATTTTAACAAGTTCAGGTTCTCCTTGGGGAATAACCCGATTATTTATCCACTTTGCAAATAGAGGGCCGCCAATAATTCCAGCAGGAATGGCAATAATTAATGAATAAAGTAACACTCTTCCAAGGTCAGCGCCGTATATACCAATCGCAGCTACCGCGCCTGGATGTGGCGGTACAAGACCATGTACGATGGATAAACCTGCTATAGCAGGTAACCCAATTAATAAGATGTTTTGCTTTGTTGCTTTTTGAATGGAAATCACTAACGGTAATAAAATTAAGATTCCCACTTCAAAAAATACCGGTATTCCAATAACAAACCCAGAAAGAAACATAGCCCAAGGCAATCTTTTTTCACCGAAAATCTTGACAAAATAATTGGCTATCTGCAGTCCTGCTCCAGACTCTGAAAGCATTTTACCTAAAATTGTTCCTAATGCTAAAATACCAACTAGGTGACCTAAAGTTCCGCCGACTCCTGTTTCATAGGCAGTTACGATTTTTTCCCAAGACATTCCCGACATAATGGCTAAGAATAAACTAGCAACAGTTAAACTAATAAATGCATGCCATTTAAACCAAGAAACACCTAGTATTACGACTACAATGGATAGCAGTGTAATGATTAATAGATATGCGTCCATAAAAGGATGCCTCCTCTAGTAAGTAAAATCCAAACAATATGTTATTTTGTTAAGCATTTTAATAAAGCCTCTTTTTCCGTTT
>Ga0182739_1001270_pt1 | contig 27218 bp, 18 predicted proteins | sample eDN5th30CBELigBY_FD_128873 | JGI IMG/M metagenome (GOLD analysis project Ga0182739, IMG submission 128873) | Enriched backyard soil microbial communities from Emeryville, California, USA - eDNA 5th pass 30_C BE-Lig BY (version 2) (version 2) | ecosystem: Environmental > Terrestrial > Soil >... | reverse complement strand
CCCCTCGTCTCCCGCCACCGGCCGTCCGTCGACGTGCTCTTCCGCTCGGCGGCCCGCGCGGCGGGCGCCAACGCCATGGGCGTCATCATGACCGGCATGGGCGACGACGGCGCGCGCGGCATGGCCGAGATGCACCAGGCGGGCGCCTATACCGTTGCGCAGGACGAGGCGTCCTCCATCGTCTTCGGCATGCCGAAGGAGGCGATCGCCCATGGCGGGGTCGACAGGATCCTGCCGCTCGACCAGATCGCCCGCGAAATCCTCGCGGCGGACCGGCGCAGATAAGGCATTTTCATCCACCATTAGCCGCCGCGACCAACTGGCTCAAACTTATGGTACTTGCGCTTATCGGGACCGAATGCTCGCTTGTGGTTCGTGCGCCTGGCTCGTCAGCGATGGAGCCGAGCGAGTCGATTTCCGCGATCCTCTGAAATTCGCCGAGATAATCCTGCTGGTGGGTCGTTAGCCAGCGAACGATGCGGCTGTTGGCGAGGAGCTTGGCGATATATCCCCGCGCCAAGGTCAAGTGCAGATTGTCGATACCATAGTTCTCATCGACAGATCTGACCTGCGTTTGGAGTGCCGCCAGCTCTCGCTCCATTCGGGCAATCTGCTGCCCGGACGGGGTTTGGGTTCCCGTGCCGCGCCCTTTCTTGGCGGTAACGAGTTGGCTCTTAGGCGTGGCGGCGCGGATTGCGCGCGCGAACATGATCGAGAAGTTGTTCTGCCCGATCATCAGGTCGGCGGCTTCGATCTGCCTGACTGCGGACATCTGGCGCAGGTTGACGAACGCCTTCATCGAGCACGGCGTATCCTTGGGCATCTCGGCGGCTTCGGCACTGATCCCTTCAAGTGTCAATCGGCGTTGTAACGGGACCCCTTATCGGCTCCCAAATAAGTGACGTTCTGGCGAATATCACTCTGGCACATTGCGATGCCGTCGGGAGGGGGCATCCACTCCATCAGCTCTCAGTGCAGATCAACAGGGGAGGTTTCGGGCATGGGGCAGCCTGTGAGAAATATCGGAACGTAGGGAAGCCCGCCTTCGGATGACCGCTTAGAAGTCGGGGATCCACCGTCGTCCAAAGGTCGTTCCTCGTAGTATTGATCGAGGCATCCACAATGATCAACAAGTTCACACTGTTCGACGGTGTGCGTCGAACAGCATCTGTGCTGCCGCAACCATTTCATCCGCCGTGTTGCGATATCCAATGCTGACGCGCAAGGACGAGGATGCCTCATCATGATTAAGGCCCAATGCGGTTAGAACATGGGAAGGCTCCATGATGCCAGAAGTGCAGGCTGAACCTGTCGAGATGGCCAATCCCGGCTGCATGAGCGCGATGAGCTGCTCGGCGTCCAAGCCAGGAACACGAAGGTTTGCATTGCCGGGATGGCGCCGTGAAAAATCGCGTGGGCCATTCAACTCAAACGGCAATCCCAGTTCCCGGAGGCGCAGCAGGAATTTGTGTCGAAGCGATGCGATCGTTGATCGCTCGTCCGCATTCTTGGCCGCCAACCTGCATGCCGCACCCATTCCGACGCATAGGTGGACGGGTAGGGTTCCCGGCCTAATGCCACCCTGCTGACCGCCGCCGTGTAGAATCGGGGCTATATGACGCTGGGCGTGACGTGCGATGTACAAGGCGCCTATACCCATCGGCCCGCGCATCTTGTGGGCGGATAGACTCATCAAGTCGCACAGGCCGGCGGTCGTAGACATCTCCATGGCTTCAGGAGCTTGGGCGGCGTCGCAATGCAGAAGCAACGTTCCGGCAGCCTGCCGCAGCGCCGACAGGTCTTGAATAACCCCAATCTCATTGTTGACCAACCCCATCGAGATCAAAGCAGTCCGATCTTGGTCCGCATTGTCAGCCAGTGCACTCCCGGAGACGAAACCTTGCGAGTCCGGCTGAACAATTGATATCTTGAAGCCATGCTCCTTGGCCAAGGCTTCGCAAGACGCCAGGATGCTCTTGTGCTCGATGGAGCTCGTCACGATGAAGCCGCGTCCATTATCCGTGGCGCGTCGGACACCCAAGACGGCGAGATTGTTAGCCTCGGTTGCGCCGGAGGTAAAGAAGATCTCGTCGGCCTGCGCTCCGATCAGTTCCGCGACGTCCTCGCGTGCGCGCTCTACGAGGGCGTGGGTGCGCCAACCCACGGAATGCTGATTCGAGTGGGGGTTACCGAACCCGGCCGAGAGCATCTGTTCCAACACCACCTCGGAAATTGGGGTGCTCGCTTGATTGTCGAGGTAAAGGGTCTGCATGTCACCACATTGTAACTGGATGCTTCATCCAGGTTGACCCTAGCTGTTGACGCACGTATTGTCACGGCTAGAATTTGCACAGGACGCAGTCATGACACGTGGCCCTCTTTTCGAGCCGGAATATCGCCCTCAATTCTCAGGCCACGAGACCTTTCCTTTGAAGTATGGCTGGCTGAAGAAGGCTGTTGATGCCGTGCTCGCGTTCCCTAAGGATGCGCCGAATCGCTCTGTCTTCTTAGCCGACGAAGCGATCGGCAACTTCGGAGTCGGCAAGAATATGGTGACGTCGATCCGCTATTGGACGGAATCCGTTGGAATGATCTCTCCCGCGGGAGACGATGGTCGTATCGAGGTCACTCCGCTAGGGAGTATGATCTTCGGCCGGGACGGGTATGATCCTTTCATGGAGGCGCCTACCACCTCTTGGCTCTGTCATTGGCGCTTGTGCGGCCGCGCTAATCGCACGACGTGGTTCTGGGTGTTTGGCTACCTTGCCGAGCCGACCTTCGATCGAGATCATGTCCACAGGGCGTTGGCGGCAATGGCGAAGGATCGTGCCTGGCCGCGCATATCGGAAGCGACGATCAAGCGCGATGTGGACTGCTTCATACGGACGTACGCGTCCCGATCCACCACCATGGGAAATGTGCACGAGGATGAGCTCGAGTCTCCGTTGGTGGAATTGGGGCTGATTCGTGCGGTGGGTAGGAAGGATGGCTTTCGAATGGCGCGAGGCTTGAAGCCGAGCCTTGGACCTGGCGTGTTCCTCTATGCGCTCCTGGAGTTCTGGCGGCGATATGCGGGCTCGCAAAGCAATTCTCTGTCCTTTGAGGCGATTGCCCACGAACCGGGCTCTCCCGGCCGCGTCTTTCTTCTCGAAGAAGCTGACTTGGCCGATCGGCTCGCCGAACTTGAAGATTTCACCGCGGGTGCGCTCTCCTGGTCAGAGACCGCTGGTCTCAAGCAGCTTCTGCGGCATCGAGAGATCGGGGATGAGGAGGCACTCCGCTTCGTGTCGCGCGACTACGGCGATGCCGGCGAAGCGATGAGGATCGCATCATGACGTTGATTGATCGAGTGGCCATCGAGCCAAGGTTTCAAAGAGCGATCCGCATCGATGTCGATCTCGGTGATCCCGATGCGCTGCGGGGTTTCGTTTGCCCGCCCTCCTCGGTTCGCATCCTTCGATCGATGGCCGAGCACGTCAATCGCACCGGTCAGGCCGCATTCACCTGGACAGGCCCATATGGGTCCGGCAAATCGAGCCTGGTTGTGGCGTTGAGTGCGTTGCTCAATGGAAATGTCGCGCTGCGCAATGAGGCGGCATCCATCATCGGGCGACAGGACGCAGAGGAAATCTGGGCCATGATGCCGCCGAGATCGAAAGGCTGGCGCGTCCTTGGCATCGTTGGGCGCAGGGATGACGCGGTATCCATATTCGGCGAGGCCTTGGAGGCCGCCGGCATGGGTACGCCCGACGGGGCGTGGACGGAGTCTCTTGTTCTGGAGGCGCTGACTGGCGCTGCGGCAAAGGATGCGAAGATTCGAGGGGGCCTGCTAGTCGTCGTCGACGAGATGGGAAAGATGCTCGAGGCCGCAGCTCGTGGGCAGGGCGACGTGCATCTCATCCAGCAGATCGCCGAGCTGGCATCGCGCAGCAAAGGCCGGCTGGTGCTCGTGGGCATCCTGCATCAGGCGTTCGACGAGTACGCGGCCAAGCTTTCGCGCGATCTCCGGGACGAATGGACCAAGATCCACGGGCGCTTCGTCGACCTGCCGGTGAACGTCGGCGGCGAGGAGCAGATCGCAATCCTTGCGCGCGCGATACAGGGCGAGCCGATGGACGAGGAGCACCGCTCCGCCGCGACCGTCGTGGCGACGGCCATCTCTGGAGGGAAGCCGGCTGGGCCTTTGTCAGAGCTCCTGGCGTCGTGCTGGCCTTTGCATCCGGCCACGGCGGCGCTGCTCGGCCCTGTCTCCAGGCGTCGTTTCGGTCAGAATCAGCGCAGCATCTTTGGTTTCCTCAATTCCGCCGAACCGCATGGGTTCAGGGACTTCCTCCGGCACGAGGATGGTGGGGCCTACGCTCCGGACCGGCTGTGGGACTACTTGAGGCTCAACCTCGAACCCTCGATCCTCTCCTCGCCCGATGGTCATCGTTGGGCCGTTGCAGCCGAAGCAGTCGACAGATGCAGCGCCATCGGCGGTGACGAGCTCCAAGCGGCACTTCTCAAGACCATCGCCGTCATAGATCTCTTCAAGGATCGTTCCAGCCTCGTAGCGTCGTCCGAAGTCCTCGCCTCCTGCTTTCCTGATGCATCTCAGGAGGCAATCGCCAAGGCGATCTCGTCTCTGACGGCCTGGTCTTTGATCGTACACAAGAAATTCGCCGGCTCGTTCGCCGTCTACGCCGGCAGCGATTTCGACATTGAGGCCGCTATCGCGGCCGAGGCGAACGACCATCCTTTGCCCGATATGGCCATGGTCAGGTCGTTGTCGGGCCTACAGCCTGTACTCTGCAAACGTCATTACCACCTGACAGGGGCGTTGCGGTGGTTCGACGTGGACATAGTCCTATCGAGCGGCATCATCGAACATTCTCAAACATACGTCCCTGTGGAAGGAACGATCGGCCAGTTCGTGCTCGTCGTTCCTGATGGCGGAGAGACTACCGAAGAGGTAGGCAGACGCCTGCAAGCGTTGGGACGAGCCAGCCCGGATTGGGATCTTGTTTACGGCGTCGCGTCCGGAACGGAATTCATCTTTGCGCTGGCGCAGGAGGTTCAAGCCTTGGGGAGAGTCAGGGCCCACCCCGATCTGCAAGGCGATCCAGTGGCGCGAAGGGAGGTGGCGGCAAGGCTTGCGTCGGCTCAGACGCTGTTCGAGGCTGAAGTCGCTCGCGCATTCGACACGGTCGAGTGGTACGATGGAAGTGGCGCGCCGCAGGTGCGATCGCTAAAGCAGCTCAGCCAAATGGCGTCGGAGTATGCCGATCATCGGTTCGCGAAGTCGCCGCGACTGCACAGTGAGCTGCTCAATCGGATCAAGCCCTCAAGCAATGCGGTGGCGGCTCAGAACGTGCTGCTCAAGAACATGGTGACTAAGGGATCCCTCGATCGTCTTGGCATCGATGGCTTCCCCGCCGAGGGCGGGCTCTACATGTCCCTGCTAGCACGGACGGGCCTGCATGTTACCGTGGATGGGGCGCACGTGTTCGTCGATCCGCGCGAAGGGGATGACGTCGCGGGACTCGGGCCGCTCTGGACCGCTGCCGAGAGACTTCTTCGCAAGAACTCCGACCGCTCGGTTGCAGTCTCCGACATATACGATCTGTGGGGCGGAAAACCCTTCGGCGTCAAGCGTGGCGTTATGCCGGTGCTCGCCGTCGCCTTCATGATGACGATGCGCTCGTCGTTGGCGTTCTATCGCGATGCAATATTCCAACCATCGCTTCGGGAGATCGACATCGACTACTTGGTTAAGGATGCGTCCTTACTACAGGTCCGTTGGATGGATCTCAATCAGGATGCGCGCGAGCTGCTTTCAGGTCTCGCCGACGTCGTGCGGGAACTGGACAAGACCAACACGCTCCCCCATCTCGAGCCGATAGACGTGGGAAGGGGCCTGGTAGCGATTTATTCTCGTTTGTCGCCCTGGTCTCAGCGCACGCAGAGGCTGTCGTCTAAAGCCGCGGCGGTTCGGTCGGTATTCAAGAAGGCCTCGGACCCCAACAAGTTGATCTTCAACGACCTGCCGGGTCTCTTCTCGGTCGAGGCGGGTACCCATGATGCGATCGTCGCGAACGTTCGCGACGGTCTTAACGAATTGGTGGCGTCGCATCCGGAAATGCTGCATCGCTTGCGATCGGAGATGCTGGCGGAACTGCAAGTCCCCAATGCGTCGCCCAATGCGCTCGCGGACCTTCGTGCAAGGGCGGAGAACATCCGCAATCTCGCCGGTGACTTCCATTTAGAGGCGTTTGTCGGCCGTATCGCGACCTTTCAGGGCACGGATGCGGACATCGAGGGACTGTCGAGCCTGGCCGCCAACAAACCGCTACGAGACTGGTCCGATGCAGACATCGACCGAGCAACCATGGGCCTGGCAGGGCTGGCGCAGAAATTCAATCGCGCCGAGGCCTTTGCTCATGTCAAGGGGCGCAAGGACAAGCGCGAGGCCATGGCTCTGATCGTCAGCGTCGGCGGCAGGCCGGAGCCGGTCTTCGGTGAGTTCGACGTCGGGGAGGGCGATCGGCCAGTCGTCGATCAGCTCCTTCGTCGTTTCCAGGATGCGTGCGCAGGTTCGGACCGACGGCACGTCCTCGCTGCTATCGCGCGCCTGGGTGCGGAGATGCTGGTCGTCGATGGCGATCGCCGGCAAGAAGAAAGGAAGGAAGCAGTGTGATGGAGCAGCGGCACGTTCTTGGATTGTCGGGCGGCAGGGACAGCGCTGCTCTTGCGGTGTACATGCGGCACCACCATCCCGAGATTGAGATCGAATATTTCTTTACCGATACGGGCAAGGAGCTCCCTGAGGTCTACGAGTACTTAGGGCGCTTGGAGGGCGTCCTCGGCAAACCGATCCTTCGGCTGAATCCCGACAGGGATTTTGACTTCTGGTTGATGCAGTACAATTCTTTCCTGCCATCCGCGCAGACTCGTTGGTGCACCCGGATGCTGAAGCTGAGGCCATTCGAGGACTGGGTGAAGCCGATGCTCAAGGACGGGTACGAGGTAACCTCCTATGTGGCGATCCGCTCTGACGAGGACTACCGAGAAGGCTACAGCTCCAAGTCGGCGAACCTCAAGGTTCGTCTGCCCTTTCGGGAGGACGGCGTCGATAAGGCCGGCGTGATTGAGCTGCTGGATGCCTCGGGTCTTGGACTCCCGTCGTACTACGAATGGCGCTCGAGGAGCGGTTGCACCTTCTGCTTCTTTCAGCAGAAGATCGAATGGGTGCGTCTCATGGAAAGACATCCAGAATCTTTCGAAGAGGCCAAGTCCTACGAGAAGTCGGCTGTCGAGCATGGTTCCCCGTTCACCTGGAGCCAAGGCGAGTCCCTTGACCAGCTTGCCCAACCGGACCGCGTTGCCCAGATTAAGGCCGACCATGCCACTCGCATCCAACGAGCCCGCTCGAAGATGCAGATAAACCCTCTCAGACCTGAGAGTGAACCTCTCGACATCGACGACCTCTATGGTCAGTCAAAAATGTGCGTGACCTGCCACAAATAACGTTGTCGACTGGACAAATCACGGTGCAGGCTTTTCTATGACCTTGAGCGCTACTAGAAGTAGCGCATTAGGGGGCGATTATGGATTTGCTGAGGACGGACGGGGTGGTGGCGCTTGTCACTGGCAGGCGCCGCTTAACTTTTCTGGGCCGGACGGCCCGTCGTGGTTCGATGCCGATCTCGATTGGCAGGGTGTCGGCCTGGCTGCCGCGCCTTCTGCCCAGCCCGACTTTGCGAGAGCGCGTCGCGTGAGGTTCGACGCCTTCCTGACAAGGGCCGACGACCACGCGCTACAGGAACTGCTCGGTCCCAAGATGCTGCGGCTGCTGAGGGCGGTGGACCGAGAGGGTTTCTCTCAACGCCGGCAGCGGGAGTTGCTCCTGGAGCATTCCGCACCACAAATCCTTCTGAAGCAGGCGCGAACCAGGCGGATATTGCTCGAGCTCCTTCGACCCGAAGAAGCAAAGATGCTTCTCCGTGTCATCGGTTTGGATATCGACGGCCCGTATGAGAGACTGAGCAGTGCATCTTTTTCGGGCGCCAAGTTCGACGCGCTGCTCGAATTCTTCGAGCTTCCGCGTTCGGTCGCCGCGGATGTGGATGTTCGTCCCGCCGCAACCTCGATCGCAGCGTCCTATGGGCTCTTCGCGCATCAGGCCAAGGCGGCACGAGGTACCTTGGCAGCATTGACCAGCGAGCCGCGAAGGGTTCTACTGCACATGCCGACCGGGGCCGGCAAGACCCGAACAGCAATGCATGTGATCAGCCGATACATGACTGCGCAACCGAGCAAGGCAGTGGTGTGGCTGGCGCACAGCGAGGAACTCTGCGACCAAGCGGCTGAGGAGTTCGAGAAGGCCTGGAGCTCCCTCGGGGATCGCGATGTCTCAGTCCAGCGCTTCTGGGGAGCCCATGCGCCCGACTTGAGCGAGATTGCGGGGTCTTTCGTCGTTGCCGGTTTGGCTAAGACGTATGCCACCGCGCGCAGGAGCATGGGGACCATAGGGCGAATAGGTGCGGGGACGGGACTCGTAGTGATGGATGAGGCCCATCAGGCGATCGCTCCAACATATCGCTTGATCCTCGATGCGCTTGTCGAACCCTTTGCCAGTACGGGCCTTCTCGGTCTCAGCGCCACGCCGGGGCGAAGTTGGGACGACAGGGACGCCGATCGGGAGCTGTCGGACTTCTTCAAACGCAGGAAAGTGACGCTGGAAGTGGAGGGATACGCCAATCCCGTGGACTTCCTTCTAGCCGAAGGCTATCTGGCGCGTGCCGAATTCAAGCCTCTTTCCATCGGCAGCGGATTGGAGATCACTGACGGAGAACGGGCATCGATGGAATCGGCGTTCGACATCCCGCCCGACCTGCTCGAACGCCTGGCCGTAGATGAGATGCGGAACCTCGCAATCCTGTCCGAAATCGAGCAGTTGGCGAAGAGGCACCAACGAGTGATAGTGTTCGCGACCACCGTGGAGCACTCCGATCTGCTCGCCTATGCCCTCCGAGCGCGCGGGAACTGGGCTCGTTCGGTCACCGGAAGCACGCCATCCGCAGACCGTGCCTCTGCGCTGGAACAGTTTAAGTCGGATGCCGACGATGCCAGGATACTGTGCAATTACGGTGTCCTGACCACGGGCTTCGACGCACCGCGCACAAGCGCTGCGTTGATAGCTCGACCGACCAAGTCGCTCGTGCTGTACAGCCAGATGGTGGGACGCGCAACAAGGGGACCTCGCGCCGGAGGCAATGAACGGGCCGAGATCGTGACGGTCGTCGACAGTGGCCTACCGGGTTTCGGCGATGTTGGCGAAGCATTCTACAATTGGGAAGACGTTTGGGAGGACCTATGAATTTTTCGATCGTTCCTGTGCATCTGGCTGTTCGCGCCATGCGCGACAATGGCTACAAGAATGCCGCTTACGCATTGGCGGAATTAATGGACAATTCCATTCAGGCCGGGGCCAGCCATGTCGAGCTGCTGTGCGCCGAGACGGTGATGCAGAACTCGCAGCGCGAGCGTCGCCGCATCAACAAAATTGGTGTGCTGGACGATGCGTCCGGGATGGACGCCGAAACTCTTCGCCTTGCGTTGCAGTTCGGCAATGGCACGAGGTTGGATCCTTCGCAGCACAATGGCATCGGGCGTTTCGGCATGGGTCTGCCTGCTTCGTCGATGTCGCAGTGCCAACGCGTGGACATCTGGACTTGGCAGGATGGAGTCGAGAGCGCCCTCCATACCTACCTGGACCTTGAGGAGATCGTGTCCCAGAAGATGACCGATGTTCCCGAGCCGAAGAACGAGGCGCCACCGGCCCTGTGGCGGGAGGTCGGAAAGGTCTGGGGCAGGTCTGGTACTCTGGTTGTATGGTCGATGCTCGATCGTCTGATGTGGAAGACGGCCGGCGCGTTGATCGACAACTCCGAATTCGTCGTCGGGCGCATGTACAGGAACTTTCTCATCGACGGAAGCGTCGAGATCAGGCTCGCCTCCTTCTTGGAGGACCGACCCCAGAACATCCTGCTCGACAGACCTGCCCGTCCGAACGATCCCGGGTACCTGATGCTAGGCACGTCGACGCCGGCTCCTTACGACAAGACGGCACTATTCGAGCCTTGGGGCGGTGAAGATTTCGAAGTCGTGCACGAGATCGAGTTTAGGGGCAACACCTATCCTGTGACGATCCGCTACACGTTCGCCAAGGAAAGCGCTCGCGAGGGCCACAACCCTGGGAGCAGGAACTATGGCAAGCACGCAGGGAAGAACGCTGGCCTATCGATAGTCCGAGCGGGCCGAGAACTGGAGCTGGACGTCGGTTGGACGGACCCAAGCGATCCGCGCGACAGGTGGTGGGGCATAGAACTGGAGTTCCCACCGGCATTGGACGAGATCTTCGGCGTCACCAACAACAAGCAGCATGCGCACAACATCTCCGAGATGGCGACGATGAGCATTGAGGAGATGTTGAGCGATGGCACCACCTTGGCCGAGCTTCAGGAGAACATGGCGGCCGACGAGGATCCACGCGCACCGCTGATCTCGATCGCCAATCAGATCCAGAAGACGCGCGCTGTCCTCCGCCGCATGCTCAGAGCTCAAACCGCCTCGGATCGTCGGAGAGGAACTCGACATTCTGGGGATGCGAACTCCCCGGAGAGCAGGGCGACTGAGATAACGCGCGATCGCCAGGAGCAAGGCCACAGCGGCCGCAGCGATGAGGACGAGGGGCGTCCGGCGACTGAAAGGGAGCAGGAGATCGAAGCCGAATTAGAGAACCAGGGCGTTCCTGTCCAGGCAGCAAAGGAGCTCGCCGCCCTGACCGTATCCACCGGCATGAAGTATGCCTTCGCCCACGCCGACCTCGAGACGCCGGCTTTCTTCTCCGTCCGGCAGAAGGGCGGTTCGATCCTGATCACACTCAATACCAGCCATCCGGCATTCACCTCGTTGGTAGACGTGCTGGAGCGCGATGCCGAGCAGGCTGAAGACGACGACGACCTGAAGCGCCGGCTGGACAATGCATTGTATGGACTGAAGCTCCTGCTTATGGCTTGGGCGCGCTACGAGGACGAGCAGCCGGACGGGCGTCGCAGGGAACTCGCCCAGGAGGCACGGATGGATTGGGGCAGGTTGGCCAGACAGTTCCTCCAGCGGGAGGAATAGGTGACCGCTGATCTCGGCGACGCTCTGCTGCAACTGGCCAAAGACGCCGAGGAGGAACTCCTTCTGGTCGCCCCCTTTGTCAAGACGGGGGCGCTTGGTCGCGTCCTCGATGCATGGAGTCGGAAGGGGACAGTAAGCCTGGTCACGCGTTGGCGTCTGGAGGAGATCGCCGCTGGTGTTAGCGATCTCGGGGTCTACCCAATGATCCGATCGTTCGGAGGCCGTATGGCGTTGCACCCGACCCTGCACGCCAAGTACTACGCCACGGGCGACAGGGCCTTGATGGGATCTGCCAACCTGACCTTGGCCGCGCTGGGGTGGCGCGAGGACGGTAACCTCGAGCTCCTGATGCCCGCCTTTGGAGGCAGGCTTAGAGGCTTTGAGCGGGATCTGGATCGGAATTGCATCGTAGTGGACGATGAGATGTTCGAGTCGTTCAACGCGGCGCTCGAAGTCTTCCCTTCTCCGCCAGTTGTGGATTGGGAGGATACCCGTCCGCCTTCCTTTGTTCAATGGAGACCGTTGCTGCGCCATCCGGAGGACTTGTATGTGGCATATGGCAGCCGCGCAGAGGGGCTCAGCACGTCGTCCAAGGAGGCGGCCGCGCTAGACCTCGCTGCCCTCCGGCCTCCGCTTGGACTGTCGCGGGAGCAGTTCGACATGTGGGTCGGAGCGCAGTTGCGTCAGCATCCTGAGGCAATGGCCATCGACGCCTTCGTCGAGGCACCTCGACGGTTCGGCGAGATGCGGGACATGATGCTGCGTCGAGGGGCGGAAGATGGCGGCCGCGCATGGCAGCAATGGATGCGGTGGCTGCTGCATTTCCTGGGCGATCGCTACGTGATGAGGGTAGCCAACTATTCAGAGATATTCGGCCGTCGGCATTTTCGTGCGGCCCATCAAGGAAAGCATTCGGCGCCATGACCGACCAACCAGCACCCGAGACTACGAGGGCGACATCTTCCTTGCCGCTCACCATGATCGATGTCGACGGGTTTCGCGGCGTCAAGAATCTGAAGCTGTCCGGCCTCGAACGGCTCAACTTCCTGGTCGGGACCGGCAACAGCGGCAAGACCTCGGTTCTCGAGGCGATCGCGTGCTATTCGCATCCGCTCGACATGCGAGGCTGGCTGAAGACCGCGCGTTTCCGCGAGGCCAGGGAGCATCGCTTCTATCCGATGCAGGCCGTCGACGTCCTGCGCTGGCTGTTCCCGCACGATATAGACCCGCAGGGCGAGGAGCGGCATGGTCGCATCTCGGTGTCGGCCGAAGGCTCGTCGCCGATCGCAAGCATGGAAGCGACCTGCAAACCATTCTTCGGATTGCGGGCGCCGCTGGTTGAGGAACAGCACGTAGCTTTCTATGGTGTGCGGTCCACTGATGAGCCGCTAGTGGAGGACGATGGCTGGCGGTTCAAGCTTGAAGCGCAAAGGCGCGGGCAGGTAGGACGCGATGTCCTCAGCTTCACCGCCTGGTCCAATGGCGAGACTGAGCTGCCGCAACCGGTGGGGCCCGTGCTCAAATGCCAACTGGTTGCTCCTTACGCGCATCGCAACCAGCCGGCGCAGCTCAAGGGGTTGACCCGCATGACGATGGACAACCAGAAGGAGCTGGTCGCCCAGCTCCTGAACGATCTCGATCCTGACATCGTTGGTGTGGAAATAATATCCGAAGGATCGTCGGGGCAGGCGCAGCTCTCGCTCCGACATCGTCATTCAGGCATAGTTCCGCTGCACGTCTTCGGCGACGGCTTGCGACGCGCTCTGATGATCGCATTGGTGATCCTGCAGTGCCGAGGGGGTGTAATGCTGCTCGACGAGATCGAAGCGGCCCTGCACGTGTCTGCTATGGGTAAAGTCTTCCCATGGCTTGAACGGGCGTGCAGGGACTACGACGTTCAGATGATCGGAACTACTCACAGCCTTGAAGCGATCGATGCGGTCGCCGGTAGCATAGGTAACGAAAGCGTCGCCGCTTTCCATATCGATGGAAAGCTGGGCGATGCCAAGCGCTACTCGAAGGATATGCTGCGCCGCCTCGTGCATGATCGCGGATTGGATATTCGCTGATGGCTAATCATCTGCTTGTCGTAGAAGGAGCCCATGACGCAGCATTCTTCGGAAGACTTCTGAGATCCCGCGGCTTCTCCCTCATATCCAACTTGCTCGAGGTTCCCGAATTCTGGAAAGAATCGATTCCCCGGAAGTATCCGGTACGGCCGGATCTCGACCTAGAGAGAGTAATTAGCTTCCCAGAGATCCATGTCAGCGGCGGTGGCGCTGATACGTTTGGCGTGATTGTGGCTAACGGCGACGGGGGCCTTCTCGATGCCCTACGATCTATTCTCGACATAAAAGATGCTCCAGATTTTGCCTCTGTGTCCGTAGTGCTCGACACCGATTGGAGCGGCTCGGAGGAGGACCGCTTCAAGGCCTTCATTGAGTTGACAAAGGAATGGAATGTTAGAGGCGTCGACGATGGCCGACCTGGATTTCCCCTTGCCTTCCCAACTTCTCCCGGCGAAATTGAACCCGGTTCGCCCAGCGTTGGCATGTATTTGTTCCCTGGTGGTGGAGCTCAGGGTGCTTTGGAGAACATCCTGCTCGCCTGCGCGGAGCATCACTATCCCGTGCTGCATGAGCAGGCCCGGGCGCTGCTCGACGTTACACATGGCGCTTATCCTTCGGGTGTGAAGGACGATCCGTTTAAGAGGTCGCGAAAGACGTCCGGCAGTGCCAAGGCGCGTTGCGGAATTATCGCGAACGCGCTGCAGCCCGGATCAAGCCTGGCTGTTTCGATCAGAACATCCCCCTGGTTGCCGGTCGACGAAGCAGCGCTCCCAGAAGTCCGAGGTGCAGCAAAGTTTCTGGATGAACTGATATGCAAATAATGAAGGACCGATGCAGGCAAGGCGGCCTTTTTTGCAAGTCTCCGTGCGCTCAGGCCCCCGCAACCAAATCAAAAGCCCCGTCAGCAGAAATGCTGCGGGGCTTTTGGCGTTGTCCACGCCAGACCCCAGCCGAACACAGCCTCGATATCGGCGCCGTGCCTTCTATGGTTAGCATAACGTTACCTTGCATTTTCCAAATTGAATTAAGTTGCATTTCGAAATACATCGCGCGTTCACCGTGTATTTTAGCGGGATATACAATTCGGTCGGATAGATTTGCCCTCAACCTTGGAGGGTTATCCGATGGCAAGAAGACAGGCATCCCCGGCAGGACGGCATTATCTGGCAGTGATGAGTGGCATCCTGTTGGGCGGGTTCCTGTTTGCGAATGGCATCACGAATGGTGAGGCGGATGCGGACCGGGCATTCCGGCAGGGGCCGGCCATCATCGCGGCAGATGATCTCGGTCTGGACATGACGATGACCGGCACCGTGTCCTCGGGCCTTTTCGGCTCCGTGGCCTTTCCCTTCAAGCCCGGCGCCCTGGTGCGCTGGAAGGAGATCGAAGCCGCCGCGGCTGGCCTTTCGCCGGAGGATTGCGGCGAGCAGGCGACGTGCCGGACCCGCCTGAAGATGCTGCGCGAAACGATCGACGCCGCGGCCGATGAGCCGCTTTTGCGCAAGATCGAGGCGCTCAATGTCTCTGTCAACCGGCTTGTCCGCTATACCAAGGACGTCGATGCGCACGGCGAACTCGACTATTGGGCGACGCCGGCCGAAATCCTCGCTCTGGGCAAGGGCGACTGCGAGGACTATGCGATCCTCAAGCTTGCCGCCTTGCGCCAGGCGGGCATCGAGGCCGAAAGCATGACGCTGGTCGTCCTGCGGGAAACGCGGCGCAACTTCTACCACGCCGTCCTGACGGTCGCGATCGACGGCAAGAACTACGTGCTCGACAACATGCGCGACGCGGTTCTGACGGATCGGCAATTGCCGGACTATCAGGCGCTCTATTCGCTCGGAACCGAGCGTGCCTATGTCCATGGCTACAAGCGCGGCTCGGAATTCGCCATGCAGAAACGCCCTGCCTCGCTCGACGCGGTGCAGCCGGGCGAAGGTATTCCGGCGTTTTGACGATCAAAGGTTGCCGCCCGGTCAGGGCAGCACGTAGCAGAGCATGATGCTCTGCCCTGCGGCCGGCGCCAGCAGGGCGTTGAGCACGCCGCGCAGACGACGCCCCCCGAGCCCGACGGTAAAGCCCGCTTCAAGCGGCCGATTGCCATTCGCCTTCAGATTGGCGGCGAGGACGGCAAGCTGCACGTCGAGCGCAAGGCGAAGATCGCGGTTGACCGGTTCCGTTTCCCCATGGGAAAAACGGGCCTGGATATAGTTCAGGAAAGATTGGTTATAGGCGATGAGCCGCTTGTCCAGCCCGAGGGCGAATGCCGGGGCGGGCGACGCGCGCACCAGATTGCCGATGCCGGACGGATCTGTGACTTCCCGCTCGGCAGCGAGCATATCGAGCGCCGAGCGCAGGCAGTAGACCCGCAGGAACGCCGTCGTGTTGGCCTCTTCGGGCGCCTCCGCGAGGATGGCGCCGACCAGCGCGCCGATCTTCTTCTGCCTGAGCTCCGCAATTTCCCGCAGTACCCGCCAATAGATCGCCTCCAGGCGAATGCCGCGACGAATACCGCCGTCCTCGACGACGCGGAAGACAAGCTCGCTATCCCGTGTCTGCGGGCGGTCATCCACCTTGTCGGAAGGTTGCGCCATGATTACCGTTCCTGCATGGCCTCGGTGCGCGCCTTGTTGATGGGCTTCAGCAGATATTGCAGGATGGTCTTGCGGCCCGTCATGATGTCCACGGAGGCGACCATGCCGGGGATGATCGCATGGGACTTGCCGTTGCGGACGATCTCGGATTTGTCCGTCTTCACCTGCGCCAGATAGTAGGTCTCGTTGGACTTCTCGTCGAACATGGAGTCGGCGGAAACGTTGGACACCTCGCCGTGCAGGCCGCCATAGATGGAGAAGTCGAAAGCGGTGATCTTCACCAGCGCCGGCTGGCCGGCCCGGATGAAGGCGATGTCGTTGGGCGATATGTGGGCTTCCACGAGCAGCGTGTCCGACGTGGGCACGACTTCGGCGACGATCGTGCCGGGCTGCACATACCCGCCGATGGTGGTGATCTCCAGCCGGTTGACCACGCCGTCCACCGGCGAGCGCAGGTCCGTACGCTGCACCCGGTCCGATGCGCCGCGTACCGTTTCTGTCACGACGGAAAGATCGGCAAGGGCCTTTGTCTTTTCCGCCAGCGCCTCCTGCTGGAAGGCGAGCATGATCTCGTCCACCTGGAGCGAGGCTTCCTTGATGGCGGCACGGATGCGCTCGAGCGATTCCTTGAGCAGCTTGAGCTGGCCGGTCGAGTCGGTCAGTTCCTTCTGCACGCGCAGGAGATCGGTCTGGGGCGCCAGCTTGCGCTTGACCAGCGGCTCCAGAAGATCGGCTTCCTTGTCGGAGACCGCGATATTCTTCTCGAGGCGGTCGATATTCACCAGCGCCTCGTCAAGCTCCTTGCGCCGCTGCAGATGGCGCTCCTGCAGGACCGAGAGCTTGTTCTGGAAGGCATCGCGCCTGGCCTTCAGGAGCTGGGCCTCGTTGGCGCAGATTTCCGGGCTCGATTTGGCGACCTCCGGCGGGCAGGTCATCGGCGAGAGCATGTCGCCGGCCTGCTCCATCTCGAGACGGGCGATCTGCACGCGCAAGGCCCGGGCGCGCGCTTCGAGTTCGCCGAGCGTCGAGGTCGTGGCCGTATCGTCGAGCCGGACGATGAGATCGCCCTTCTTGACGATCTGGCCGAGCTTCACGGCGATTTCCTGCACCACGCTTGCTTCCGTCGCCTGGATGAGCTGCGTGCGGGAGACCGGAACGACCTTGCCCTGTCCGCGGGCGATCTCGTCCACTTCGGTGATCGCCGCCCAGACGACGAAGAATACGATCAGGAGGCCAACGGAGACGAGGCTCATCCGCGCCCAGAAGGGAGGGGAATCCGTCATGAAGGCCGTCCCGCTTTCTTCTGCAGCTCTTCGATGACCGCGCCCTTCGGCCCGTCGGCGATGACGCGGCCGGCCTCGAGGACGATCAGCCGGTCGACCAGCTCGAGCATGCTGTAGCGATGGGTGGAGATGACGATGGTCGTTTCCGGACCGAAGGCGGTGGACAGGTTGGTGATCAGCCGGCGCTCCGAGGCAAGGTCCATCGCGCCCGAAGGCTCGTCGAGGAAGATGATCTTCGGCTGGGCGAGCAGCAGGCGGGCGATGGCCACCGCTTGCCGCTGGCCGCCGGAGAGGTTGCCGCCGCGCTCGCCGACCGGCATGTCGTAGCCGCGGGGATGGCGGGAGACGAATTCGTCGACGCCCGTGCGGCGCGCGACCTCGATGATATCGGCGTCGCTCGCCTCCGGATTGGCCATCAGGAGGTTTTCCTTCACCGAGCCGGAGAACAGGTCCGCCGACTGCGAGGCGACGGCGACCGCCGTGCGCACCACCGCCGGGTGATACTGGCGGATGTCGATGCCGTCGATCATCAGGCTGCCGCCGGTCGGGGGATACAGCGCGCCGAGCAGGCGGCCGATGGTCGTCTTGCCCGAGCCGATGCGGCCGATCACGCCGACGCGCTCGCCCGGCCGGACAGTGAAGGTAAGGCCGTTCAGCACCTTCTGGTCGGATCCCGGATAGGAGAATTCCACCTGGTTGAAGGCAAAGCCGCCCTTGGCGATATCGCGGTTCACGAAGCCGGTGGCGCTCGGCAGGTCCTCGGGCATCTCCATGATCGAATTGAGGATGCGCAGGGACAGCAGCGCCTGGCGCAGGCGCGCGAGCGTCATGGCGATCTGCCCCATGGGCGCGACGGCCCGGCCGGACAGCATGACCGCCGATGATGGCGCCCGACGACATCTTGCCCTGCGAGAACTGGTAGGCGCCGGCCAGGATGATGACCACCGAGACGAGCTGCGAGACGAACTGTGTCCAGTTGGCCGCCGAGGAGGAAAGCTGCTTGATCTCCTCCGAGGTCAGCGCCGCCTTCTTGGAGAGCTCGTGCCATTTGCGCAGCAGGTTGCGCTCCGCCTTCAGCGACTTGACGGTCTCGATGGTCGAGATCGTCTCGACGAGCAGCGATTGCTTCATCGAGGATTCGTTCGTGGCGGCCGCGACCCGCCGGCCGATCCGGTGCTGCGCGATGAGGCCGATCGCCAGTGCCATGAGGAAGGCGCCGGCCGGAACGATGACGATCCAGCCCGACACCAGATAGATGACGATCAGGAAGACGAAGACGAAGACCGTATCGATGAGCACGCTGATCGTGTTGGAGGTGAAGAATTCGCGGACGAATTCGTATTGCGTGATGCGGCTCGCATATTCGCCGGTCTGCATGGGCCGTGCCGACATGCTGGCGTTGAGCACCTTCTCGAAGAGCAGATAGGAAAGCTTGAGGTCGGCGCGGCGGCCGGCATAGTCGATCAGCGCGGACCGGGCGGTCTTCAGCACGAGGTCGAAGAGGATCGCGCCCGAGACGCCGAGCGCCAGCACCCAGAGCGTCGCCTTGGCGTCGTTCGGCAGGATGCGGTCGTAGACGTTCATCGTGAAGAGCGGCGAGGTGAGCGCCAGCAGATTGATGAACAGGGCGGCGACGGCGACCTGCGCATAGGAGCGCCAGAACGGAACGAGCGCGCTTACCAGCCAGTGCTGGCGCACGATTGTGCCGTCCCTGCCTTCGATGGCGGATTTCATCGTATCCGCGCTGACCGTGCTGAAGGCCAGCACTGCCCGGATGCTTTCCCTGGCGGGCAGGCGGCCTTGCAACTGGCTGCGCATGGCCTCGACATAGGACGTATTGCCCGCCCCGTGGATTTCCAGCAGCGAGACTGCGGATCCGTCGTTGAAAAGGATGATGGCGGGCAGGTCGAAATTGCCGGCGGCGAGATCGCGCCAGCCGAAGGCGCGTACATCGAGGCCGACACGGTCGCTCAGGCGCTGGACGTCCTCCAGCGACGGCATGGCCTCTTCGAAGGGCACGCCCGAAAAGAGGACGACTTCAGACCCCGGCCGGCCGAGAAAGACGGCGACCCGCTGAAAGGCGGTCCTGAAGGTTTCTCCGCCGATCGAGGCCGGCTCAGGAGCGGGATGTACAATGCCGGCCGTTTCGGCGGCCAACGTCACGGCCATCGCCCGCGAAAGGACGACGGCGTCGTGCCTGTCGCGAAGAGCGAGATATCGCTCCCGCTCAAGCCAATCGGTCCGCGACAGAGCATGCGTATTGCTTTCCGCTCGTTACTTCATGTTGGCCAGCAGGTCCATCGGCAGGTCGTTCACTTGCCGTGAGGGCATGCGGCGGTAGGTTTCCGTCGGCGCCGTTTCCGGTACATGGAATTCCGCGCGGGCATAGGCATCCGACTGCTTCGCCGGCGTCAGGTTCATGCTGCTGAGCAGCATGCCACTGGCCGCGAGGATGCGGTACTCGGCGAAACGGGCGGCATAAACGGCCGTGCGCGACAGGACGTTGACGGTATAGCGCGAGTTCTGCGCGCCGAGCACGTCGAGCAGCGAGCGCCGGCCGACCGCGAGCTGTTCGCGATAGGATTCCACGAGGTTACCGTTGACGCCCGCCTGCTGCTTCAAGGTGGCGGCAAGTTCCGTCTGGCGGATGCGGCGATCCCAGGAGACGCGGACGGCCTCTTCCACTTCGCGGTAGCTCTGGTGCAGCACGAGGCGCTGCTCGCTGGCGCGGCGAATCTGCTCCTGCTCGTTGGCGATGTCGATGCCGCCGCGATAGAGGTTCCATCTCGCCACGACGCGCGCCTGAAGGCTGGTGCTGCGGTCGTCGTTTCCATCGATGTCCATGCCCGTGCGGGCGCGGCCTTCGAGCGAGACCGTCGGGAACATGTCGGAGCGGGCGCCCTTCACCATGGCGTCCGCCGCGTCGATATCGGAGTTGGCGACCTTGATGCGCGCATTGTTGGTGCGGGCAAGGCCGATCGCCTCGTCGAGCGACTTGGGCAGGGCCGCAGCCATGGAGCCCGGCATGGTGGGATTGGAGAACGGCTTGCCGACGAGCCGCTGGAAGCGAATCTTCGCCGATTCCAGCTCTTCTTCGGCTTCCTTCTGGCGGGCCTTGGCGGCAAGCAGCCGCTCCTGTGCCTGCTGGCGGTCGGCATCCGTCAACGTGCCGCCGGAGATTAGCGAACTGATGTCGCCGAGCATCTGCTGATGGACGGCCGCGTTGCGGCGCGATTCCTGGACGATCTCGCCCTGGAGCATGATCTCGAGATATTCGCGCACGACCTGCAGCGCGATCGTCTCGGAACGCTCCAGCACACGGAACGAGGCGCTATCCACGCGGGCGGCCTGACGCTCCAGCTCCGCCCGGCGACCGCCGCCGTCAAAGAGCTTCTGCGTGACGGAGAGGCCGACATCGGCGGGGTAGAGCGGATCATCCTCGATGCTGGTGAGGCGTCGGGAATTATTGTCGAGCCTCTCGATGCCGGCACCCGCTTCCAGATCGACACTCGGCAGGTAGAGGCCGCGCGCCTGGCGAAGCTCGAACTCGATGGCTTCCCGGTTTTCCAGCGCCTGACCGATCTCAGGGTTGGATTCCAGCGTAACCGCCATCGCTTCCTTCAGGGTCAGCGCATGCGCATTGACCGGCACAAAGGCCGCCCCTACCAACAGAGCAGCCGAAATGGCGCCTAGAAACGACCTGTGCATTATTGCCCCCGACCCCATATGAACCGCGCCGACGCCCAATCGGCAGCGCAGGTTCACTTCCTTCACTCATTCTTAGGCACGTCGCGAGGCGTGCAGCAATCGGAGGATTCGCAAACATCCTTAACAAGCAATATTATATGCAACCATGTGGCGATTCCGCCACATTTTCCCTTGGGCTTACCGGACGACGACGAGGCTTCCGACGCTGACCCTGTCGAAAAGCTCGACGACATCGTCATTGGCCATGCGGATGCAGCCGGAAGAGACGGCCTTGCCCAGGGTCCAGGGCTCGTTGGTTCCGTGGATGCGATAGAGCGTATCGCCGAGATAGAGCGCGCGTGCGCCGAGCGGGTTTTCAGGTCCGCCTTCCATCGTTGCCGGCAGAATCCTTCCCTTCCGGGCTTCGCGGCTCACCATTTCCGCCGGGGGCGTCCAGCTCGGCCATTCCGCCTTGCGGCTGATCTTCTGCTTGCCCTTCCACGCGAAGCCCTCGCGGCCGACGCCGATCGCGTATTGGCGGGCAGTGCCGTCTCCATTGATATAGAGCAGCCGCCGCTTTCCCGTATCCACGATGATCGTGCCGCGCTTGAATTCACCGGCATAGGCGACGGTCTGCGCGGGGATCGGGGAGGCGCTCAGCCGTCCCGAAAGCTTGCGGGTATCGATCCGCTTCACGGTCCATGTGCCGGTTCTGGCGTCGAACTGGCGGACCGCCTGATCGGCAGGGGCCGGGGAGGCGGCGAACAGGGCGGAGAGAATGGAAAACGCCGCGATGCGGCTGCGCGAAACGATGGGCCGAAGTACCCGCATGAAAAGGCTCCCGGTAGGTATGACCGATTTATATCGCCTATTGGTAGAATCTGACAGATGTCGGAAACGGCGATTTTACACGCCTGCTTTATAAGCCTCGTCATACCGGAACTCGGCAGACATGAGGACGATGGGCATGCGGGACACCTTTTTCCTTCGCGGGACGACGAGCGGCTGGCTGGCGGGGGGCGGTGCTGCCGCGCTCGGGCTGGGGCTGGCGGCCGCGGCCGTCACGAACGCCGTTTCCTCGACCGTATCGGCAGCGGGCAGCGCCGTGCTTGCCGGCGGGGTGGCGCTCGCCGTATCCCTTCCGCTTCTCTACACCTGCAGCCGCATGGCGAAACGGATCGCCGCCTTGCGCAGGGAGGTCCAGCATCTCGGGCAGCGTGACGGGCTGACGGCCTGTCTCAACGAGCCCACATTCTCGGCGCTCGTCGATACCTATGCGGACCGCCGCGCGGCCCCGGACGGCTCCAGCCGCGGAACCGTCCTGCTCATTCATGTCGATGACCTCCCGATCGTCAACGATCGCTTCGGTTATAGCTGGGGCAACGAAGCTCTCGTCCGGATCGCCGCCGCCATTCGCGGGACTGTCCGGCAGGGCGATATCGTGGGCCGTATCTCCGGCAACCAGTTTGGCGTCTTCCTTCCCGGTGCGGACGAGACGAATGCCAAGGGCGTCGCCGACCGCATCCACGAAAGCGTCACCGGCCTCGATTTCCTGCCCGCCGGCGTCCGGTATCCGCTCTCGATCCGGGCAGGCGCGGTCATTCTCGCCGACCGGGCGAAATTCGACGACCTGCTGAAGGCGGCTGTCGACACCCTGGAAATGACCAGGGAGCAGGGGGAGGACTGGATCCGCTACACGTCGCTGGGCGGATGGCCACAGGACGGCGCGGCGAGACTCCAGTAACGCCACCCTTGGATGGGAAGCGCGATCCGACGGCGGGAAAGCCTGCCGCCTGTGGACTGGGACAGTCCGTAAGTTAACCAATCGTAAAAAAGGAACCAGGCCGATATAGCCCGATATATGGCACCCGATGCCCCGCTATTGATCGGCCAAAAATTCCGTGGCTTGACTAGCGCAATTGTAGAAGGGGTTCGGCTATGACTACCGAGGGCTTTATCGAAAATCTGTCTGTTTCCGACGCTTCGCACGGCGCCGGCGAGCGCCCGGCGGCGTTCCCCGCCGAAGCCGTCGGGCTGGCGCACGAGGCGCAGCAGATCGCTCAGGCGGAGACGCAGCAGGGCGCGGCAGCCGTCCCGCAGTCGGGCGAGCAGATCGTTGCCGCCGTGGATAATGTCGTCAAGCTCCCCGCAGGCACGTCCATCGAAAAGGTCGAGATCGACGGCGACAACCTCATCCTCGTCCAGCCCGACGGCAGCCGCATCGTCATCGAGCACGCCGCCCTGCACGTTCCGACCTTCGTTATCGACGATGTCGAGATTCCGCAGGAAGCCCTGGTCGCCGCGCTCGAAGCAAGCAACATCAACGTGGCGGCCGGCCCCGACGGCACGCTGACGGCAGCGGCTGCCGGCAGCGAAAGCGCCGGCGGCAACTTCAGCGAAGCCATTCCCGGCATCGGCGACGCGGGCCCGGCAATCGACCTCCTGCCTCCGACGGCACTGCAGTTCGGCGCGCCCGAGGATCGGCAGCTTCTTGCCGCGTTCGATGCGCCCAATCGCGGCCCGGGGATAGAATTCCCCCCGGAGGGAGAAGGCGGCGCCGGCGGCATCGACGTTCTCGATCAGCAGGTCAACGAGGCGTTTCTGGACAATGGAACACATAAGCGCGGGGAGATGGGGAAAGGCACCGTCGATGGCGCCTTCCGCATTTCCGATCCCGACGGCTTGAATGACCTTGCCAAGCTCTCCATCACAATTGGTGGCAAGACAACTACGCTGACCATGGCGGAGTTGGCTGGCGGCAAAATCGATATTGCCGGTCCCGATGCCCACGGCACTTTGACCATTCATGGCTACAATCCTGCGACAGGCATCGTGACTTACACCTACACGCTCACTTCGCCGGTTACCGACCAGGTGAGCAATGATGGTGCCAATATCGAGCTGGACAAGGATATCTTCACGATCACTGTCACCGACAAGGGTGGCCTCGGCGCGTCGGCGACGCTGAAAATCGATATCGTCGATGACGTTCCGTCGATCTCGGCAAGCGCGGGCCGCGATTTCAGCGTGACGCATGACGAAACCCTTCTGCCGCAGAAAAGCGCAGATGACATTCTGTTCACCTCTCTCTTCAACGGTGTGGGCAATCCAGGCCACGACCCGCAATCCCTGTTCGGCCTGCCGCTTGGATATGCGCGCAGCGATTCCCCGGCGCTCTCCATCGGCGAGGAGAAATTTGGCGCGGATGGTGCCGCTTCGACGGATGCCAAGGTGTTCTCCCTCACGCTGCTGAACGCGGGAGGCCTGCCGGCGGACGGAATCGCTTCCGGCATCGAGACGACCGATCATCACGAGATTTCTCTTTTCCGGGAAGGCGATCTGATCGTCGGCCGCTATGATCACGACAACAACCCGGACACCGAACCGGTGGCGGCGTTCGCGATCCATATCGATGCGGCCACAGGCGTCGTGTCGCTGGTTCAGTATGTTTCGCTTTTCCACACGGACGACACCAATTCGAACGACATTCTCTCGCTGGGGAACATCGCCGGCCATCTGAAGGCCACCGTCACGATCACCGACGGTGACGGCGATACTGCAAGTGCCTCGGCCGATATTGGCGGTTCCATCCAGTTCCGGGACGATGGTCCGGCCCTCGTCGTCGGCGTAACGCGCGGCTTCGGCGTGACGGCGGATGAATCGGCCAGTAACCAGGACAACGACGTCACGGGCCCGTTGTCCGTTTTCGCACACGTGCAGAACCAGGGGCAGGACCCCGATCGGGACAACAACCCGCTTGCCTTCGCGCAAAGCAAGACGTCGGCCGTCACCTATGTTCCGTATTTCGGCGTCGATGGTCCCGCTGCAGCCAATCCCGTCACATACGGATTGAAGCTCGGTGGTCAGGGCAATGGCATCGACTCGGGGCTGAAGCTCACGGATGGCACGACCATCAGCCTTCATTCGGAAGTCGTTGACGGCAATACCATCATCGTCGGTCGCGTGGACGGTAATGGCCCGCACGCGGGAGAAGCGGCCTTTGCCCTTGCCATCGATCCGGCGAACGGCAAAATCTCGGTCGTCGAGTACCTGTCCCTCCAGCATAACCCGAACGGATTCGACCCGAACGATCAGGTTTCGCTGAAGGCCGGCACGGTTCTTGCGACGGTCACGATCACCGATGGCGACGGCGACACCGCCTCGGATTCCGCGGACATCTCGGGCAAGGTCCATTTCAATGACGATGCTCCGACCCTTGTTGCGGGAGGCGTCGCGAATATCACGATCGACGAGGGTGATATCTTCACGGCTTTGTCCCACGGCACCTCGCCGAACGACGGGAACCAAGACGGTTCGGACACCGAGGCCGGCACGGGGGCGGCGCTCGCTTCGGGATCGATCGCCGCAGCCGTGGACTTCGGCGCGGATAGTGCTGCGGCTGGAGGCGGATTCTCCTTCGTCGCAAATGCCGGCGACAAGCTGGCCACGATGGGACTGACCTCCAACCATGCAGACCTGACCTATCAGGTGGCGAATGGTGTTTTGACCGCGACGGCGGACGGCAGGACGGTCTTTACCTTGAAGCTCTCGGGCGACGGCAGCTTTGAATTCCGTCTCTTCGATCAGCTCGATCACGTTGCGGGCGACGGCCATAACGGGAAGAATACCGAACTGGCCGTGAAGAACGGTGGCTCGATTTCGAGCATCGATTTCGGTTCAGTCATCCAGGCCACGGACGGCGACAACGATAGCGTGACGCTCAGCGGTAAGCTCAACATAACCGTTACGGACGATATTCCGCAGGTCGACGCCTTGCCTGTCGGAACGACCGGCACTCCCGTCACCTATTCTATCCTGGACTCGGGCAACATATTGTACCGCGCCGTGCAGGGCGAGAAGGATTTCGACCTGCTCCTCACCGGCAAGAACAGCGGCGGTGTGGCGTCGGTCAACACAAATAGTTCCGGCACCGGCAGCGCCAATGTCGGGACCGGCTCGGGAATCGAAGCCAGCGAGACGTTGCGCGTCGACTTCATGAAAGGTTTGACGACGACGGGGAATGTCGATAGCGGCAATTATGCGGCAAATGAGCGATTTTCCGCGAGCAGTTTCACCTTCAGTGCATCGAAAGTTCACGGGAATCCGAACAACACGGTGAACATCCTTGTCCAGCTCTTCAGCGTCAACGCGAATGACGATCTGAATACGAATAATGGTGCCGTCGATTTCAGCAGCACAGGAACCGTGACGATTTCCTCGATCACCATCAACGATGGCACGCCGATCGACCTGGCCACGCTGACGCAAGTAGGTGGTGGTTATGTTCTTACCGGCATCAAGGAAGGCGACAAGATCGTCGTAAACGGCTCGAGCGCCTTTGGCCGTGTCGAGATCAGCAATAATGGCGGAGGAGAGAGCTTCTCCGTCGGCGGGTTCGGTGCAAAGGTCGAAACGCCCAAAGTCTTTGAAGTCCGGCATGACGAGACTCATGGTGTCAATACCGGCGCCGATACCAACGCGGCTGACGACACGGCGGCCTCTTTGCCGCCAGCACTGACAGCGGCAATTGGCGGCCTGACGGAGCTCGGACATGCGGTTACGACCGCGTCGGCTTCGGGTCTGTTCACGTACAAGCCCGGCGCGGACGAAATCGCAACCGTTGGCTATACGCTCACGAACGCCACTGGCGGTGCCTTTAATGGCGTCGATAGTGGTTTGACCACGACTGAAGGCGGGCAGAAAATCTATCTCTACAGCGAGGGCAATGTCCTCTGGGGCGTCGCTGGTGGCGATCTGAATTCCGGTACCAAGGTATTTGCGGCTTATGTCGATCCCGACGGCCGTCTCTGGCTGGTTCAGTTCGAGGCGATAGCACACCCGGTCGCAGGCTCCGACGCGAGCGCTCATGACGATGCCGTTTCGGTGGGTGCGGAGATTCGCATCGCGATTTCCGTCACGGATGCGGATGGCGATACCGTCACGAAGCACTCTGACGAGAAGGTCAAGCTGACGTTCCAGGACGATGGACCGGTTGTTCAGAACGCCGCATTCAACCTGCCGGAAGGACAGATGACATCCGGCCAGTTGTCGTTCGATACCGGCAGGGACGGTGGTGGTGTCACGCATATCAACGGTAAACCCCTCACCTTTACAGACGGCTGGTCGCAATGGGTTTCGGACGCGAAAGGCAACGAGATCCGGGTTACGGCCGCCGGTGCTTATGAGTTCAGAGCGCATGCGGACGATGTCTATAAGTCGGGCGGTACGGTGACATTCAACTACACCGTCACCGACGGTGATGGTGACACCGCTGTGGGTGTGGTTACCGTCAAGGTCACGGACACGTTCGATACGGTGACGGTCACGCTGACGGCGACGCCGACGGTGACGGAAGGCGCGAACTTCATCACCTACACGGCGAGCCTTTCGGACGGCCATACGGCGCATAACGCGAT
>Ga0182739_1001267_pt1 | contig 27264 bp, 24 predicted proteins | sample eDN5th30CBELigBY_FD_128873 | JGI IMG/M metagenome (GOLD analysis project Ga0182739, IMG submission 128873) | Enriched backyard soil microbial communities from Emeryville, California, USA - eDNA 5th pass 30_C BE-Lig BY (version 2) (version 2) | ecosystem: Environmental > Terrestrial > Soil >... | reverse complement strand
TCACTCACGCGGCATGGCTGGATCAGGCTTTCGCCCATTGTCCAATATTCCCCACTGCTGCCTCCCGTAGGAGTCTGGGCCGTGTCTCAGTCCCAGTGTGGCTGATCATCCTCTCAGACCAGCTACTGATCGTCGCCTTGGTGAGCCGTTACCTCACCAACAAGCTAATCAGACGCGGGCCGATCCTTTGGCGATAAATCTTTCCCCGTGAGGGAATATCCGGTATTAGCCCAAGTTTCCCTGGGTTGTTCCGAACCAAAGGGTACGTTCCCACGTGTTACTCACCCGTCTGCCACTGACGTATTGCTACGCCCGTTCGACTTGCATGTGTTAAGCCTGCCGCCAGCGTTCGCTCTGAGCCAGGATCAAACTCTCAAGTTGAACTGAGATTTTTTCCCGGCTGGTCACTCACGTTTTGACGAGGTCCGCGACCAACCGTTTGCACGATTGACCACATAGACCTGAAACGTAAGACCGCCGAAGTCTCGTTCAGCCACCTCTTCGTAGAAGCACCCCAGATGAGGCACCCCGCCGAGGAAGCGGCCCGCAAGGACTCCGCCGTCCACGTTTCTCTTTCTTCTGATTCAGTTGTCAAACAGCCCGAAAGCGAAGCGCTTTCACTTAGTCCGAGAGCGAAACGCTCTCACTTAATAGGCCTCCGGTTGCCCGGAGCAGTCGAACCCTCATGCTCCCGACAATCGCCGGAAGCGCGACAGATCAGCGTCGTTGAGGGCTTCGTGGCCCGCCAGCTGTCTTTTGGCAGGTAAGCGAGCCGTGAAAGGTGTTTATATGACTTGGCACAAGGCCTTGTCAACACCCGCGCCGCCGTTTTTCGCTCCCACTCGGTGGGGGCCAGTTCCCGGCGGCGAGCGGTGATATGATGGAAACCGGTCGCGGGGTCAAGCGCCGATTTCGCGTCAATGCCAAAAAAGTTTCACACGAACGATAAGATACTGATTCGGCGGCGTATTTTCTGATCTGAGATTTCGCGAGGGGACGGCGACCGCGAAATCGGGGCGTTCGGACCGCGCTTTCCGTCAGGGGACAGTCCAGCCCTGCGCGGCGAAATGGCACTGGGGGCCAGGCCGGCCGAACAATCCGCCCGTCGGCGCCGCATGCCTCCCCGCCGCGACTGCCCCGTCTACGCCGCAGGATGGCCGAGGCGAAGCCCCTTACGGAGGGCGTACTGCTTTGGGTTGCAGCGCCGTTCCGGCGACTCACAGCGCGGTCACGGCCAGGTCGGCGACCAAGCCGGCGGCCCGATTGTCGCCTAGCTGTGGCCACATTCTTCGGTCCCCTTTCCTGGCTGGGAACGGTCGCCGCCGAGTCGGTTCGGCCAGCGACGGACGGCAACCGCCAGACTGTGCGTTGACGGACTGGCGGCTAATGGGCATCGTGCCCTCTACTCGGCGGCGGATGGGTCGCTGCAACTCGCCCCCTCTCGGGGCATGGCGCGACGACGAGCAGGGGAACCAGCATCTTGGAGTACAGGAAGCTGCGCGGCTCATATCGACACCGAGCCGAGCCGGATCCGGTTGATCTCGGCCATGAGCCGCCGCTTTCCGTGGATGGCGCGACGGCCGCCGTGATCGACCGCCGCAGCGTTTCGCTGCGCTGGTATTGCGGCACGATCCTTAATGGACTTTGCGGCGCCGCGCTCATGGGTGGCGCGGTTTACGTGGCGCTCGACGGCGAGGCGTTTTTCGCGGCACGGCCGGAGACTTCCGAAGCGCTGCGCGGTTCGCTGACGGCGCGCGACCGCGCAAGCGGTCCGGCGCGCAAGGCCGACCGCCTGCCCACGACCACCGAAAGCCACACCGCACGACAACTTCTCCGCGTATCGACCACGGTGCAGGTGGGCGAGCGGGAGGTGGTCCGGGTGCGGCCGTTTGTGCGGATCGCCACCAACCTCTCGTTGTCGACTTCCGAGCTCTCCGCAGGCATCGGACCGTTCAGTGCGGCGCGCGTCATGGCAGCTTCGGCGACCCGGCCGGGCAACGCATCGACGGACGATCCGCCGACCGCCGACGACGCCGACTTTTCCTTCGTGATGCGCGATCTCGAGCCGATGCTGGCGCAGACTTCCGTCGCCGCGGTCTCGCCCCCGATCGACGAGATCATGACGCGCGTGCGCGAGGCGGCCAACTGGGGCGTCGGGGGTCATGGCGGCGGTGCGATGGCCAGCGCGGGGCCGACGCAAATGGCCTATGCCGCGGAAGGCGGCATCGACCCCTATGCGGGATTCGAGACCCGAATCGTGCCCGAGAATGTCACGCTGCTGCCGAAGACCGCGATGGAGGTCACCGGCGGCACCCCCTCGAACGAACGCACCGTGATCGCCAAGGACGGCGACCAGCTTGTGGTGATTCTGCGCGAAATCGGCGCGACAGCGGCCGAAGCCGAGGCCATCATGCTGGCTGCCGGGCCGCGCGCCAGCGCAAGCCTGAAAGACGGCCAGCGGTTGCGCATCCTTGTGTCGCCCGCGCTGCCCGCGCGGATGCAACCGATCCGTGTGGTCCTGGTCGGCGAAGGCATCCCCGAATTCGTGGTCGCACTGTCCGACGCGGGACGCTACGTGTCCGTCGACGTGCAGCACGCCGAGCTGCCGCAGATCGCGGACAACGAGGAAGAAGACGAAAACACCGGCGGCGTGCGGCTCTACCAGAGCGTCTACGAGACGGCGCTGCGCCAGAAAGTGCCGCGGCCGCTGATCGACGAACTGGTGCGGATCTACTCCTACGACGTCGATTTCCAGCGCAAGGTCCAGCCGGGTGATTCGTTCGAACTGCTCTATCCGGGCGAAGAAGAGGGCGAAGCGCGCGCCGAAGTGCTCTATGCGGCGCTGACCATCGGCGGCGAGACGCGCCGCTACTATCGCTTCCACACACCCGACGACGGCGTCGTCGACTACTATGACGAGCACGGCAAGAGCGCGAAGCAGTTCCTGGTCCGCAAACCGATGGAAGCGGGCATCATGCGCTCGGCCTACGGCTGGCGGCGCCACCCGATCCTCGGCTACTCAAAGCTGCATACCGGCGTCGACTGGGCGTCGCCGCGCGGCACCCCGATCATGGCCGCCGGCAACGGCGTGGTCGAACGCGCGGGCTGGGAAGGCGGCTACGGCAAATATGTCCGCATCCGGCATGCCTACGGCTACGAAACGGCCTATGCTCACATGTCCGCCTTCGCACGCGGCATCGCCGCCGGCACGCGGGTACGGCAGGGCCAGGTGATCGGCTATGTCGGATCGACCGGCCTCTCGACCGGTCCGCATCTGCACTACGAGGTGCTGGTCAACGGCCGTTACGTCGATCCCGTCCGCATCCGGCTGCCCCGCGGCCGCAGCCTCAATGGCCCCCTGCTGGCGAACTTCGAACGCGAGCGCGACAAGGTCGACGCCATGATGCATCGCAACCAGACGCAGATGACGGAAAACACCGCAAGCTCGTCCGGTCCGCGGCGCGAGGCTGCGCGTCGCTAACGCGGATTTTAGTGCCTTGCATTGCCGCATAGGCCGCAGGCACAATCCAGCGGTACACAGCGGATAGAACGAGCCAAACAACCATGGAACGCCCCGAGATTCTCAAGCGCGAGATTCGCGCCCTCGTGTTCGACCAGTACGGCACGGTCGTCGACATGCAGAAGGGGCTGACCGAAGCCGTGACGCCTTTCCTGCAAGCCAAGGGCTGGACCGGCAGTCCCGGCAGCTTCGTGACCTGGTGGCGGCGGACGCACTTCGAGAATTCGATGATCGATGCGCTCTGCGACCGCGGGCATACGCCCTACCGGCAGATCGGGCATCGCGCGGTTTCCTACGTCATGGACCGCTGCGGCATCGGTTATACGCAGGACGAAGTCCGCTGGCTGGTGAGCCAGATCGAAAGCCTGAAGCCATTTGCGGACGTGCTCGCCGCGCTCGGGCGGCTGCGCGGTTCAGGCTACAAGCTCGCGATCCTGTCGAACGGCGACCGCGACATGCTCGAAGCGGCCAAGCCGCATATCGGCTTTGCCTTCGACCGCGTGATCTCGGTGCAGGAAGCCGGCTATTTCAAGCCGCACTGGAAGACCTATGCCAAGGCGGAGGAACTGCTCGGCGAAGACCGCTCCAGCATTCTGTTCGTCGCCAACCACGCCTTCGACTGCATCGGCGCGAAGTCGTTCGGCATGCGCGCCGCTTTCATCGATCGGCGCAAGCGCCCGTTCGGCGAAACACCGCACCAGCCGGATTTGATCGTCGCCAATTTCGCTGAGTTGGCTGAGACCTTGGCCTGACGTTCGGCGTTCGGTCGTGTGAGGGAGCCCGACTTTCTCAGCCTCACCGTGTTCCCCGGCCAAGCCGCGCATAAGCGCGGCGCAGAGCCGGGGTCCCGGTTTGTTTTGATTGGCGCCGCAAACCGGGGTCCCGGATCGTCGCGCGCGCTTAACGCGCCCGCTCGTCCGGGACACCAGGCGAGTATGACTTACGCCGCCTCGGCGACCGGCGCCTCGCCGTTGAAGGCGAGGCTCTTTCGGTCGGCCGCGACGGTGACCTGCACGGTCTCGCCATCCCTGACGCGGCCGGCCAGGATCATCTCGGCGAGCGGGTCCTGCACCGTCTTCTGGATCACGCGCTTGAGCGGGCGCGCGCCATAAGCCGGATCCCAGCCCTTCTCCGCCAGCCAGTCGCGTGCCGCCGGCTGCAGGTCGAGGATGATCTTGCGATCCTCCAGCAGCTTGGCGACCCGCGCCATCTGGATGTCGACGATCCGCCCCATCTGCTCCTTCTTGAGCCGGTGGAACAGGATGATCTCGTCGATCCGGTTGAGGAACTCCGGCCGGAAGAAGCGGCGCACCGCCTCCATGACCTGCCCCTGGACTTCCTCGTCCGTCATCTCCCGCTCGCCGGCATCGGCGTTGAACCCGATGCTCGGGCGCGGATCGGTCAGGTACTCCGAACCGAGGTTCGAGGTCATCACGATCAGCGTGTTGCGGAAGTCGACGGTGCGGCCCTGACCATCGGTCAGGCGGCCGTCGTCGAGCACCTGCAACAGCACGTTGAACACGTCCTGATGCGCCTTCTCGATCTCGTCGAACAGCACCACCTGGTAGGGTCGCCGGCGCACCGCCTCGGTGAGCGCACCGCCCTCCTCATAGCCGACATAGCCCGGAGGCGCGCCGATGAGCCGCGAGACGGAATGCTTCTCCATGTATTCCGACATGTCGATGCGGACCATCGCGGTCTCGTCGTCGAACAGGAAGGCCGCGAGCGCCTTGGTCAGTTCGGTCTTGCCGACGCCGGTCGGCCCGAGGAACATGAACGAGCCGATCGGCCGGTTCGGGTCCTGAAGCCCTGCCCGCGCGCGGCGCACCGCGGTCGACACCGCCCGCACCGCTTCCTGCTGCCCGACGACGCGTTTGGCGAGACTCTCCTCCATATGGAGCAGCTTCTCGCGCTCGCCTTCGAGCATCTTGTCGACCGGGATGCCGGTCCAGCGTGAGACCACCTGCGCGATGTGGTTGGCGGTCACCGCCTCTTCGACCACGTCGCCGCCGCCCGCCTCCTCGATCTCGGTGAGGCGCTTCTCCAGTTCGGGAATGCGGCCATAGGCCAGTTCGCCCGCGCGCTGATACTCGCCGCGGCGCTGGGCCTGAGCCAGTTCAACGCGCGCCTGGTCAAGCTCGGTCTTGAGCTTCTGCGCGTCCGAGAGCTTGTCCTTCTCGGCCTTCCAGCGCTGGGTCAGCGCGGCCGACTTCTGCTCGAGTTCGGCCAGCTCCTTCTCGAGCCGCTGCAGGCGGTCCTTGGACCCTGCATCGTTCTCCTTCTTGAGCGCCTCCTGCTCGATCCTGAGCCGCACGACCTCGCGGTCGATCAGATCGAGTTCCTCGGGCTTCGAATCGACCTGCATCTTCAGCCGCGCCCCGGCCTCGTCCACGAGGTCGATCGCCTTGTCCGGCAGAAAACGGTCGGTGATGTAGCGGTTCGACAGCGTCGTCGCCGAGACCAGCGCGGAATCGGTGATGCGCACGCCGTGGTGCTGCTCGTACTTGTCCTTGAGGCCGCGCAGGATCGACACCGTGTCCTCGACCGAAGGTTCGGACACGAACACCGGCTGGAAGCGCCGCGCCAGCGCCGCGTCCTTCTCGACATGCTTGCGGTACTCGTCTAGCGTGGTCGCGCCGATGCAGTGCAGTTCGCCGCGCGCCAGCGCCGGCTTGAGCAGGTTGGAGGCGTCCATCGCGCCTTCCGTCTTGCCCGCGCCGACCAGCGTGTGCATCTCGTCGATGAACAGGATTATGCCGCCGTTGGAGGACGTGACCTCCTGCAGCACGGCCTTGAGCCGCTCCTCGAACTCGCCGCGATACTTCGCACCGGCGATGAGCGCGCCCATGTCGAGCGCCAGCAGCTTCTTGTCCTTGAGGGCGTCCGGCACGTCGCCGTTGATGATGCGCTGCGCCAGCCCCTCGACGATCGCGGTCTTGCCGACGCCTGGCTCGCCGATCAGCACCGGATTGTTCTTGGTACGCCGCGACAGCACCTGCACGGTGCGGCGGATTTCCTCGTCGCGGCCGATCACCGGATCGATCTTGCCGTCGCGCGCCGCCTGCGTCAGATCGCGGGCATACTTCTTCAGCGCGTCATAGGACTGTTCCGCAGAAGCCGAATCGGCGGTGCGACCCTTGCGCAGGGCTTCGATCGCGGCATTGATGTTCTGCGGGGTCGCGCCGGCCTGGGCCAGGATCTTGCCGGCCTCGCTGTCCTTGTCGAGCGCAAGCGCGAGCAGGAGCCGCTCCACGGTGACGTAGGAGTCGCCTGCCTTCTCCGCGATCTTCTCGGCCTGATCGAACAGCCGCGCCATCTCCGGCGCGAGATAAAGCTGCCCGGCGCCGCCGCCGGAGACCTTCGGCAGCTTCGAAAGCGCCTGTTCGACGGCAGACAGCGCCTGCCGCGAATTGCCGCCCGCGCGGTCGATCAGTCCCGCGGCCAGACCTTCATTGTCGTCGAGCAGGACTTTCAGCACATGCAGGGGTGCGAATTGCTGATGGCCCTCGCGCAGCGCCAGCGACTGTGCCGCCTGCACGAAGCCCCGAGCCCGCTCGGTGTACTTCTCGAAATTCATCTCTTAACTCCCTCAGCCTGCGTGGTCGCCCCGAAGGCGCGGGCCGCGCATCGTCAATGGGTTTATTCGTTGGCGCCGGCGCTGATCTGGATCATACGCCAGCCGGCGGGCCCCGAAGCGACCCACCTGATCGAATATGGTGTGGCCCACCGGCAACGGAAGGGGTGCTTGCCAGCCTTCGCAGAGCCTCGTATCGATGGGTGATGGATCCACAGGTCGCCAGCCTCTACCGCTACCCTGTGAAAGGGCTTTCGCCCGAGCCGCTGGCGCGCGCCGAACTCGTTCAGGGTCAATACTTTCCCGGCGACCGGCTGTTCGCGGTCGAGAACGGCCTCTCGGGCTTCGACCCGGCCGATCCGCAGCACCAGTCGAAGATCAAGTTCCTGATGCTGATGCGCAATGAGCGCCTGGCCGCCCTGCGCACCCGCTACGACGACGCGGCCGGCGCCCTGACGATCGAGGGCGGGGACGGCGGTCCGCTCCGCGCCGACCTCGGTACGGCGGACGGCCGGCTTGCTGTCGAGACATTCTTCCGGCGCTTCGTGCCGAAGGAATTGCGCGGGCCCCCCAAGGTGCTCGCGGCCCCGGACGGTTTCCGCTTCACGGATTCCCGGCTCGGCTTCGTCTCGCTGATCAATCTCGCCTCGGTGGCCGCGGTCGAGGCGGCGGCCGGCGCCGCGGTCAACCCGCTCCGCTTCCGCGGCAATATCTACGTGCAGGGCTGGCCGGCCTGGGCTGAACTCGACCTCGTCGGGCAGGAAATTGCGCTTGGCCCGACGATCCGCCTCAAGGTGACGAAGCGGATCGTGCGCTGCGCCGCGACCGATGTCGATCCCGACACCGGCATCCGCGATCTCGCAATTCCGGGCACGCTGATGAAAAGCTTCGGCCATACCGACTGCGGCGTCTACGCAGAAGTGCTTGCAGGCGGTACGGTTACGGTCGGGGATGGCCTGAAGGCCATTGCCGACCCCCAAGCGCCTCCCAAGGCTCCCTGATCCAAAGACTCCGGCCGCTCGCGGCCTGCCCCCCGCGCGCCGAACAGAACCAGACGGACCGACGGGCGGCCGGGGCGATAACGAACGGATTCCAAGACGATGGCCCTGCTCCTTGCTCCCCTTGCGCGGCAGTCCACCGGCTGGCGCGAACGCTTCCAGTCCGAAATGCCGGAACTCGACCTGCGCATCTGGCCCGAGATCGGCGAGCGTTCCGAGATCGAGGCGGTCGCCTGTGCGGGGCTGCCGGCCGGCGAGTTCGCGACGTTTCCCAATCTGAAACTGGTGATCGGGCTGCTTGCCGGCTCCGAACGTCTGCTGGGCGATCCGGCCCTGCCCCGCCATGTCCCGATCGTGCGCGTCGGCGACCCGGACGGCGACGCCATGATGAACGAGGCGGCGCTGCTCCACGTGCTGCGCCACCACCGCAACCTGCCGGCCTACCAGCTTGCGCAGGCGCGCAGCGAATGGCTTTCGCTGCCCGTCCTCCGCCCCCGCGAGCGGCGCGTCGGCGTGATGGGGCTCGGCCCGATCGGGCTGGCGGCCGCGCGCACGCTGGCCGACTTCGGTTTCACCGTCGCAGGCTGGGCGCGGCGGCCGCGGGACCTAGCAGGGATCGAGGTCTTTGCGGGGGCCGACCGGCTCGGTCCGTTCCTCGCCCGAAGCGAGATCATCGTGAACCTGCTGCCGCTGACGCCGGAAACCGACGGCATCCTGTGCCGCAAGAGCTTCGCGCAGATGCCGAAAGGGGCATCGGTGATCAATCTCGGCCGCGGCGGCCATGTGGTCGATGCCGACCTGATCACCGCGCTCGACGAAGATCAGCTTTCCTCAGCGACGCTCGACGTGTTCACCGTCGAACCGCTGCCGAAGGAAAGCGCGCTGTGGCGGCACCCGAAAATCACCATCACCCCGCATTGCGCGCGGCGCATCGACGCGCTCGATCTCGTGCCCCGCATCTGCGCCGCGATCCGGCGGGTCCGGTCAGGCGAGGCGCAGGAGCAGTTGGTCGATCGCAGCGCCGGGTACTGATCGGAAGGACCGAGGGGCTCGACCACCCCTGACGGGAGCCGCTGATGCCGCTGCGCATCGCCGTCATTGAAGTGAGCCACTGGCACGCGCTCAAGGACGCGGCCTACCTCACCCATCTGGCGAAAATCCCGGACGTCACGCTGGTCGCGCTGCAGGACCCGGATGCCGACCGCGCGGCGCAGGTGGCGGCGCAACTCGCGCCGACGCTCGGCACGCCAAAACTGTTCACGGACTACCCCGCGATGCTGGCCGAGACCCGGCCCGATTTCGTGCTGGCGCTCGGCCGCCACAGCGGGATGGCAGCGACCGCACATCACCTGCTCGACGCCGGCTATCCGTTCCTGATGGAAAAGCCGATGGGGGTGAACGCGGAGGAGGTGCGCGGCATCGCCGAAAAGGCCGACAGCCGCCGGGGTTTTGCCGCCGTTCCGCTGTTCCAGCGCTATGCGCCGTTCGTCACGACCGCGAAGAAGGCGATCGCCGAGGGACGGTTCGGACCGCTATCCAGCCTGACCCTCCGCAACATCCGGCCCGGCTCGGACCGCTATGTGGAATGGGGCTCGCCCTGGATGCTCGATCCGGCGGTCGCCGGCGGCGGCTGCCTGCGCAATATCGGCCTGCACGGGCTCGACATCTTCCTTCACCTCCTCGGCGGGGAGGCCGAGGTCGTGAGCGCACAGGTGAGCAACCGGGCGCTCGGCGAGCGGGTCGAGGACTATGCGAGCGTGCAATTGCGCTCCGCGAGCGGGGTCCTCGGCAGCGTCGAGGTCGGCAATACGTTTCCCTATCGGGGACCGGCCGGCGCGGACGGGGAGTTCCTCATCGGCGACAGCGAGATGGCGCTGTCCGGCCGCGACGCGCTGCTGCTGGCGACCAAGGATGGCCGGCTGCGCATGATCACCGCCAACGACCAGAAAGTGACTTCCGCCCGGCCGGAGAAAGTCCCCGCTTTCGCCATCCTGCAGGACACGCTCGCGCGCTGGCGTGCCGGACAGCCGCCGGTGACGGATGCCTGGGACTGTTGGCGGGCGATGAGGCTGGCCGACCAGGCCTATGCGCTGGCGACCAGAGCTCCGGCTTTGATGGAATCAAAGCCGAAGCTCTAACTGTTTGTATTGACGCGCTTTCTTCACGCGAACCGGAAGCCACTTCGCTCGAAAACGCTATTGGGGCAGTCCTTAAGGACACTTCCCGCCACCGCGCCCGCAAGCCAGATTGGCACACAGCCGTGGCATTCGAATTGCTGCACGCCCTGATTGATACGGAATCCCTTTGATCCGTTCTCCGCGACACGCCGGAACGCGCGCATCGTCACGCGCCGGCAATGCCGGGGGAACCAGTCGCCCGGGTTTCAGTATGTGTTCCTTTTCATACCGCGGCCATTGGCGACGGCGCGTAAAGGGTTAATGCGTATGACCTTGATCGATACGGGACCTTCGAGGGCCATTGTCGTCCCGAACACGCCCATGCGGGATGCCGCAACGTGGCGGACGAGCATTGCGGTACCGTTCACGGGCCAGCGCGTTATCGTCACCTCGCGGCTCGCGGACTTGCGGGCCTATTGGCCCGGCATCGCATCGCACGGTGATGCGCAGCATCACGTTTTCCAGTGCGCCGAACTGCTGGAGATATGGCTCGACACCATCGGCAAGGCCCGCGGCGTCACCCCCTGTTTCGTCGCCGTGCTCGATGAGCGCGGAAGCCCTTTGCTTCTGCTGCCGCTCTGTATCGAGCGCTCGCGCGGGGTGAAGGTGCTGCGGTTCATCGACGGCGGCGTCTTCGACTACAACGTGCCGGTGCTGTTTCCGGCCTTCGGCGAGCAGAACGCGGCAAAGTTCAGCAGCCTCTGGGAACAGATACTGCGCGCGCTGCCGGCATTCGATCTGCTGCATCTCGAAAAGATGCCGGACCGCATTCTCGACCGGCCCAACCCGATGCTGCTGCTCGGCGCAGGGCGGGAGGCCGTGTCGGCGCATGTGCGCTCCTGTCAGGTCTCGGAGGCGGGAACGCCGGAGCCGCGGCAGGGACGCGCCAATCGCCGCAAACTGAAGAAGCTGTGCGAACTCGGCAGCGTCGAGATCGTCGCCGCCGATACGGCAGAGCGTTATCGGGCCTTTTTCGACGCCATGGTGACCCACAAGGAACGCCGCTTCGTTGAGACCATTGTGCCGGGTTTCGCGGCGACGCCGGGGAAGCTCGCCTTCTATGAGCAGGCGACGCAGCGCCTTGCCGGCTCCGGTGTCGTTCACCTGTCGGCGCTGAAAGTCGGCGACGAGATCATCGCATCGCACTGGGGCCTGTACTTCCAGAACCGCCTGTACCAGCTCATGCCGGGCCATGCAGGAGAGGACTGGGCGCGCTACTCGCCCGGACGCCTGCTGAACAACTTTCTGGCGGCGTGGAGCGACGAACGCTGCGCGGTCATGGATTTCGGGATCGGCGACGAGCCATACAAGGCCGACTATTGCGACATCGACGTTCCACTGTACGGACTGGCCGTGGCGCGCACGCACATCGGGGCCGCGCATCTGCAATACCAGCGATTGATGGAAAAGATGCGCGCGACAGCGATCTGGCAAGCCGTCCGGCCGCTCAAGTGGAAGCTCAAGCGCGCGTTTCGCTGACCGCCCGCCGCACCGTCCGAAGAGCGTCGATGCAGGCTACATCCGCCTCGCGGACCACGACGAGGCTTGCGTAGCGAGGCCGAGGCCAGCCGGCGCGCCGTGCATGGCATTCCCGGAGACGGTGCCGCGGAAGCGCGTCGTGCGCCCGCCGAGATCTAACGTAAATTCGATCGCGGTTCCGCGCAGCCGTCCCTCACGCACCGCCGCGGCTGTCTTGCCGGCACTGGCAGAGCCCGCAAGCTCCTGGTTGCGCTGGGTGAAGGCGACGGTGAACTCGGCGCCTTCGTGTCGGACGCGCCAGTTTCCGGCGACCCGTGCCGGAACAATCCAGAAATAGACGGTACCGCCATTGGTATCGGTCTGGTCCGGCTTCCAGTCGCCCATGGGGAAGCGGTGCGAGACGATGCGCGTGCCCGCCGGCAGCGAAAGGAGGCGCGGCGCGAGGCGGGCATTGAGTTCCGGCAGCAGGTAGAGCGTGACCACCGTCGCCCCGCCGAGCGGGGTCCTGAACAGGTCCTCCTGCCGGAAGCTCGCCCGGCCGGCGACGCCCGCGCGCTGGGCGTTTTGCTGAGCCTCCCGGATGCGCGCCGGATCGAGGTCGACGCCGAGCGCACGCGCCCCGCGGCGCGCCGCCGCGATCGCGATGCGCCCATCGCCGGAGCCGAGATCGATCACGAAGTCGCTCGCACGCACATTGGCGGCATTCAACATGCGCTCGACCGTCTCGTGCGGCGTCGGCTCATAGACGACGTTGAGACCCTGTGCGGCCACCGGCGATGCGGTGACAACAGCGACCGCCAGCCCTGCGGCGATGGCGACCGGCCAGCTTATGCCTTTCGCCACCGCCATCATTCGCATCGCGCGCTCCGCTTTTGCAGACGCAAGAATTACTGCCGCTCCGCACTCCAGCGGCGGGCCCGCCGGTCGGTCCGTTCACCGCCCAGGGTGCGGCCGATCATGCGGTCCCCCTCCACCCTGCCACGGAAATGCAGAGCCCGCCGACCAAGCTGAGCCGTGAACTCGATGCGGTCGCCCTCGAGGCGCGTCCGGGTGAGCGGCACCCGGCGATTGCCGATCTGCGCGGTGCCCTTGATCTCCTGGAATTCCTGCTTGAGGCTGATGTCGAAGCGCTGGCGGCCCGCCTCGACCTTCCAGTTGCCACCGACCTTCGCCGGCACGATCCAGAACATGAGGTCGCGGCCGGCCACGTCCTCGAACACGTCGGGCTGCCATTCGCCCATGGTGAAGTCGTGGGAAACGATGCGCGTGCCCGGCTTGAGGTCAAGGATCTGCGGCCGCAGTTTCAGATTGAGGTGCGGCAGCAGGTACATCGTCAGCACCGTGGCTTTCGACAGGTCGGTCTCGAACAGGTTCTGCTGCACGAAGCTGACGCGGTCGCTCACGCCGGACGCCGCCAGGTTGTTGCGGGCGTCAGCGATACGCTGCGGATCGAGATCGACGCCCATGGCACGCGCGCCGCGCTTGCCGGCGGTGATCGCAATGCGTCCGTCGCCGGAACCAAGGTCGATGACGAAGTCGTTTCGGCCGACACGCGCCAGATCGAGCATGCGATCGACCGCTGCCTGCGGCGTCGGTACGAAGATGACGTCGAGTTGCGGACGGGCCGGCGGCTTCGGGGCTTCTTCCTTGGCGGCGGGCGCTTCCTGCTTGGGGGCTTCTTGCTTCGGTTCGTCCTGCTTGGGGGCGTCCTGCGCGAACGCCGGCATGGCAAGCAGCGCCGCAGCAAAGGCGAGTGTCGGCAGGCGCCAAAGGCTATCGATTCGCATGGTGGCTAAAATCCTCGGAGACGGGTGAAAACGAAACACGCGCACAGTATGGGAACATCGCTCGGATGCCGGGCGGTATAATACCGGACACCGCGTCCGCGTGATGACGCAAGGCAGACGGCGCGCCCTTCACATTTTGATGACGGGTGGCGGCACAGCGCAGCAAGCTTGCACCTTTCGTCAATTCAGAAAGTCAGGCGGGGAGGCACGACCCTATCGGCGAAACCGCAAATCTGGCGGTAGCATATGCGCCTGTCAAAAAGAGGTTGGCGGCCGTTCGGCCACATCAACCCAGAGGGAAGGATACGCCCCCGCGTCGATCGCCGGTCCGTGACCGCGTGGTTGGCGCGTGGACTTCAGTGCCACGAGGAGGGATGCCCATGATCATCATGCCGCGCCGTAGATTTCTTGCGCTCGCCGGCGCCGCTCTGGCCGCACCGGCAGTTGTCCGGTCCGGCTTTGCACAAAGCTGGCCGTCGAAGCCGATCCGGGCGATGGTGCCGTTCGCCGCCGGCAGCACCATCGACGTCGTCACGCGGGTTCTTTTTGATCCGCTTGCACAGCGGCTCGGGCAGCCGATCGTGATCGACAACCGTGGCGGCGCGGGCGGCAGCATCGGCGCAGCCATCGCCGCCAAGGCGCCGGCGGACGGCTACAATCTGCTCATCAACGCTTCGGCGCATTCCAGTGCACCGGCCGCCTATCCCAACATCGCCTACGATCCGGTGCGCGACTTTCGCGCCGTCGCGTCGTTCGGCAGCATTCCCAATGTCGTCGTGACCGCCCCGTCCAAGGGCTTCAAGACGCTGAAAGATCTGGTCGAGGCCGGCAAGACCTCCAAGCTTACTTATGGTTCGGCCGGGATCGGCAGCGCGACCCATTGGGCGGTGGAACGGCTGCGTCTCAGCGCCGGCTTCGAGCCGATCCATGTTCCGTTCAAGGTCGGACCGGACGCCACGATGTCGACGGTCGCGGGCCGCGTCGACTTCATGGCGCCGGGCATGTCGGGCGCGCGGCAGCCGGTGATCGACAAGCGCCTGGTCGCGCTCGCGGTGAGCACCCCGACCCGCTCCTTCGTGTTCCCCGATGTGCCGACTACATTGGAGGCGGGCTACCCGGAGTCCGACTACACCTACTGGAACGGGATGTTCGTGCCGACGGGAACGCCGCAGGAAATCATCGACCGTCTGCACCATGAGACGACCGAGGCGCTCAAGCATCCGATGGTGCAGGAGAAGTATCGCGCGCTCGGGATCGAGGCGATGCCGATGACGCCGCAGGAATTCGATGCGCTGGTGGTCAAGGAGATCGCGATCAACCACGCGCTGGTCAAGGCGGCCGGCCTCAAGTTCAACTGAGAAGACGGCGACGATCTTCCCATCATCAAAGCGCCGGTCCCGAGGATGCGGGACCGGCGCTTTTGATTCAGGGCGCCGGGTGCTTCAGCGCGCCGCGCGGGATCGAAGCTCAGTACCGGTAGACGTAGTAGCGGACATAGTAGCGGTAACGATAGACGCGGTAGCGGGTGTAGCGGCGGCAACGGCAGTTGCTGAAATCAGCGCCCGCATTCGCGCCGGTGAACGACTTGCCGTCGGTAAACGACTTGCCGCCGGTATCGGTCAGGCCCGCGAGAGCGACGGCGTCGGTCGCCGGCAGGGCGGCTGCCGATGCGGTGAGCGGCGCGGCGAGGGCAAGGGTGAGAGCGGCGGCGGCGACGGTGAAGAGCTTGCGCATGGTGTGATCCTCCGGGCTGTGCCGGCGTCCCGCCGGCGTTTTCGATCAGGGCGTTTCGTCCCCGATCCATGCAAAGACGATAACCGGACGCGCCGGGCCGCTTTGTTCGCCCCCTCACATTTACGGATCGGCGCCGGAGCCCGGTGAGGAGCGTCCGCATTCGCGCGACGCCGCAGCCAGCCGCTGCGTTAAGCCCGTTTGCGCTGAACAACGGATGTTGAACCGCATTTCGCACCGCTGCTCTGGTACTGGCGCGGGTCAATCGCTACAGAGGCGGCCACAGTTGGGTTATTAAGGAGAGGAACGTATGGAGAAGAAGCCAGTGTCCACAAAGCGGACAGAAGCCCTTTCAAGCCGCCGGCAGGTTCTGAAATATGCCGGCGCGGTCGCGGCAGGCGTCGTCGCTTCGCCGTTCGTGGGGCGCATCAATCGCGCCTATGCGGCGTGGCCGAATGACAAGCCCGTGCGCATCGTGGTCGCCAATTCGCCCGGCGGCCCGTCCGACCTCACCGCGCGCTTCATTGCGCCCGCGCTGCGCGAAGCGCTCGGCGGCGTGTTCGTCGTCGATAACCGGCCGGGCGGTGGCGGCAATATCGGCATGCAGAACGTGATGAAGTCGGATCCCGACGGCTACACGTTCCACCTGTCGACCAGCATCTATGTCATCAATCCGAGCCTCTACAGCCCGTCGCCCTATGATCCGTTCAAGGACATGGTGCCGGTGGTCGAGCTTGCGACTTCGCCCAGCATCTTCGTGACGCGCCCGGATGTCGGCGCCAACACGATGAAGGAATGGGTGGAGATGGCGCGCAAGAACCAGGACAAGTTCAACATCGGCGTGCCGCCGGTGGGAACCACGCTGCATCTGGGCGCCGAACTGCTCAAGTTCCGCGAGAAGCTCGACAAGGTGGCGGTGATCCCGCACACCGGCGGCGGCCAGGCGGTCGTCGGTCTGCTCAACAAGAACGTCGAGCTGATCTCGAGTTCGCTCGCGCCGTCGCATGCGCAGCTGAAGGCCGGCACGCTGAAGGGCCTGATGGTGCAGGGCGACAAGCGCTGGCACGACCTGCCCGACATTCCGACCGCCAAGGAAGCCGGTTACGAGAACTTCAACTTCGAGACCTTCACCGCGCTGATGGCGCCGGCGAAGACACCGCCCGAGGTTCTCAAGGCGGTCGAGAAGGCAGCCATCGATGCGCTCGCCAAGCCCGACCTGCGCGAGAAGATGACCAATGCCGGCTTCTTCGTGCAGGGCCGCACCGGCGCGGAGCACGCAGAGCGCATCAAGCGGGAAGTGCCGATGTTCCGCGAGATCATCCAGCGCGCCAACATCAAGCCGAACGCGTAAGCGCCTGGACGTAAGCTGATCCGCTCGTCCCGCTCCCGATCACGTCGGGGGCGGGAATGAGCGGCGTCACCGCACCCCATCACAAAGAGCAAAATCGCGCGTCGGCGCTAAGGCACCTCGCCTGCTACGCTCCCGCCTTCTGCGCGAACGCCCACGCCGTTTCGGCAAGCGGGCGGACCATGCGCGCACGCGCCGGCGCATTCTCGTTGGTCGCCGTGCCATCGCGCACACGGCCGACGATGCCTTGCAGGATCGCCGCCAGCCGGAAGAAATTATACGCCATGTAGGTGTCGAGATGGCTGCGCGGGTCGAGGCCCGTGCGCGCCGCATAGACGTCAGCATATTGCGACATCGACGGAATGCCGAGCGCGGCGATGTCCTTGTCGACCAGCGTCGCCGTACCGGCGCCCGCTTCCACCACCGGCATTACCCATTGCATGAGATGGTAGGTGAAGTCGGCGAGCGGGTCACCGAGCGTCGAGAGCTCCCAGTCGAGCACTGCGCGCACCACCGGCGCGTCGGGCGCAAGGATCATATTGTCGAGCCGGTAGTCGCCATGCACCAGTCGCACCGGCTGCGGCGGCGGCAGATGGCCGGGCAGCCACGCGATCAACTGCTCCATGGCATCGATCGCCTCGGTCTCTGACGCGCGGTACTGCTTCGACCAGCGGTCGACCTGGCGCGCGACGTAATTTTCGCCCTTGCCGAAACTGGCGAGCCCGATTTCCTCGGGCTGGTAGCTGTGCAGGCGCGCCAGCGTCGCATTCATCGCGTCGTAGATCGCGACGCGCTCGGCGACGCTCACGCCCGGAATATGCGGCTCCCAGATCACGCGACCATCGACGAAGCCCATCACGTAGAAGGCGGTGCCGGCGATGCTCTCGTCGTCGCAATAGACATGCGGCTGCGCGACCGGAAAGCCCTGGGCGTGAAGCGCGCTGATGACGCGGAACTCGCGGTCGACCGCATGCGCCGACGGCAGCAGTTTTCCCGGTGGCTTGCGACGCAGCACATAGGCCGCGCCCGGCGTTTCAAGTTTGTACGTCGGGTTCGACTGTCCGCCCTTGAACTGCCGCACAACGAGCGGTCCGGCGAAACCCGGGATGTGGTCCTTGAGATAGGCTTCGAGTCTTTCGACATCGAAGCGCAGCACGCTGGCCACCTCCTTGGTCCCCGAATAGGCGGCCTGGCGATCGATCGCGTTCATGCAATTTCCTCCGCGACCAAGGTAGCGCTTTTTCCGGAGGGGTGAATACCGCTTTGCTGTCGGAAAATCTGTTCAGAGTTCGACGACCACGTATTCTTCCTCGACGCTGACGGCGAATGTCTCCGCAACATAGGGGCCCTCAACGAGCGCGCGGCCGGTTGCGACGGACACGTCATAGGCGCGGGTGCGCGTGCGATCGGGATCGCAGTAGGATTTTCCGGTGCGGATGTCGAACTCCCACCCATGCCAAGGGCAGCGCAGGATCTCGCTCGGCCGCGTATAGCGGTATTCGCCCGGCTCGCGCGACTCCACGAGACCGATCAGTTCGCCGCCGCACAGGCTGCCGCCCTGATGCGGGCAGCGGTCGAGGATCGCGAAGAACTCGCCGCCGACATTGAACAGCGCGATGGTGCGCCCCGCGACCTCGATCAGCTTGCGGCTGCCCGGCGGGAGGTCGCGCGCCGCCGCGATGACGTGGCGACTCATACCGGCGTCGACTGCATTTCATAGGGTGGGCTGAGCGAAGCGAAGCCCACCGACAGCAATCTGCCCCAGGCGGCCTGCATGACGGTGGGCACGGCGCTTCCAGCGCCTTTGCCCACCCTACAGAACTTCGACGCTGCGTTACACTTGCCCATAAACCGCCATCGCATTGTCGCGGAAGAATTGCAGGCGCTGCGCGTCGCTGATCGGCAGCGGCAGCGCATGGACGGGATCGTCGTAGTCCCAATGCGGATAGTCGGTGGCGAAGATCAGCCGGTCCCAGCCGATCCACTCGATGGTGTCGAGCAGATGCTTGCGCGGGCGCGGCTCTTCCATCGGCTGCGTCGTCAGCCAGACCTGCTCGCGGATGTATTCGGAAGGAAGGCGCCTGAGGTGCGGGGTCTCGTCCTTGAGCCGCTTCCAGATCTTGTCGAGCCGCCAGGCGAGCGGCGGCAGCCAGGCGAAGCCGGCCTCGATCAGCACCACCTTGAGCCGCGGAAAGCGCTCGAACACGCCTTCCACCACCAGGCTGATGAGACCCGACTGGCTCGCCTGCGAATGCCCGACCATCTCCTCGATGTAATAGGAAGCCCAGCCGCCTGACGTGATCGGGTCACCGCCATACCCGAACGCATGGATGCCGACCGGAAGCCCGGCGCGCTCGGCCGCTTCATAGATCGGCCAGTAGCGCCGGTTGCCGAGCGGCTCGGCGGTCCGGCTAAGCAGCAGTACCTGCGCGAAGTTCGTGTCGCCCGCGCGCCGGTCGATCTCGGCGACCGAACTGACCGAATCCTCGTAATTGACCATCACGGAGGCTTTCAGCCGCGCGTCCTTCGACGTCCACTCCGCGACCTGCCAATCGTTCACCGCGCGGCAATAGGCGGCGGCGAAATCGGCATTCATCGCGCCCTGCCCGCTCGAGAGCGGATTGAGGATGCCGAGTTGCACATTGTTCGGATCGAGATGGTGCTCGCGCATGAAGGCGAGATCGGAGCCCGGCTTGCCACCTGCCGGCGGATAGGCGTCCCGCCGCGCCGCATCGGGCTGCCCCTTCGGATAAGCGGGCCCGAACTGATAGCCCTGCCGGCGCAGCATGCCGTAGGTCTCGTAATAGTCCTGCCAGCGCTTTTCGAGGAAGGGATAGATCTCCTTCTGCACCGACTTCGGATAGGGATGGATGTCGCCGTCGGCGATGGCGAGCCGCACGGCATTCGTCGGCTCGGCAGATCTCGGAGGAAGAACCTGCACGTTCATGGCGTGGTCTCCTTCAAGCGCGGGTACGTATCGAGCGGATTGTCCCGCATGATCTTCGCGACAAGCTGCGGCGACAACCCGTCCGGCAGCACGTCGTCATTGTCGAACTGCCAGTGCGGATAGTCGGTCGAGAACAGCAGCAGTTCGTCCGAGCCCATGTGATCCATGAGGCGCGCGAACTGGTCAGCCGACGGCGGCGCATCGGCAGGCTGGATGGTGAGCCGCACGCAATCGCGCACGATCTCGGTCGGCGAACGGTCGACCCAGGGAATCTCCATCCGCAGCCCGCGCCAGTATTTCGACAGCCGCCACAGATAGCCCGGCAGCCACGTGAATCCCGACTCCAGCAGCACCACCTTGAGCCGCGGGAATTTCTGGAACACGCCTTCGCAGATCAGGCTCGTGAGCTGCGACTGGATCGCGATCGCCTGGTTGGCGTAATCCTCGGTGTAGTAACTCGGCCAGCCCACCGGCGTGACCGGATGGCGATAGCCACTGCCCGGATGGATGCCGAGGCTGAGGCCATGGCGCTCGGCGGCGGCATAGATCGGCCACAGCATGCGGCGGCCGAGCGGCACCTCGCCGCTCGCCAGCATCAGCACCTGCACGAAGCGCTTGTCGGCCGCGCAGCGCTCGATCTCGGCGACGGCGTAGTCCACGCTCTGCAGCGGCACGACGATGGAACCGCGCAGACGCGGCTCCTTGTCGAGCCATTCGCGCGCCAGCCAGTCATTGACCGCGCGGGCGAAGGCCGCCGCCATGTCCTCGCTGAACAGAAGCTGCACACCGTAGAGCGGATTGCAGATCGCGATGCTGGTGCCGAAGGCGTCGAGCGCTTCGGTTCGCAGGCGCGCAAGATCACTGCCGGCCTTGCCCTTCGCCGGCCGCCAGTCCGGCCGCGCGGTCAGCGGCGCGTTGAGCGGATAGGCGATCGAGTCGAGTTCGTGCAGGCCCCGCTGCAGCGTCATGTCGCGCCAGTGGTCGTCGAGATAGGGCAGCAGCGCGGCAAGGTTCGGCACCGCGGGATGGATGTCGCAGTCGATCCCGCCCGGCGGAACACGGGCGGCAGAAAACTGGCGCTGCGAGACCTCGACGTTCATGGGCCAATCCCGGAAATGGCCGAATGCGGCAGTCGGCAAAGCAGGTGCAAGCCTAGCCGACAACGCACCGCCGCGCCAGCAAGCCGCCCCGATTACCGCTCGTCCAGCACCGCCAGCGCGGCCAGCATGAGAACCATCGCCGGGACGACCTTGACCAGCGCGCCGAGCGGATCGAGCCACAGGGCGGGCATCATGAAAGTCGCGCCCGCGATGTAGACGAGGGACAGGCCGATCCCGGCGCGGAGGCCGGTGCGGCAGGTGCGCCGGACGGCGATCGCGACGCCGATCAGAATGTCGGCAAGGCTTGTCAGGACGGTGAGGACTTGCGCGAGCGGATACGGAACACCGATCGCGGCCATTGTCGCAGAGGCTTGGTCGAATGAGACGGTGAGCGCGATCAGGCCGGTGACGATCCAGAAGGCGGCCAACGCGCCGAAGATCAGCGGCTTGAGCAGATAGAGCCGCGCGAACCATTTCTCCTGCACCGTGGCCGGCCTTTCGGCCAGCATCTCGTCGAGAGAAAGGGGCTCGATGCCGGTTGCAGCGGCCCAGGGGCCGGGATCGCCCTCCACCCCGCGCCGCATCTCCGCAAGCGCAGTACTGCGGATCGGCGGCGACCATCCGAGATGCGCCGCGGCGTCTCCGGCAGCCGCGCCCAGGCGCATCAGCCATGATGGCAGGCGCAACCACGGCGCCGGACCGCCCAGGCGGCGTCGGAAAGCGGCGATGAGATCGCCTGCGGTCGAGGGGCGGCGCTCCATGACGTCCCAGACGGCGTTCCAGTGTTGCTCACCGCTACGCCAGCGGCGGGCGACGACCGCCACCGTGCGCGCGATGTCGGCGACGTCGGTGGCCGCGAAGGGGCGCGCGGCTTCCTGCGCCGGCAGGTCGAAAGGCAGCGCGGCCAGCGCGCGCACCAGCGCGCTGCCGCCAAAGGCGGCGTCGGCCACGACGAAGCCCGGCCGCAGGATGACGAAGGGCGTCGCGCCGGCCGCGATGATGCGCTCCGCCTCGCGCTTGGTAACGCTGAAAGCCGTGCGATCGTCCTCGTCGCGGCCGGGCATCGACAGGTGGACAAGAAGGCAGGGGTTTTCCAATGCCGAGACTGCCTGCACGAGGCGCGCGGCAAAGCCGCGATGCACATCCTCGGCGCTCCCGCGGCGACGACTGTCCTGCAGCACGCCGATGCAGTTCACCACGATGTCGGCGCGGTGCCGCGACAGGAGATGCGCCAGTTCTGCCGCTTCGATGCCGACCACCGGGCTTTCGACAGCGACGTCGCCGAAAGCAGCCTTCTGCGCGGCGTCGAAGCGGCGCGCCACCGGCACAACCGCAAAGCCTTCGCGCCTGAGCCAGGACGTTACAGCCTGCCCGATCAGGCCGGAGGCGCCGAGGACGACGATGGTGGGCATGGGCGCGCTCGGAAATGCTCGGTCAGAAAGGTTTGGCGATCATCAGCCAGAGGATCAGCATGACAGCGCCGAAGCCGGGGAACCCGAACAGGAACCATATCCGGAACAGTCGCTGATAGCGATCCGGCAGCGGCGCGCCGGCGGCTGCCGCCTGCAAGGCGAGGTCGCGCATCTGCGCCTGAATCCAGACCACCGGCAGCCAGAACGCGCCGGCCACCGCGTAGAGCACGAGCGAGGCGACGATCCAGCCTTCGGAGAAGGGAAAGCCGCTCTCGCGCATCAGGAGATAGCCGGTGACGGGCTGGACGACGACGGCCGTCGCCGTGAACAGCTTGTCGGCGAGCACCACGACCGAGCCGGTCCTGCCGATGAAGGCGGCGTCCTCGCTGAGATGCGCCATCAGCATGAAGAAGGCGATTCCCGTCCCGGTTCCGAGGATCACCACCGCGCCGATCACGTGCAGATATTTGAGCACCAGATAATAGGTCAAAGGACACCGAAGGACTGGAGGCGGGGCTGCGCGCTTCGCGCGGCCGGCGGGGAGTGTGATGGCCGGGCGCAGAATTGCAATCGCGGCGGCGGGCCGGCCGGCGCATCCACCCTTTTGCAACGGTCGGGGCGGAATTCTATAGTTCCGTGCGCTATGAATCCGGAGACGATCGTGAACACGGTGAAAAGCGAATCCTCGGTGGATGTCGGGGATGTCATCGAGGGCATAACGCGATGGGTAGAGGTCGAAAGCCCGACCTCCGACACCGCCGCCGTGAACCGCATGGTCGATCTGGTGCGGAGCGGTCTCGACGGCCTGCCGATCCGCATCGAACGCATTCCCGGCCGCGACGGCTTTGCGGACACGCTCGCCACCCGCCTGCCGGGCGCAGGCGAGGGCCCCGGAATCCTCGTGCTGTCGCATGTCGACACCGTGCATCCGCTCGGCACGCTCGGCGGCGAACTGCCGCTCCGGCGCGACGGCGACAAACTCTACGGTCCCGGCATCTACGACATGAAGGGCGGCGCCTATCTCGCGATGGATGCTTTCCGCCGCGTCGCGCGCGCAGGCACGAACCGGCTGCCGGTCACGTTCCTGTTCACGCCGGACGAGGAGTTCGGCAGCATCACCTCACGCGCGCTGATCGAGCGTGAGGCGCGCGACGCGCGCTATGTGCTGGTGACGGAACCCGCGCGAGATGGCGGCAGGATCGTCACTGCCCGCAAGGGCGTGGGGCGCTTCATCGTCAAGACCGTCGGCGTGCCGGCACATTCCGGCGGCGCTCATGAGAAGGGCCGCAGCGCCATCCGCGAGATGGCGCGGCAGGTGCTCGCGATCGAGGCGATGACGGACTATGCGCGCGGCATCACCACCACCGTCGGCAAGATCAGCGGCGGCACCGCGCCGAACGTGGTGCCGGAGCATTGCAGCATCACCGCCGACCTGCGGGTACGCGACGCGGAGGCCGGCCGCGAGATGGCAGCGAAGATCCTCGGCCTGCGGCCCGTCGATCCGGACGTCGAGATCACCGTGACCGGCGGCATGAACCGGCCGCCGTTCGAGAAGTCACCGGCGATCGCGGCTCTGCTGGGCCACGCGCAAGGAGTTGCGCGCGAGATCGGCTTCGACCTCGCCGATACGGCGATGACCGGCGGTGGCAGCGACGGCAACTTCACCGCGGCGCTCGGCGTTCCCACGCTAGATGGTCTCGGCATCGACGGCGACGGCGCGCATACCCACTGGGAGCACGCGCTGATTTCCTCGGTCGAGCCGCGCCTGCGGCTCATGCAGCGGCTGATGGAGACGCTGGAATAGCTGTCACGGATAGTGTCACCGTTCGAAATTTATGGCTTGCAGACCATGCAGGGCTGAATGTCGGCATGTGTTTGCAGTTTCTCGACCGCATCGAAAGCCGCATTGCGTCCGACATAAGGACCGTGCCATTTCCCGTTCTTGCCGCCATCAGTCGCCTGCGTTCCGCGCCCGTGATTGCAGTATGGGCAGTCTGCGAGGTGAATCCGGCCTCGCTTGCGTTGCCAGTTCTCATAGACATAGAACTCAGGCATCGGGCTTGGCCTTCTTACAGGTCACCGGCCGTCCCGGCTCTGGCAAAGAGTGCATCGAGAGAGCATCCGCTGCCGGCGGGTTTTTTGTTGCCTATTAGCATCGGTCCGAAAAAGCCAGACCCGGACTTGATCCGGGGTGACTGCCGGTTTTCGGAGGAAGCGATGCTCAAATAAGAGAACCGCATGAAGCCAGTTCATCGAATTGATTTTCATGCGGTAGCGCTCTCACTGGGAAGATTGACGCGATGACCTATCTGATCGTCTTTCTCGGCGGCGGCATCGGCGCCGCATTGCGCCACGGGGTCAATGTCGGCATCGCGCGCTGGCTCGGCACGGACTTTCCGTTCGGGACGCTGCTCGTCAACGTCACCGGCTCGTTCCTGATGGGGCTGATCACCGGCTACCTCGCCTTCAAGGGCGAGGCGTCGCAGCCGTGGCGGCTGTTCCTGACCACCGGCGTGATGGGCGGCTACACGACCTTCTCGGCCTTCTCGCTCGATGCGGTGCTGCTGTGGGAGCGCCACGCCTATGGGCTTGCGGCGATCTATGTCGCCGCGTCGGTCGGCTTCTCGCTGCTCGGCTTCTTCTGCGCGCTCTGGCTGGTGCGGCAAATGAGTTGACGGGACCCGGTTCACGCCGTGGCGCCTTCAAACGCCACGGCGTTGCACTCTGACGCTGACGCTTACGCTTGGCCGCGCGCCCGTTCGATCCCCTCCATCACCAGATGCTCGGCCTCGTCGGCGTCGATCCACTTCACGATCGTCACCCACTTGCCCTTCTCCAGATCCTTGTAGTGCTGGAAGAAGTGGGCGATCTGCTCGCACATGACGACCGGCAGGTCGCGATAGCTGCGGACGCCGGTATAGAACGGATGCAGCTTGTCGACCGGCACCGCGAGGATCTTCTCGTCCTTGCCGGCCTCGTCCTCCATCAGCAACGCGCCGACCGGCCGGCAGCGGATGACCGCGCCCGGCACCACCGGCACCTGGCTCACGACCAGAATGTCGCAGGGGTCGCCGTCGGCCGACAGCGTGTGCGGAATGAAGCCGTAGTTCCCCGGATAATACATCGCGGTGTGCAGGAACCGGTCGACATAGAGCGCCCCGGACTCCTTGTTGAGTTCGTATTTCACCGGCACGCCGCCGAGCGGGATCTCGATCACCGCATGAATGTCCCGCGGCGGATCGTCGCCGACCGGAATTTTCTTAAGGTCCATCGCTGCCTCCTCTTTGCATGAGGGCAACCACGTCCATGCGACCTGCCCTTTCACGACTTCGAGCATGATCCGTTCCAGCCGGACCGGATCACGCCCCACGAATGTTCGAGTTCATCGCATTCTCAGGCGACGATACGGTAACTGTCCCGGATCGGTCCCGGAACAGGCTGTCGCCGGAAAATGCTCCCATGCGCCGGATACCCGCGCGCAGTGCCGGGCGGTTAGCGAAGCGTTGGGGCAATCCTGCGGCAGACCGCCACCGAACCGGCTGGTCCGCGTCATGCCGCAGGCGATTTCGGCCCGCTTGCCCTCGCGCTATTCGCCGAGAACCACGTTGCTGGCGCCCTCGGCGCCCATATAGACCGCCAGAATATGCACCGGAATGTCGCCGGTGTTGGTGCCCTGATGGGCGACGTCCATCGCTTCCATCAGCGCGTCGCCCTTGACGAAGCGGCGCTTGCCGCGCGCGCCATAGTCCACGGTGAGTTCGCCATCGAGGATATAGGCAAACATCGGCACCCCATGCTTGTGGCGAATGGTGCTCTCGCCCGGACCGAGCGTCACGATCGCCGCGGTCACACGCGCCGGCCCGCCCGTCGGGTAGCGAATGGGCTCTCCCGCCACGGTCGTCCCGGTCGAAAGCAGCGGAAAGGCGGGGTAGCGCTGGTCGGCATGGGCAGTGCCGGCCGCGGCCAATGACAGCGCCAGGACGATGAGGCGGAGCGACATTCGGTCAGTCCTAAAGGGTTTGGGCAACAGGCGATTCGTTCCTTTACCATCCGATCGCACCGCAGCGCGACCGGCTTTGCATACCGTGGATAAAGTCTCCTGAACGTCCGGCGCGCCGCGCCCCAAAAAGGCCCCATCCGACCCGCAAAGGCTTCCACCGCGCGCTTGACCGGGCCCGTCAGCCATGAGAATGAATGTTCGTTCGAAGCGAATGAGTATTCATTCGCATTTACCGTGCTGCACAAAAGCCGCCGCGCCGCCGGAACATAGCACCATGCGCCGACCGAACGTCCAGCTTCAGGCAGACCGCCGGCACGAGATCCTGGCGGCCGCGCAGCGCTGCTTCGCGCGCTCGGGGTTCCATCAGACGTCGATGCAGGAAATCTGCACCGAGGCCGGCATGAGCCCGGGCAATCTCTACCGCTACTTCGCCTCGAAGGAAGCGCTGATCCTCGGTATCGCCGAGCGCGACCGCGCCGAAGTAACCGAACAGCTTGCCACGGCCGATTTCAGCCAGAATTTCTGGGACACGTTCGCCGCGCTTGCGCGGCACCACGTGGTCGACACGACCGCGGAGAAAGTCGGCCTGTGCGCCGAGATCATGACCGAGAGCCGGCGCAACCCGGAGATCGGCCGGGTGTTCCAGGCCTTCGATGCCGAAGTGAAGGCGCGCATCATCGCATTGCTGCAGGATGCCGCGGAACGCGGGGAGATTTCGCGCAACGTCGACCTCAACGCCGTCGTCATCATGCTGATGGTGATGGTGGACGGCGTGTGGTGGCGGCGGGCGGTCGATCCCGCATTCGACGCGGAGGCCGTGCTTCCGCTGTTCCTCAGTCTCAGCAAGCACATGCTGACCGGTGGCGCGGACTGCGCTTCGCTCGGCGCGGAGAAGTCCGATGAAAGGTAGCCGAATTACCGCCGTCGCGCTGGTGGTCGGCGCAACGGCCTGGATCGCATCGGGGCATTTTCTGCCGCGCGACAACGCGGCGAGCCGCGCAGCGCCGACGCCAACCGAGGTCGAGACCAAGCCGTTTCGCGTGGCGGTGATGCCGACCGAGGCGGTCGCACATCGCCAGCGGCTGGTGCTTTCCGGCCGGACCGAGGCCGACCGCAAGGTGATGGTCACCGCCCGCACCGGCGGCGTCCTCGCCGATCTCAAGGTGCGCCGCGGGGCGGTGGTGAAGAAGG
>Ga0182739_1001265_pt1 | contig 27285 bp, 30 predicted proteins | sample eDN5th30CBELigBY_FD_128873 | JGI IMG/M metagenome (GOLD analysis project Ga0182739, IMG submission 128873) | Enriched backyard soil microbial communities from Emeryville, California, USA - eDNA 5th pass 30_C BE-Lig BY (version 2) (version 2) | ecosystem: Environmental > Terrestrial > Soil >... | reverse complement strand
GAGATCGTGACCGCGGCCGGCGTGACCTCGATCCCGACTCTCGGCTTCTACCGGGACGGGGAGCGTGTGGACGTGCTGATCGGCGCGCACCCGAAGCCCGTCTACATCGCGAAGATCGAGGAGCTGCTCGCATGACCGACACCCTGACTCGCACCGCCCCGAAGCGGCTCTCCACCCTCGACAAGTGGCTGCCGCTCTGGATCGGCCTCGCCATGGTCGCAGGCCTCTTGCTCGGCCGTTTCGTGCCCGCACTGTCCGACGCGCTGTCCGCGATGGAGGTCGGCGGGATCTCGATCCCGATCGGCCTGGGCCTGCTGGTGATGATGTACCCGGTGCTCGCGAAGGTCCGCTACGACAAGGTCGCCGCCGTCACCGGTGACAAGAAGCTTCTCGTCTCCTCGCTCGTGCTGAACTGGCTCGTGGGGCCCGCGGTCATGTTCGCTCTCGCGTGGATCTTCCTGCCTGACCTGCCTGAGTACCGGACCGGGCTGATCATCGTGGGGCTGGCCCGCTGCATCGCGATGGTCGTGATCTGGAACGATCTCGCGTGCGGTGACCGGGAGGCGACCGCGGTGCTGGTCGCGATCAATTCCGTGTTCCAGGTCGTGATGTTCTCGGTGCTGGGCTGGTTCTACCTGACCGTGCTGCCGGGCTGGCTGGGGCTGGATGCGCAGGGGCTGGAGATCTCGGTCTGGCAGATCGCCTTGAACGTGCTCGTGTTCCTCGGCATCCCGCTCGTCGCGGGCTTCGCGTCCCGGTTCATCGGCGAGAAGCGCAAGGGGCGCGACTGGTACGAGGAGAAGTTCGTCCCGAGGATCGGGCCGTGGGCGCTCTATGGGCTGCTGTTCACGATCGTGCTGCTGTTCGCCCTGCAGGGCGAACAGGTCACCTCCCACCCGATGGACGTCGCCAGGATCGCGCTGCCGCTGCTGGTCTACTTCGCACTGATGTGGTTCGCCGGCATCCTGCTGGGCAAGGCACTCGGTCTGGGCTACGCGCGCTCCACGACGCTCGCGTTCACCGCCGCGGGCAACAACTTCGAGCTCGCCATCGCGGTCGCGATCGGCACCTTCGGCGCGGCATCCGGCCAGGCCTTGGCCGGGGTCGTCGGCCCGCTCATCGAAGTGCCCGTGCTCGTGGGCCTGGTCTACGTCTCACTCTGGGCCGCGAAGGCCTGGTTCCACACCGATCCCTACGCCACCGAATCGAGGACGTCATGACCGACACGACCGTCATCTCTGACGCCGACGCGTGCGCACCGTCCGTGGCGCACGCGATCGGCACCGAGGCCGCCACGACCGTGGCCGGGGCACTGAAAGCGCTCGCGGAGCCGCTGCGGCTGCGGATGCTCTCGGTGATCGCGACCGACCCGCGCGGCGAGTCCTGCGTGTGCGACCTCGCGGAGCTGGCCGACGTGTCGCAGCCGACCGTTTCGCACCACTTGAAGGTGTTGAAGGAGACCGGGATGCTGTTGTCCGAGCGCCGCGGCACCTGGGTGTACTACCGCATCGCCCCGGGCAAACAGCGCGCCGTCGCGGCCCTCCTCGACGCGTTCGCTCCCGCCGCGGCCGCAACGGACGAGCCCGAGGACAGCGCGGCACGGGCCGAGGCTCTGCGGCAGATGGACGCCCGCGTGACCAGGCTCGCGGAGGAGCTCGCGGACGAGCTGGCCGGGCTGAACCGGGACCTCGTGATCGCGATCGTGCGCGAGTCCTACGCCGGCCTGGTGCGTTCGGCGAAGCTGACGGCGCACATGATCCCGCTGACCGAGCGGTTCGCCCGGCAGCGCCTCGCCGACCTGACGCGGGACCGCTCGGCCGGGGTGCCGCAGGTGCTGTTCGTGTGCGTGCAGAACGCGGGCCGCTCCCAGCTCGCCGCCGCGATCGTCAACCAGCTCGCCGACGGCCGCGTGGTCGCACGCTCCGCAGGATCCGCCCCGGCGTCGGACGTGCACCCGCACGTGCGCTCGCTGCTCACCGAGATCGAGGGCGCGCAGCAGGCCCAGACGGCGTTCCCGAAGCCCCTCACCGACGACGCCGTGCGCGCGGCCGACGTGGTGGTCACGATGGGCTGCGGCGACGTCTGCCCGATCATCCCCGGCGTCCGCTATGAGGACTGGGCCGTGGGCGATCCTGCGCTGGCCTCGCCCGAGGGCGTCGAAGCGATCCGCCAGGACATCGAGGGCCGCGTCCGCGGCCTCCTCGCCACCCTCACCGACTGAAAGAAGCGAACAACCATGACCGACCAGAAGCCTTCCGTCCTCTTCGTCTGCGTCCACAACGCCGGCCGTTCCCAGATGGCCGCCGGCTATCTCCGCGAGTTGGCAGGCGACCGCGTCGAGGTCCGCTCCGCCGGGTCCATGCCCGCCGACCAGATCAACCCGGTCGCCGTCGAGGCGATGCGCGAGGAGGGCATCGACATCACCGCCGAACAGCCCAAGGTGCTCACCACCGAGGCCGTGCAGGCCTCCGACGTGGTGATCACGATGGGTTGCGGCGACGCGTGCCCGTTCTTCCCGGGCAAGCGGTACGAGGACTGGAAGCTCGAGGATCCGGCGGGGCAGGGCATCGATGCGGTGCGCCCGATTCGCGACGACATCAAGGCCCGCGTCGAAACGCTGCTGGCGGAATTGCTCGTCTGAGGAGCTGCGAGCAGCGGAGGGGCAGAGGCCAATGGCCCTACCCCTCCGGTGTGTTTCCGGGTCCGTGAACTTTACGGCGAACACCGTTGTGCCGTGAGGTGTGACCCAGTGATCGCGTCACCGGTCGTTCTCGCTCTACCGGGATGCGCCTTGCAGCGCTGCTTCGATCTGCTCCTGCGTGGGCGCTCCGGCGTACCCGCTTTCCGTCGCGTAGACCCGGCACGCCAGCGAGCGAACCGGGGCCGTCGGGAATAGGTCGACGTCGTCGAGGAGGATCGTGGGGGAGCCTCCGAACTGGGTGCTCGCCGCCTCGGCCTCGGTTCGGATCGTCACCAGCTCGACAGGAACGGCCCCGAGCCCGAGAGCATCCAGCGCCGCGCGGGCGTTGGCTTCGGCGATTGCCGTGTTCGGGCAGTCGACGATGTGCAGCAGTTCGACCTTCATGCGGTCGGCTCCTTCCGAGTCCGGGCGGCGCGCAGTCCGTTGAGGATGACGACGACCTCGGCGATCTCGTGCACCAGGACCACGGCGGCGAGGCCCAGGACGCCGAACAGGGCCAGCGGGAGCAGTGCGGTGATGATCAGCAGCGACAGGATGATGTTCTGGTTGATGATGTGCCGCCCGCGGCGGGCGTGGTCGAACGCGCGCGGCAGCAGCCGCAGGTCGTGGCCGGTGAAGGCCACGTCGGCCGACTCGATCGCGGCGTCGGAGCCCGTCGCGCCCATCGCGATGCCGATGTCCGCGGCGGCCAGCGCCGGGGCGTCGTTGATGCCGTCGCCGATCATCGCCACCGACCCGTGCTGGCTGAGCTCGCCGATCGCAGCGGCTTTGTCCTCCGGGCGCAGCTCGGCGCGCACGTCCTCGATCCCGGCCTGCGCAGCGAGGGCACGTGCGGTGCGGGCGTTGTCGCCGGTGAGCATGGTCATGCCGACACCCTGCGCAGTGAGCGTGCGCACGACCTCGGGGACCTCCGGTCGCAGCTCGTCGCGGACGCCGATCGCGGCAACCGGCTCGCCGTCGCGGTGGACGATCACGACCGTCATGCCTTGCTCCTCCAGCCCCGCGACCCGGTCGCCGAGCGTCCCGGCGTGCAGCCAGCGGGGGCTGCCGACCGTGATCCGCGCGCCGTCGAGCTCGCCCTCGATGCCGTGACCGGCCTGCTCGGTCACGCCCTCCGCCGCAGGGGCATCCGGCACAGCGGCGGTGATCGCGGCCGCGAGCGGGTGGGTGCTGTGCTGCTCCAGAGCGGCCGCCCACGCCAGCGCCTGCTCCTCGGTCACGCCGTCAGTGGTGAGCACGGCGGTGACGGCCGGTTCGTTGCGGGTGAGGGTGCCGGTCTTGTCGACGGCGACGTGACGGATCACGCCGAACCGCTCGAACGCGGCACCGGACTTGATGATCACGCCGAACTTGCTGGCCGAGCCGATCGCGGCGACCACGGTCAGCGGGACCGAGATCGCCAGCGCGCACGGCGACGCCGCCACGAGGACAACAAGGGCGCGCGTGATCCACAGCTCCGGGTCGCCGAACAGCGACCCGATGAGTGCGACGAGAACGGCGAGGATCAGCACGCCCGGGACGAGGGGGCGGGCGATGCGGTCCGCGAGGCGGGCGCGGTCGCCCTTCTCAGCCTGTGCCTGCTCGACGAGCTCGACGATCGTGGTCAGCGAGTTGTCGGTGCCGGCCGCGGTCGTCTCGACCTCCAGCGCCCCAGCGGTGTTGATCGCACCGGCTGAGACCGTGTCGCCGGGCTCGACCTCGACCGGGATCGACTCGCCCGTGATCGCGGAGGTGTCCAGGCTGGAGCGTCCCGTGCGGACGATGCCGTCGGTCGCGATTCGCTCGCCCGGCCGCACCAGCATCAGCTGCCCCACTTGGAGATCCTTCGCCGGGACCTCAACCGAGGTACCGTCGCGGCGGACGGTCGCGGTCTCCGGGACGAGCTTGAGCAGCGCCCGGAGCCCGCCGCGGGCGCGGTCCATCGCCTTGTCCTCCAGCGCCTCGGCGATCGAATACAAGAACGCCAGGGCGGCTGCCTCCTCGACGTAACCGAGGATCACTGCGCCGATCGCGCTGATCGTCATCAGCAGGCTGATGCTCAGCTTGCCCTTGAACAGCTTCCGGATCGCGCCCGGGGTGAAGGTCGACGCGCCCAGCAGCAGGCCGATCCAGAACAGCACCAACGCCGAGATCCCCAGCCCGGACCGTTCCAACGCCAGACCGGTCAGGAAGGCGATGCCGGAGAAGACCGGGACCATGATCCCGCGGTCCCGCCACCAGGGGCGTTCTTGTTCCTCGTCGGCTGCTTCACCGACCGCGGTCTCGGGCTCGTCGCAGCCGCACGCCGCGTTCACTCGCCCGCCCCCGTCCCGCAGCAGCCCGGCACGGTGCACTTGGGGTCGAGGCACGGCGCGTGCTCGTCGACGGCCAGCGTCACGTCCACCAGCGCCGTGAGCGCCGCCGCGAGGTGCGGGTCTGCGATCTCGTAGCGCGTCTGCCGCCCCTCCGGCTCGGCGACCACGATCCCGCAGTCGCGCAGACACGTCAGATGGTTCGACACGTTCGAGCGCGTCAGCTCCAGCTCGCGCGAGAGCACGGCCGGGTAGCTCGGCCCATCGAGCAGCGTCATCAGGATCCGGGAGCGCGTCGGGTCCGCCATCGCCCGGCCGAGCCGGTTCATGACGTCAAGACGCGAAGCAATAGTCAGCACACACTGACTATACAGCCAGCAGTGACATGAATCGAATGGGCAGTGAACCTACGATGCCGAACCCGCGCCGAGCTGGATGAGCTGCGGGGTCGGCGCGCAGCACGATCCCGCGCTGGCAGACTCGTCCGGCGCGTCGAAGAGCCCCGAGCCGCCGCACACGCCCGTGTCGGGCAGAACGAGGTCCACCCGTTCCGCGGCCTCACGGTCCCCGGCGATGGCGGCGACGACGCTGCGCACCTGCTCGAACCCGGTCAGGGCGAGGAAGGTCGGCGCGCGTCCGTAGGACTTCGCTCCCACGATGTAGAACCCCGGCTCGGGCTGCTCGAGGTCGGCAGCGCCGGTGGCCCGGACGGAGCCGCACGAGTGGACGTTCGGGTCGACCTCCGCGGCGATCTTCGACGGGGCCTGCAGGCGCGTGTCGAGGTCGAGACGGATCTCGGAGAGGAAGGACAGGTCGGGACGGAAGCCGGTGGCGACGAAGACCCGAGCGGCAGGGTCGAGCCGGCGGCCGTCCTCCGCCACCAGCACCGCCTGGCCGCCGTCGATGACGACCTGCTCGGTGCGGAACCCGGTCACGAGGTCCACTAGGCCGTCCTCGACGGCCTTTTTCGCGCGCTGGCCCAGCGCGCCGCGCTCGGGCAGCTCGTCGGCGCTGCCGCCGCCGAAGGTGTTGCCGACCGCGCCGCGCCGGAGCACCCAGGTGATCCGCGTCCCCGGCTCGCGCTTGGCCACGCGAGTGAGCGTACCGATCGTCGTCGCGGCGGAGTGGCCGTTGCCGACCACCACGATGTGCTGGCCAGCCAGCGCGGTCGCGTCCTCGATCGCGGGCATGCGATGCTCCAGGAGGCCTGCGTCTGTCGCCGCGCTCTCGCCGAGGGCAGGGAGCCCGTCAGCGCCAGCCGGGCTGGGCGTCCGCCAGGTGCCCGAAGCGTCGATCACCGCACGCGCTTCGATCCGCTCCTCGGTGCCGTCCGCGCGCTCGACGTGGACGACGAAGGGCTGCTCGGCGCGGCCGGCGTCGACGGAGAGGTCGCGGCCCCTGCGGCCGAGGCCTACGACCCGCGTCCCGTAGCGCACGCGGTCGCCGAGCACATTGCTGAGGGGTGCGAGGTACTGCTCGATCCACTGCGCGCCGGTCGGGTAGCCCTGCGTCGGGGCCGACCACCCGGTCGGCTCCAGCAGGCGTCGCGACGCGGGGTCGGTGAGCTCCGTCCACGGCGAGAACAAGCGCACGTGGCCCCATTCGGCCACGGCCGAAGCGGCGGCGTCGCCGGACTCCAGGACGAGCGGTTCGAGCCCCCGCTCGATCAGATGGGCTGCGGCGGCCAGTCCCTGCGGACCAGCACTGATGACGACGACAGGGTTCACTGCGACCTCCATGCATTGACGTTCTTCGATGTGAGACAAGACGATCCTGACGCTCATATCGACAGATGTCAATACGTCGGGCAGAATAGAGCCATGAACGCACTGCCCGTCACCATCGACACCAGCGCCGACTCCTGCTGCACCCCCGGCCAGGCGATGGACGACGGCACCGCCCACAACCTCGCGAAGGTCTTCAAGGCCCTCGGCGACCCGACGCGGGTGAAGCTGCTCTCGATGATCGTCGGGAGCAGCGCCGGCGAGATGTGCGTCTGCGACCTCACCGACCCCGTGGGCCTGTCGCAGCCGACGATCTCCCACCACATGAAGCTGCTCGTCGAGGCCGGCCTCGTCACGCGCGAGCAGCGCGGGAAATGGGCGTACTACCAGCCGACCACCGGCACGCTCGCCGACGCGGCGAAGGCGCTGCTGGGCTGAGCTTCGTTGTCAGTCGGACACCGAGCGGATCTTTGGGTAGTCGGACCAGTCCCCACTGGCGAGGCGCGACCACGCGGCGGCCGACGCCGGCGTTATGCCGAGCAAGTCGGACACGATCCGCGGGTGCATCTGCCGGGTGAGTTCGATGAGGGCGGTCGTCCGGGCGCTTCCGGAGCGGAGCCCTTCGGCGCGGAGGCGGCGACTGATCGGCCCCGGGGTGAGATGGAGCCCCGGGTTTCTGCCGGGGAATAGCCATCCTTCGGGATGGCGCATCGACGCGTCGACCAGGTCGATGATCGCGTCTCCGAGAATCTTGGGGAGCTCGATAGGTTCCGCCCCGATAGTGAGCTTCACGGGCTGGGAGGTCGCGTCGACCTGATCGCGGGTGAGGGTGATGATGCGGGTGAGCTGGATGCCGTAGAGGAGAACGAGCAGGCCCGCAGCACGGGTCTTCGAGTCCATGTCCGAACCGGTGAGGAATCGACGGGCCATCTGCCATCGATGGTCGGACTCGTAGTGCCGGCCCTCGAGGCGACTCGGCCGGAACTCGACGCGTAGGGTGCTCAACTGGTGGCGTCGCAACCAGCGGGTGAATGGTGCCAACGCGTCCCGCTGACTCGGGGAGTCCGTGAGGAACGCGTCGAGGCGGCGTTGGGGGAAGGTGGCGAGCGTCTCGCGCTGCGATCGGATTTCGTGCAGGAGCGCGGCACAGTACTTGAGCGCTGCGCGTTGCCGTTGGAAGCCAGCCGCAGGGCTCGACGGGCCGCGAGACACCGCCCGGAATGCGCGCGTCGAACGGAGCAACTCCCAGGTGCAGTACCGGCGCAGGACAAGCCGGTCTTCGGCGTGCCCAACCTCCGATAGCCAGTTCTCGAGCCAGTGGTCGAAGCGCGCGGCCTCGACGTCAAGCTCCGGCAGTACGCCGGAGCGAACCAGCAGCGAAAGGAGGAATGCCACGGACTGCCCCGACTGGGCTCTGGTCATGATCGCGTCGGCGGCGAGAGGCAGGGTCCCCTCGGCGAGTTCGCGGAGCACGGCGGCACATTTGCTCTTGTGCTGCCACCGCTCCAGAGAATTCGCCTTGCCATGGTGCGTGAGCAGGTAGTCAGCAAGAGGCTGAAGCTCCGGGCGGATATCACCGGTCTCATCGCAGAGGAGTCGCTGGATGGTGATCGGGCGGCGGCACTCGGCGCAGAGGCGATGCTTGCGCACTTCTTCGATTGAACCGCAGCCGGGACACGCCATCGTGATCGGCGTGCCGGCGCAATCCGCGCAGACCTTCTGGTCGTTCATGAACCCGGTGAGGAACACCTTGCGCCCGCATTCAGGGCAGGGTTGCGGCGTGCGCATCGCGTAGTAGCAGCGGGCGCAGACGCGTCGCCCGTCGAGATGGGATGCGACCCGGCCGGGCTCTCCGCAGAGCCCGCAGGTCTTGACTGGCGCGGTGTAACAGGCCAGGCAGACGAGCTCGGGGCGACGGACGACGATGGTCGCGTGCTGACCGCACCGGGAGCAATGGTCGAAGGAACGGGGATCAGCACGCCAGCATTCACGGCAGTACCGCTTCCCGTCGATGGTGCGCTGCACCGGCCTCACCTGGCCGCAGGTCGCGCATGCGACGGATCTGGCGTTCCGTTCGCAGCGGGAGCAGCGACGTCCGCCGCTCGGCGTCTTGTGCGGCATGCGGACAGCACGGCCGCACGACTCGCACGTCGGCAGGACAACCCGACTCGCGCCCTCGGCGACGAGCGCGTGCGCAAGGTCCTGAACCGTCACAGGCACATTCGCGTGACGTCCTTCGAGAACTCCGGGTTGCTTGAGGAGAGCGAGCTCGAGCAGGCGTTGCGTGAGCGGCACCGGAGCGACCGTGCTCACGATCTCAACGAGACGTTCCGTCGGGATCTCGATCGCAACCCACTGGATGAGCATCACGACCTCTGCGACACGCGGCTCCTGCGGCGGCTTGGCCACGACGGTCTACTTGGTGCGTGGACGGCGGATGGTGGCGCGAACGGGCCTGAGATCGCCGATCGACCCGCGAGTCGCTTCTTCGCCCACGGCGATCGGGGCCGCGGCCTCGCGGCGGGTGATCGTCACAAGATCGTCGAGGGAGCACTCCAGCGCGTCGCAGAGTGCGGCGAGGACGTCGAGACGCACCCGTTGCGGCGGTTGCGTCACCAGCCGATAGACCTGCTCTCGGGAGAGGCCGATGCCGCGCTCCTCAAGCAGAGGTCTCAGCTTGGAGGTCTGGAAGATGCCGCGTGACGCCATCACGCTGCGCAGGTTCCATCCGGTCTCAAGTTCAACGGTCATTCCGCTTCTCCTTCGATGAGGGCCTTCAATGCCTCTGCAAGCACCCGGTTCTTGTAGTCCGAACTGACGGAGGCGTAGATCGACGTCGTCGACGCGTGCATGTGCCCGACCTGCTCCTGCACGAATCGCTCGGCGTAGCCGAACTCGAGCAGGTGCGTGACGTAGGAATGCCGGAGGCTGTGCAGCGTCAGATCCTTCGACAGGCCGGCCTCGTCCCGCAGTTCCGCGAACCTCCGGTCGAGATAGCCGGCGGACAGGCGGGTGCGTCGCTCGGTCACCCAGAGCGCGTCGAGGTCGTCACCGGGCGCAAACCGTTCCCGGGCCTGTTCGAGCCACTGCTGCATGCCCGGCACCCACCAGTCGAACTCCGGCACCAGCAGCACTGTGCGACGACGAGGAGCGCCGCCGCCAGCCGCCTTCGCCCACCGCACGTGGATCGCACCGTAGCGTCCCCATTGGCGCATCTTGGCGTTGTGGTGCAGGTCGACGGTGTCGAGCATCACCACCTCGGTGCGGCGCAGCCCGAACGCGTAGACCGTCTTCAGCAGCTGCGCGTCCCGCAGCGCCCCGAGCGCGCCTTTTCGTCCCGAGCTCACGAGCAACTCAACCCGGGCGTCAGCGGTGTCGAACAGGCGCTCCAGCTCGTCGTAGGTGAACGGCCGGCGCTTTCCGTCGCCCTCGAACTCAAACCGATGCGCGACCGTGTTCCATGGCAAGCACACCTGCGACGGGATCTCGCCGAACTCCCGTTCGCAGATCTCCATCCAGTCGTACAACGGATTCGTCAGGTAGTCGCAGAACCCGCGGATTGCGCCATGGTGGTGACGCAGAGTGGACAGCGCCAGCCTGCGATCGGTGGCTTCCCTTGTGAACTCGTCAACGTCAGCGACCGTCCACTTCCACGGCGGCTTGTCCGCGAACTCCCGGAAGCGGGCCACCGTCGCCACGCGGTTCTGGATGGTCTGCTCACGGAGCCCTCGCGACAGCTGCTGATTCCGCCAGCCGTCCATCATCGCGTCGAAGACCTGCTGCTCCGGGTTCGCCAAAGCGACGTTCGACGCCGAGGTGAGCAGTCGAAGTGCGGCTGGAGAGCTCCCAAAATCTTGCATTAGATGCAACAAAGTATGGGATAGTGCATCACCGAGTCAAGTCGGATCTTGGGAGGCGCGTGATCTCGCTGTTAGGGTCAGAGCGGACCAGCCCGACCGAGACCAATAGTCCTCGTTTGCAAGTGTCAACAGTTGCATTCGCTGCAACATGCGAGGGTTCGTCACGCGCCGTCACTGGTCGGTGAACATCCGCAAGTTCTCGTCACGGCTGCGCAGCCTTGACGCGCTCGTCGCGCACGGGGCGATGCCGCCGGCCTGCGCCGAGCTGCTGCGCGACGCCGTCGTTCAGGGGCAGAGCATCCTCGTCTCCGGAGCGACGCAGGCGGGGAAGACCACCTTGCTGGGTGCGCTGCTGGCCGCATCGGCGCCGCGCACCCGCATCGTGACCGTCGAGGAGACGTTCGAGCTCGACGTCGATGCCGAGGACGTCGTGGCCCTCCAGGGGCGGCAGCCGAGCCTGGAGGGAACGGGTGAAGTGACGTTGCGGCGTTTGGTCAAGGAGGCGCTGCGGATGCGTCCGGACCGGCTCGTGATCGGGGAGGTGCGGGATGCGGAAGCACTGGACCTCGTGCTCGCCCTCAACACCGGAATCCCCGGCATGGCGTCGATTCACGCGAACTCGGCCGCCGACGCGCTCCGCAGGCTGACTGCGCTGCCCCTCCTGGCCGGCCGCAACATCGACGCCGGGTTCGTGCAGCCCGCGATTGCGTCGAGCGTGCATCTCGTTGCACATTGCGCGCTCGGCGCGGACGGACGTCGGCGGCTGGTCGAACTCGTCGCGCCGACCGGCGATCTCGTCGGTGGCGCGATCGCGACGCGCACGCTGTGGCACGCGGAAGCAGACGCCGCATGACGCTCGTGATCGGTGCGCTGCTCGCGGCGGGCGTCCTGCTGACGGCGTCGCCATGGTTGTGGCCTCGGCGTGCCGACGCAACCCCGGCGAAGACGGAGCGGGCGACGTGGCGGCTCGCAGCCGAGGCGGGCCTGCCGGGCGTGCGTCCCCGCGTGATCATCACCGTGTGCGCGGCGGTCTCGCTTCTCGCCGCCGCCGTCGCGTGGCTGATGCTCAGGGTTCCCGTGCTCGCCGTCGTCGCCGGCGCGGCGGCGGGGGCGGCGCCGGTCTTGTGGCTGCGGCGGCGCCGATTCGCGCTCGCGCGGGACCGGCGCGGACTGTGGCCGGACGTGTGCGACCACCTGATCGCGGGTGTGCGTGCCGGGCTCTCGCTTCCCGACGCCGTGAGTGACCTCGCCGGGACGGCTCCCGGCCCGCTGCGCCCGGCGTTCGCCGCGTTCGCACGCGACCTGGCGGCATCGGGACACTTCGACGCGAGCGCCGAACGTCTCAAGCAGCGACTCGCCGACCCCGTCGCCGACCGCATCGTGGAGACCTTGCGCATGGCGCGTCAGGTGGGCGGGACCGAGCTCACGACCGTGCTGCGGGCGCTGTCCGGATCGGTGCGAGCGGATGCGGCGCTGCGCGGCGAAGTCGAGGCACGTCAGTCGTGGATTCGCGGCGCCGCCGTGCTCGGGGTCGTCGCACCGTGGGTCATCGTCGCGCTGCTGTCGTTGCGGCCGGAGGGTGCCCGTGCCTACACGAGCCCGGAAGGAATGCTTCTTGTCGCCGTCGGCGGCGTCGTGTCGGTCGCGGCCTACCGGTTGATGGTGCGGATCGGTAGGCTGCCCCAACCGCGGCGGTGGTTCGGATGAACGCGACGATGACCTCGCTCGCACTGGCGACCGTGCTGGGTGGTGTCTTTGCAGCCGGAGTGCTCTGTCTGATCTCGCTCGTGCCGCGGTGGGCGGCACCGGGACTCGAACGACGGATCGCGCCCTACATCCGGGACATCACCGATCCGATCGGTGCGGGACCCGTGGTGGCCAGCGGTTCGCGGCAGTTCGTCCGGGATCTGCTGACCGCCGGCGGCGACCGCGTCGCGCGTCTCGTCGGCGGCTCCGAGCAACTGACGCGTCGGCTCGCGCAGGCCGGTGTCCCGGGTGGCGCGGCACGCTTCCGCGCGCGGCAGTTGGGCTGGGCCGTGGTCGGTCTGCTGGTCGGTGCGGCACTGACAGTCGTGCTCGCGCTCGCCGGTCGCGCGACCCCGTTGCTCGCCCTCGTGCCGCTGATCGGCGCCGTCGGCGGTGCGCTGGCGTGCGACCTCACGCTGCAGGTCCGCGCACGCCGCCGGCTCACCCGCCTCCAGGAAGAACTGCCCGCCGTGCTCGAGTTCCTGAGCCTGTGCCTCGCGGCCGGGGAGGGGATGAGCGACTCGCTCCGCCGTGTCGCGGCGATCGGGGCCGGAGAGCTGGCGGGGGAGCTGCGGGTCGCGGTGCTGGAAGCGGGAACCGGATCCACGCTCGCCGATGCGCTCATCCGCATGGCTGCACGCCTGGAACTCGCTCCGCTCACGCGCGGCATCGACCAGCTCGTTGCCTCGATGGAGCGCGGTGCACCCCTCGCGCGCGTGTTGCAGGCGCAGGCGGACGACGCCCGCGAGGACGCGAAGCGACTGCTCATCGAGCACGCCGGTCGCTCCGAAATTCTCATGCTCGTGCCTTTGGTCTTTCTCGTGCTCCCGCTCTCCGTCGTGTTCGCGCTGTATCCCGGCGTCTTCATGCTCCAACTCGGACTCGGCTGAACCCGAGCATCCACGAACCTCCACGAAAGGAAACCCCATGTCTGCACTGTTCCGCGCGGTCGCCACGCGCGTCGACCGTCTTCGGCTGCGTGCCGCATCGCTCATCTCGGACGAGCGCGGCGATGTTCCCGGCTGGGTCTTGGTCACGCTGATGACGGCAGGACTCGTCGTCGTGATCTGGGCCCTCGCGGGCCCCGCGCTCGGCACGCTGTTCGAACAGGCCATCACGCGCGTCTCGGGGTTCTGAGTGCGGGCGCGGCTGCGCGCGCTCGGCCGCGATGACACCGGGTCCAGCGCCGTCGAGTTCGTGCTGGTGGGGACGCTCCTCACGGTGCTCACACTCGCCGCGCTGCAGCTGGGTCTTGCGATCTACGTGCGCAACGTGGCGCACGATGCCGCGGTCGAGGGGGCGCACATCGCCGCACTTGCCGACACGACCCTGGCTGACGGTGCCGAGCGGACGCGGCAGATCCTGCACCGCACGGTCGGTGCCGCGTTCGGCGCCGACGTCACCGCACAGGCCGAGACCGTCGACGGTCGCGACAGCGTCGTCGTCCGCGTAGCTGGCACCCTGCCGCTGATCGGGTTGCTTGGCGTCGCCGGCGGACTGGAGGTCAGCGCCCATGCGCCGCGCGAAAGCCTGGATTGACTCCCGCGACGAGTCCGGGTCGGCCGCGCTCGAGTTCATCGTGGTCGGGATGCTGCTGCTCGTGCCGCTCGTCTATCTCGTGATCACCCTCGGCACCCTGCAGGGGCACACGCTCGGTGTCGAGTCCGGCGCGCGGCACATCGCGCGCGCGATCGCCCTCGCTGCCGACGTCGACGACGCGGACGAGCGCGCGGATGCGGTGCTCCGCACCACGATCTCCGAGTACGGGCTGGAGGCGGAGAGCCTGCGGGTGCGCGTGTCCTGCCACCCCGCAACGGCTGTCTGCCCGAGCGCGGGCGCGACCGTGATCGTGACCGTCTCGGCCCGCGTGAGCCTGCCCCTCGTGCCGCCCGTGCTCGGACTGCAACAGATCGCGAGCATGCCCGTCGAGGCGTCGGCCGTGCAGAAGGTGTCGCGATTCTGGGGCGCATCGTGACCCGGGCTCGGTGCAGCGACGACCCGGGCGATCGCGGCAGCGTTCTCGTCCTCACCCTCGCGTACGCACTCTTGGCGATCGCCGTGATCCTCGTGTGCGTCAACGCGACGAGCCTGCACCTGACCCAGAAGCGCCTGGATGCTCTCGCGGATGCGGCGGCGCTCGCCGGAGCCGACGGGTTCGATCTCGTGCTCGAGAATGGCACACCGGTCGCCCGGCTGGATGACGCGGGCGTTCGCGCGCAGGCGGAGGCCGTGGTGGCTGCGGCGCCCGAGTCGGCGGCCGTGCTCGTGTCGGCGGGCACGGTCGACGGCGTATCGGCACGCGTGACCGTGCGGACGAGTTGGCATCCGGTCATCGTGGCGCTCCTCGTTCCCGGCGGGGTGACGCTGGAGGCGACCGCGACGAGCCGGAACGCGCTGCACTGATCACGTGCGGATCGGGTCACGTGCGGATCGGGCGACGTGGGGTCGGGAACGTGATGCTCGCCGGCGCGATACGCTGGACTGTCATGCTCGAACTCGATCTCTCCGCCGACATCCAGGCCCTGCGCTCCACTTTCGCCGACATCCAGGCGGTGATCGACGTCGAGGGACTCCAGGCGCAGATCGCCGAGCTGAGCGAGCAGGCGGGCGCCCCCGACCTGTGGGACGACCCCGAGAGTGCGCAGAAGGTCACGAGCGCTCTCAGTCACCGGCAGGCCGAGCTCAAGCGCGTCACCGAGATCGAGCAGCGGCTCGACGACCTCGAAGTGCTCGTCGAGCTCGCGATCGAGATGGATGACGAGGACTCCGCCGACGAGGCGCGCGCCGAGTTGGTCGCGCTGGGCGACGTCGTCGGCCAGCTCGAGGTGCAGACGCTCCTCGACGGTGAGTACGACGACCGCGCCGCCGTCGTCACGATCCGTTCGGGTGCGGGAGGCGACGACGCCACCGACTTCGCAGAGATGCTCATGCGGATGTATCTGCGGTGGGCCGAGCGCAACAAGTATCCGGTGAAGGTCATGGACACGTCCTACGCGGAAGGTGCCGGCATCAAGTCCGCGACCTTCGAAGTGGACGCCCCCTACGCGTACGGGACGCTGTCGGTCGAGGCCGGCACACATCGCCTCGCCCGGATCAGCCCCTTCGGCTCGGCCGACAAACGTCAGACGAGCTTCGCGGCCGTCGAAGTGATCCCCGTGATGGAGGAGGCGCAGGGCGTCGAGGTTCCCGAGAACGACATCCGCGTCGACGTCTTCCGCTCGTCCGGTCCCGGTGGGCAGTCGGTGAACACGACCGACTCCGCCGTGCGCATCACGCACATCCCGACGGGCATCGTCGTGTCGATGCAGAACGAAAAGAGCCAGATCCAGAACCGCGCGGCGGCCATGCGCGTGCTCCAGACTCGCCTGCTGCTGCTCAAGCGTGAGGAAGAGGCGGCGAAGAAGAAGGAACTCGCCGGCACGATCACCGCGAGCTGGGGCGACCAGATGCGCTCCTACTTCCTCTACGGGCAGCAACTCGTGAAGGATCTGCGCACCGGGTACGAGGTCGGAAACCCCGCGGCCGTGTTCGACGGCGAGCTCGACGGCTTCATCGCCGCGGGCATCCGGTGGCGCAAGCGTCCCGAAGAAGACTGAACCAGGCGGGTGTCGCTCGGTCCGTGTCGTCCTCGCGCACGTAGGCTCGGATGGCCATGATCCGGTTCGAAAACGTCACCAAGACCTATCGCGGGAACGCCCGGCCGGGCCTGAGCGATGTTGACTTCGAGGTTGCTCGGGGGGAGTTCGTCTTCCTCGTCGGCGCGAGCGGCTCCGGGAAGTCGACCTGCCTGCGGCTGATCCTGCGCGAGGACGTGCCCTCCACCGGCAAGGTCATCGTCCTCGGACGAGACACACGCACCCTCGCGAATCGCAAGATCCCCTACTTCCGACGTCACGTCGGGGCGGTCTTCCAGGACTTCCGGCTGCTGCCGTCCAAGACGGTGTTCCAGAACGTCGCGTTCACTCTCCAGGTCACGGGCTCGTCGCGCGGCTTCGTGCACCAGGCGGTCCCGGAGGCGCTCGCGCTCGTCGGCCTTGCGGGCAAGGAGAAGCGGTTCCCCCACGAACTGTCCGGTGGTGAGCAGCAGCGCGTGGCGATCGCGCGGGCGATCGTCAATCGTCCTCAGGTGCTTCTCGCCGACGAGCCGACGGGCAACCTGGATCCCGGCACGTCGATCGAGATCATGCAGCTGTTCGCACGGATCAACGCGGGCGGTACCACGGTCGTCATGGCCACGCACGAGGCCGGCTTCGTCGACCAGATGCAACGCCGCGTGATCGAGCTTTCCGGCGGTGAGATCGTCCGCGATGAGAGCAGCAGCGGGTACGGCGACACGTCGCAGTTGCCGTCGCTGGAACCCGAACGGCCCAAGGGTGCGGAGGCGATCGCGGCGCTCACCGCGGTGCTCGAGCTGCAGCAGCAGGTCAACGCACCGGGTGCGGCGCGCACCCTCGAGCCCGAACCGACCCCCGAGTCCGCGCCGGTGGCGGCGTCGGCTCCGGTCACGGAGTCAGCGTCCGTCGTGGGCTCGACCTCCGCCGCGGACGCGACGCCCGCTGGGGACCCCGCTCCCGACGCCGAGCCGACGCCGGCGCGGCGCACGCTGACCGGGCCGATCGAGATCGAACTTCCCGAGCTCCCCGAGGTCGGTGTCGCGGATCGGCTCGGTCTGATCGACCACGAGGACGACGAGAACGTGGGGCCCACATCGTGAGATTCGGTCTCGTCCTCGGTGAGGCGTTGAACGGTCTGCGCCGCAACGCCTCCATGGTGATCTCGGTCGTGCTGGTCACGTTCGTCTCGCTCACGTTCGTGGGAGCAGCCATGCTGATGCAGCTGCAGATCGCGACGATGAAGGAGTTCTGGTCCGACCGCGCACAGGTTGCGGTGTCGATGTGCACGCCCGTGTCGCAGACGACGACGTGTACCGCCGGCGTCGCGACGGAGGAGCAGATCCAGCAGGTGCGCGATCAGCTGGATTCGACGACGCTCGCGCCGCTGATCCAGGGCATCCGGTTCGAGACGAGCGAGGAGGCGTACGCGAACCTCGTCGAGCTCGTCGGTGAGGAGCAGGCGAGCGTCGTCTCGCCCGAGCAGATGCCGCAGACCTTCTACGTCAACCTGATCGATCCCACCCAGTCGGATGTCCTGATCGAGGCGTTCAGTGGGACCGCCGGAGTGGAGGTCGTCAAGGATCAGCTCGAGTTCCTCGATCCGCTGTTCTCCGCGCTGACGATCGCGACGTACATTGCGGTGGGGATCGCGGCACTCATGCTGGTCGCCGCCGTTCTCCTGATCGCGACCACGATTCGCCTGTCGGCGTTCGCGCGGCGGCGGGAGCTGGGCATCATGCGTCTCGTGGGCGCGTCGAACGGCTTCATCCAGACACCGTTCATTCTCGAAGGTGTCCTCGCGGCGCTTGTCGGCTCGGCCCTCGCATCCGTCGCCGTCTGGGCGGGCGTCCACTTCGGAGTGCACGGATACCTCGCCGATCGGGTCGGGTTCGTGACGACCTGGGTTGGCAGCGCGGAGCTGGCGATCGTCATTCCGGTGATCGTCGTCATCGGCGCCGTGCTCGCCGCGCTGTCCGCGGCGTTCGCGATCCGTCGCTGGCTGCGCGCGTGAGTTAGACTGACAGGCTGCCACGATCCGTGGCACACGTCTGAAGGAGTCTGTCATGCCCAGGGAACGCGGGGAGAAGGTCATCGCGACCAACCGTCGCGCCCGTCACGAGTACCAGATCGACAAGACCTACGAGGCGGGTCTCGTGCTCACGGGCACCGAGGTGAAGTCGCTGCGCCAGGGACGTGCGAACCTGTCCGATGGATACGCGTTCATCGACGGCGGCGAGGCTTTCCTCGACGCGGTGCACATCCCGGAGTACTCGCAGGGGCACTGGACCAATCATGCGGCAAAGCGCGTGCGCAAGCTCCTGTTGCACAAAGACGAGATCGTCAAGCTCAGCCACGCCGTCGCGGCGGGCGGGTACACGCTGATTCCCCTACGCCTGTACTTCTCGGATGGCCGCGCGAAGGTCGAGATCGCGGTCGCGAAGGGCAAGCACGAGTGGGACAAGCGGCAGACGCTGCGCGAACGTCAGGACAAGCGCGAAGCCGAGCGCGCGATGCGCACGCGGAACCGCTTGGGCGAGTAGGAGCGCTTACTCCGCAGCCACACCGCTCGTGTCCGCGGCGGCGTCGCTCGTCTGCGGCGCGACGTCGCCCGTGCGGTCGGTGAACGCGAGCCGCGGTACGAACAGCAGCATCGCCGCGGCGACGAGGGCGGTCACGCCGCACACGATCCACACCGTCAGGTAGCCCGTGAAGGAGCCGGCGGTGCCCTCGGCGGCGATACCGGATCCGGTCGCCCCGTGGAAGAGCGCGACACCGAAGATGCAGGACGCGATCGCACCGCCCACCGTCTTGACGGAGTTGGTGAGGCCGGTCGCGACACTCGTCTGCGTGGCGGGTGCACCGGAGGCCGCGGCGGCCGGAAGGGCGGCGACGAGCGCGCCGGAGCCGAGGCCGACGACGACCATGTTCGTGACGACCTGGGCATACGTCGTGTGGAAAGGCAGGAACAGCAGGAACCCGATGCCCACGAGCAAGGCGGCACCGATGAGGGTGATGCGCGGAGTGAGGGCGCGGGCGATGACAGGGAACAGCAGGGCGCCGGCGATCATCGCGATGAGGTAGATCCCGATGATGAGCGACGTCGCGAATCCGGCCGTACCGAGGCCGTAACCGTAGACCTCCGGGTCGGTGCGCGCAAAGGTCGACAGCGGTGCCTGCGCGCCCAGCACGCTGACGCCGAACAGTCCGGCCGTGAGGAACACCGGTCCGAGGGCGGGGGAGCGGAACATCCGCACGTCGATGAGCGGGTCAGGATGACGCAGTTCCCACAGCACGAACGGCCACACGAGGAGGAGGCCGATGGCGAGGAGGATCCACGGCAGCGCGTCTCCGACACCCGTGATCCGGAGGAAGCTGAGCCCGCCGGTGAAGGCGATGAGGGCGAAGGAGATGAGCACGAGGCCGACATAGTCGAGGCGTCCACCGGTGGGGTCGGGGGACTCCGTGACGCCGAACAGGATGACGAAAAAGCACACGACGACCAGCAGCCCCGGGATCAGGAGCACGATCCACAACGGCAGCGCGTCGACGAGTGCGCCACCGGCGAGAGCGCCCGAGATCGCGCCGAGTTCGAGGGCGGCGACGAGGAGCCCGGCCGCGCGCGCGGTGATGGCGGAGCGTCCCTGCATCCGTCGTGCCCGCGACCAGATCAGCGCGATCTCCAACGGCAACCAGACGACATAGAAGCCCTGCAGCGCCCACGCGATGAGGAAGAGCGCGAACGAATCGGTGAACGGCAGCGCGAGGGAGGCGATCGCCGTCAGGGCCGTGGAGACAAGCAGGATGCGCTTGTGCCCGACCATGTCGCCGAGCTTGGCGAGGGCGGGCACGACGAGGGCAGAGAGCATCAGCTGCGTGCCCTCGAGCCAGTTGACGTCGGCATCGTGGATGCCCAGGTGCCGCGCGATATCGGTGAGCATCGGCGTGTACCAGCCCTGCAGCACGCCACTGGTGAACTCCACGAACGCGAGGAATCCGACGACCCCGGCCAGTGCTCCCAGCGCGACACGACTCGACATCATGCTCCTCATCGATCGGGTGCGATCACTGTAGCTGCTGCAGCAGCGTGCGATGGAAACGCTCGCCGCGCTCAAGTTCGCTGATCTGAACGCGTTCGTCGACGCCGTGGATCGTCGCACGCAGTTGTGCCGACATCGCGAGCGGTGCGAACCGGTAGACGGCGGGGGAGAACCGGTGGAACCAGCGGGAGTCGGTCGCGGCCATCATGACGTACGGGACGGTCGTCGCCTCGGGGTGGGACACCGCGACGGCGGATGCGATGAGCGCGAATGCGGCGGTGTCGGTGGGGGATTCGCGCGACGGTTCGCTTCCCTCGACCACTTCGATATGCACGTGCCGGTCGCGGATGCGGCGGCGCACGCGGCGGACGGTCTGGGCCACCGTCTGTCCGAGCGCGATCCGGAGGTTCAGGGTCGCGCTCGCATGCGAGGGTAGGACGTTGGCGGCAGTGCCGCCCGCCGTCATGGTGGCGGCAACCGTGGTGCGCACGAGCGCCGCCGGCTCGCCACCGAGCGCCGCGAACACCTGGGCCGTGAGGGGCGGCGCGGCCGCCAGCGCGCGGTAGAGCACGCGCGCGACTCCGCGCGATTGTGTGGCGAACAGCGACAGCATGTCGCCGACGGCGCGGGGCGTGCGCGCGGGGAATGTGCGGGGTCCGAGCCGGTCGATGGCTCGGGCGATCCGTCCGACGGCAGTGAGCGCGGGAGGCGCGGATGCGTGTCCGCCGTCTCCGCGCGCCGTGAGCCGGAGGGTGAGGATGCCCTTCTCGCCGACGCCCACCATCGCCGCGGTCCCGGCGACGAACGGGAGGGGAGCGTCGACGACGGCGCCGCCTTCGTCCAGCACGAGCCACGGAGTGATGCCGCGATCGAGGAAGGTCTGCGCGATCGTCTTGGCCGCATCGCCGTAGCTCTCTTCGTTGCCTCCGAAACTGAGGTAGACGTCGCGCGCGGGGACGAAACCGGCTGCGAGGAGGTTCTCGACGGCGTCGATCGTGACGACGAGGGGTCCCTTGTCGTCGAGGGCGCCCCGCCCGTACACCCAGCCGTCGGCGATGACTCCGGCGAACGGTGGATGCGTCCACTCGTCCGTCTCGTCGACGGGAACGACGTCGTAGTGAGCCATGAGCAAAATCGGGTCGGCGGAGCTGTCGCGGCCGGGCCACCGGTAGAGCAGCCCGAAGTCCGTGATGCGCTCGAGTTCAAGATGCTGATGCACGAGCGGGTACAGCTCACGCAGGAGTGCGACGAACTCCTCGAAGGCGGCAGGGCCGCGCTCCGTCAGCTCGGCCGACACCGTGGGCAGCCGGATCATACGCGCCAGCCGCTCGGCGATGCCGGGACGCACCTGCGAGTCGGGGTGTGCTTGCGTGTCGGTCATCGAGCGGTGAACCGCGCCTCGACCGCCGCGGACACCGTGATATCGGCGGGTTGGAGCTCGACGGCAGGTCCACCGCCGGCCGAGTCGGCCGACATGGCGGCGGCGCGTAGCATCTTCGGGGTGAAGGCAGGCGACTCCGATTCGGCGCGGGCGAGCAGGCCGACATCGGCGATCTCGAGCGGCGTTACGGAGGTGCGGTCGATCGCGGCGGCATAGGCGGTCGCGCGGGCGACGGCGGTTCGGACGGCTTCCGCCGCGACGGATGCCTCGGTCGCCCGAGCGGTCTCGGGAGATAGGGACCAGGTCACCGTCGAGACCTGCACTCCGTCGCGCTCGGCGATGTCGCCGACCCACCAGGAGAGTGCCGCGAAGTCGGTGAACGTCGCGGTGAACTCGACGGAGGCGTAGTGCACGAGCGCGAGCTGCTTCCCGTCCGCATTCCAGGGACGGTTCGCCCACACCGATGCGCGCTGGCTCGACCACTCGGCTACGGTGCCCGCGGATGCTCGCTCCGCCAACTGCTCGCGGACCGGAAGGGCGAGGGCGGCGACACGCTCGACGACCGCACCGCGTTCGGGTCCTTCCGTCTGCACGGTGAGGTGGACCGTACCGCGTTCGGGCGCCAGACGCGTCTCGTGCTCGCCGCGCACACTGATGATGACTTCGCTCATGGGAGTGAGCCTAGGCCCGGTTCACACACAAACCTTCAACTCCACGTTGAAGCCAATTGTCGATCGCCGCAATCGGCGCCGGGTGGGTCGCCGGTGTTGTAGACTGTGATGCTCGGTTGCTCTCCCGCATCCGAGCGACAATTCCACAGAGTGACAGCGGCTCCTTCGAGAGAAGGTATGCCCCGCGAGGGGCTTCGGGGATGATCGGTTTCGACATCGCCTGCGAATCTGCGAGAAGCGGGCCGAGGATGCAGGGTTATCTCGTGAACGCCCCCTGCAAACCAATAACTGCCGAAAAGAAGCAGTCTGACTTCGCCCTCGCTGCCTGAGCAGCGAGCCCGAGTCCGTCAATCCGTGACTGATCCCGTCACGGTCCTTGGCGTCATCTAGGGATCTTGCTGCGTGACGTCGCCTGAGCGTCGCGTGGGACTTTTCTCAGGCTGGGCTCGTCGACTTAGGTGTCTGTGACAAAGGTCGGAGCCGAGCAGAACGCCTCTACAGACTGCGCCCGGAGAAGCCCCAGGCTTTCAGCGATGGACGGGGGTTCGATTCCCCCCATCTCCACAAACCGCTGTCACCACGGATGAAGCCCCGAGCCCCGCGTCATCACGCGGACCTCGGGGCTTTGTCGTGCACTCCCGCCCGCGTTCGGTGCACTCGGGGCTCCCGGACAAGAACGAACCGCGAGCGTGCTTCTGACGGACGAGAGTGTGGGGCCACACCCAGCATCTCGTCCGTCAGAAGCACGCTCGCGGGTCGGCGGGCGCGGGTGTCGGTGGCACGTGATGAACTGGGCAGATGAGTTCGGCAATCGAGATCTTCCAGTCCACGGACGGAGTCGTCTCCCTCGAGTTGCGATCCGAGGATGAGACCATCTGGGCGTCCCAAGCCGACATCGAAGTGCTCTTCGGCGTCGACCAATCGGGGGTGTCCCGTCACATCCGCAACATTCTCCGGGTCGGCGAGGTGGATGCAGAGAGCAACATGCAGAAAGTGCATATTGCTGGCTCCGACAGACCGGTGACGCTCTACAGCCTCGATGTCGTCCTGGCGGTGGGTTACCGCACGAGTTCCGCGCGAGCCGTCGAGTTCCGACGGTGGGCGACTGACGTGCTGAAGCGCTACGTGCTCGAGGGAGTCGCAACGAACGAGCGGCGGCTTCGCCAGCTCGGCGCGATCGTGGACGTGCTGTCACGATCGACCGACGAACTCGTCGCCGGCGTCGCCGAAGTCGTCGGCCGCTACCTGCCGAGTCTGCGCGTCCTCCGCGACTACGACGAGGGCGAGATCCCGTCAGTGCCGGGCGATGCGCCCACCTGGACGCTCACCTACGAGGACGCACGTGCCGTCATTGACGAAGTCGCCACCGAGTTCCCCGCAGACGCGCTCTTCGGGGGCGAACGCGGTGACGCACTACACGGCATCGTGGCGACGATCGACCACGGATTCGGGGAGTGGACCTGTACCCGACGGGGCAGGAAAAGGCAGCGAACCTGCTTTACCTCGTCGTCAAGGACCACCCGCTCACCGACGGCAACAAGCGCAGCGCGGCAGCCCTGTTCGTGCAGTTCCTCGCCCGCCACGACGCACTCGATGAGCCGAGCGGACATAGCCGGATCTCCTACAATGCGCTCGCCGCGATCACGCTGATGATTGCCATGAGTGACCCCAAGGAGAAGGACCGGATGATCGCGCTGCTCGAGAGCATGCTGGCGGGGGAGGCATAGACACGTGGTGAGAATCGGTGAGTCGGATGCGACGCATTCCACGGTGGGCAGTGCGGCAGCCGGAGGGGATGCGCGTCGCATCCACGTCTCGGCCGCCGTCATCCGTGATGACGAAGGTCGCTTGCTGATGGTGCGCAAGACGGGGACGACGGCGTTCATGCAGCCCGGCGGAAAACCGGAGCACGGGGAGAGCGCAAGCGAGACCCTCCGGCGCGAACTCCTCGAGGAACTCGGTCTCGACCTCCACGCCGACGCTTTGCAGTCGCTCGGTTCCTTCACGGCGGATGCGGCGAACGAACCGGGCTTCCTCGTCGTCGCGGACGTGTTCGACGTCGACATCGGTGGGCAGGAACCCGTGATCGGTGCCGAGATCGCCGAACTACGGTGGGTTGCCGGAACCGATGCGGCTCACCTCGAGATCGCACCGCTCGCGCGCGAGTACTTCCTCTGACGCCCGCGCGTGACGCGAGCCCGGTTCGGGCTCGAAGCGCAGCGCACGGCCTCAACCCTGCATCCACGCCGCTTCGATCGGCACGGGGCTGCCCAGCACGTTCTCCGCGGCGCGATGTCCCGAGCACATCGCAGCCGTGACCGTCGCGGGGTCGTCGGTCCACGTCGCCTCGCCGGCGAGGTGCAGGACGCCTCCGATGGGGGTGGCCAGGACGTCGTGATCGGCCGTCGTCGATCCCACGGTCATGTAGGCGTACGACCCGCGCGCGAACGGATCATCCTGCCACGCGGTGATGTGCACGCGCGTCGGCCACTCGACGCGGTCGCCGTAGAGGCGGCGCAATTGGGTGAGGATCGACTCGACGACCGCGCTCTCGTCCCAATCGCGTGTCTCGGATCCGGCCGGCCCCGCCGCGAAGGTGAGCAGTGTGGGCGTGCCGTGCAGCGGCGTGAGGTCGTACCACGAGTGCCACCATCGCGCCTCCGGACCCTGCTGCCGGATCGCGTAGACGCCGTCATCCCAGAAGCGGGTCGGAAAGCGGAGGAACACCTTCTCGAACGCATTCATCCGCAGTCGACGCAGGGCGCCGGAGACGGGTTCGGGGAGGGCCGGCTCGATCGTGAAAGCATCAGACTGCAGAACGCCCACCGGCACGGTCACCACGGCAGTGCGTGCCGTGAACGTCCCGCTTCCCGCGGTGATCTTCACGCCCTGCGCCGACCACCGCACGTGCGTCACGACCTCACCGAGGCGGACGTCAAGCCCCTCTGCGAGGCCGGCCGGGAGCCGGTCGTACCCTTCGGGGAACACGACCTCATCCCCGTCGATCGTGTCGTCGTCGAGCCCGTGCGCCGCGAGGTCGGCGATCCACGCCCCATACTGCTCTTCGGAGCGATGCTCCAGATACTCGCGGACGCGCTGGGTCCGCTGCTCGTCCCACTCGTGCGCGACCAGTGCTGCCTCGGTGACATCGCGATACGACGCGTGCGGCGCGGATGCGGCGATGACCGTGAGCAGGGTGGCATCCACGGTGTGCACATCATCGGCGAAGCGGCGCGCCGCCGCATCCGTCAGCCGCTCACCGTCGGGGCCGTAGTAGGCGATCGGGCGGCTGTCCGGCTGATACCCGCCCACAGTGAACTCCACCATCGGCATGCCGAACGACGCAGCCGCCGCGGCGACCGGACTGTCGGTGATGCCGTGAATCCAGGAGGCGCCGAGGTCGGTCACGAGTCCGTCGACGCGCTCGGTCCACACACGACCGCCGACACGATCACGCGCCTCCAGCACAACGACGCGATGCCCGGCGCGCACGAGGAGGCGCGCCGCGGTGAGACCGGCGACGCCCGCCCCGATCACAATCGTGTCGATGGGATCCATGGGAGCCTCTCCTTCGTGTTGCTCCGAAGGTACTCTCCACGGAAGTCGCCCGCGTGCTGCGGTCAAGGCCGCCCTGACCTTGGTCAGGGAAGCACGATCACCAGCAGTCCCTGGCGCGTGTCCGAGATCGTGACCCACCCGTCGCCGAAGAGGTAGGTCATGCCGTAGCCGTCCTCGTCGGTGACGACCGTCGTATCGGGGTTCTCCGTGACGAACACGCCGTCCGGGCCCTCTTCGCGCACCCAGCCCTCCGACACGAGCTGGGACTGCGCGTTCTGCGCGTCGCTCGCAGCGATCGGTGACCACCCATAGATCTGGGTGTTCGACACCGTGCCCGACGGATCGCCCCACTTGCACCACACCCCGTCGCTGAGTTCCACGGATCCGATCTGGAACGGCTCCCGGTGCTCCTCCCATCCGAGACTCACAAACGTCTCCACCGTGGATGCGGGAAGGATGCTCTGACAGGTGACGTCGGCGGGATTCACCGTCGGCTCAGCCGACGGGGAAACACTGGGCTCCGGAGACTGTGCTGTGGATGCTGTCGTTGACGGCGCCGCGGACGGCGCAGTCCCCGGGTCGGTGGCGCACGCGGACAGACCGCCGACCAGCGCGACGGCGAGCATCCCGGTCAGGACGAGGGTGCGGGGGTGGGGAAGCGTCATGGGGGAGTGGGGATCCCTCGTTCGTGGGGTGATCGCGGTCAGGTGCGGGTGATCAGGCGCAGGAACTCGTCGTGCAGCACGCCGTTGGTGGCCAGCGACGAACGCGTGTCGATCGCGTCCGCGCCGTCGATGTCGGTGAAGCGACCCCCCGCCGCGCGGACGATCGGGGCGAGGGCCGCGATGTCGTATTCCTGCACACCGAACTCCGCGACGAACTCGAGTCGGCCTTCCGCGAGGAGCATGTACGGCCAGGCATCGCCGTAGCCACGGTCACGCCACACGGCGCTGGTCAGTCGCATCAGATCGTCGAGGCGACCCGCATCCGCCCACTGCTCGATGCTCTGGAAACTCACGCTCGCGCGCTCCAAGGTGTCTACGGACGACACCGAGATGCGGCGCTGATCGCCGTCAGGGGTGTTGGTCCATGCGCCCTCGCCGTCGGCACCCCACCAGCGTCGCCCGAGCGCCGGCATACTCACGACGCCAACCCGGGGGACTCCGTCGATCGCGAGGGCGATCAGGACCGACCACATAGGGATGCCCCGGAGATAGTTGTGCGTGCCGTCGATCGGGTCGATGATCCACTGGCGCCGCCCGTTACCGGAGACACCGAACTCCTCGCCGAGGATGCCGTCGTTCGGGCGTTCCATCTGCAGAAGGTCGCGGATCGCGCGCTCGGTCTCGAGGTCGGCCTCCGTGACGAAGGACGCATCCGCCTTCGCCTCGATCGTCAGATCGGCGGCGTCGAACCGGCGCATTGCGGTAGCGTCGGCCGCATCCGCGATGCGCAACGCGAGCGAGAGATCATCTGCGAGATCCGCGTCGGATGCTCGGTAAGAGTCGACGGCGGATTCAGCGGGGATTTCGGCGGGGGAGGCCACGCTCCCAGGATACCGGCGTGGGCCGCTCTCGATCGTAACGCCTCAAGTCAAGATGCTCGCGAAAGGTGAGTGCGTGCCTCACGTGGTTTTGCTCGCGAGATGCCGGCGTTGAGCGCGGCGGTCTTGGCGGCGGCGAGGTGGATGAGGCGGGTCTGG
>Ga0182739_1001264_pt1 | contig 27293 bp, 26 predicted proteins | sample eDN5th30CBELigBY_FD_128873 | JGI IMG/M metagenome (GOLD analysis project Ga0182739, IMG submission 128873) | Enriched backyard soil microbial communities from Emeryville, California, USA - eDNA 5th pass 30_C BE-Lig BY (version 2) (version 2) | ecosystem: Environmental > Terrestrial > Soil >... | reverse complement strand
CTGGATGCCGTCATCAACGCAGAAATTACGCCCGACCCCGAGGTTCACGTACACCGGATCGGCCGCACCGGACGCGGCGAAGCGACGGGTATGGCGTTCAGCCTTTGCGCCCCGCACGAAATGAAATGGGCCAACGAGATCGAGAAATACCAAGGCCAGCCTATCGTCTGGTCCAATCCGAAGTCCCTGAAGCCGGCGCCGGGCGGCGCACTGCGGGCGCCGATGATCACGTTGTGCATCCAGGGCGGAAAGAAAGACAAGCTGCGTCCGGGCGACCTGCTTGGCGCCCTGATCAAGGACGCCGGCGTCGCAACGGACCGTATCGGCAAGATCAATATCCTGGATTTCGTCAGCTTCGTGGCCCTGGATCGCGCCGTTGCGCAAGAGGCTCGGTCCCGCCTGAGCGAGCGAAACATCAAGGGCAAGCGCTTCAGGATGCGCTTCATGAACGAACGCTGACCGGCAAGGCCGCTCGTTCCTACGCCCGCCGGCCTTCTACAGCGGCAGCTTCAGCCAGTGGCCCAGTTTGGCCGCCTTCGTGTCCAGGTAATGCGCGTTGTAGGGATTGCGATTCACCTGCAACGGGATACGTTCGGCCACCCGCACGCCGAGCGCTTCCAGTGTGTTGACCTTACGAGGATTATTCGTCATGAGCCGAACACTGGCGATGCCGAAGCGATCGAGCATGGGTTTGCACAGATCGTATCGCCGCATGTCGGCCGGAAAGCCAAGCTGCTCGTTGGCTTCAACCGTGTCAGCCCCCGAATCCTGCAGGTTGTAGGCGCGTATCTTGTTCACGAGCCCTATGCCCCGGCCTTCCTGGCGCAGGTACAGCAACGCACCGCGCCCCTCGGTCGCAATGGCGGAAAGCGCGGCCTCGAGCTGCGCGCCACAATCGCAACGTTGGCTGAACAGTGCATCGCCCGTCAGGCATTCTGAATGAACACGAGCCAGGACCGGCTCACCGCTGTCGACGTCGCCCAGCGTGAGCATGACGTGCTCCTTGCCCGTTGCCGGCTCGACAAAGACGTGAATGGCGAAGGTTGCCCACGGCGTGGGCAGTTTACTGGAGGCGATATAGTCGAGAAGATTGCTGGCGCCTTCGGCGCCTTCGATGCCAGCTTGTTCGTTCTCGGATACGCCGGACTCAGCGCCATACAGCGGCTGCATAAAAACCTCGGGACATGGAAAAGGATCAGAGAGTAACACCCTCTATGATACTTCCGGACGGCCGCAGCCAGTAATGCCTCCGTCAGCACACAGTGTCCCGTTGTCCGGCACAATCGCCAGGCCAGGACAGGAACGGGCGACCGCAAGGCCGCCCGTTCCTGTCACCGAACCGCCCTTTCAGACTTTGACGCCCAGATACTTCTCGATGACGCTGCGATCGTCATGCAACTGTGCGGGCGTGCCTTCAAAGACCATATGCCCGTTGTTGATGATGTAGCAGCGGTCGGACAGCGACAAGGCCGCCCGCACGTTCTGTTCGACAATGATGATGGTATTGCCGCTCTCGGCGAGATTGCGGCACACCTGTATCAAGTCGCGCACGATTAGCGGCGCGAGACCTTCGAACGGCTCATCCAGCATGATGACGTTCGCATTGCGTATCATGGCCCGGGCGATGGCCAGCATCTGCTGTTCACCTCCCGACAGCTGCTTGCCGCGATTACGCCTGCGCTCGGCGAGCCGAGGAAAGGTCTCGTAGATTTCGTCGATCGTGCGGGCCTTTTCCGCAGTCATCGCCGCCAGTTGCAGATTCTCGTGCACGGTGATGGCGCCGAAAATCCGCCGCTCTTCCGGCACAAGCTGGATGCCCCGCCTGGCCAGTTCGTACGGTGGAAGATGCTGCACCTCTTCCCCGTTGTGGCGTATGGTGCCGCCCTTCGCTTGCACCATGCCCATCAGGGATTTCAGCGTGGTGCTCTTGCCGGCGCCGTTACGGCCCAGCAAGGCAACCACTTCGTTCTCTTCCACCCGCATCGACACGTCGAACAGGATATGGGAATCCCCATAGAAGCTATTGATTTTATCGACCTCAAGCAGACTCATGCTCGTCCATCCCTCCGAGATATGCTGCCTGGACTGCCGGATCCATCCGGATTTCGTCCGGCGTGCCTTCCGCCAGTTTGCGGCCTTCATAAAGTACAGTGATTCGCTCCGCCAGTTCGAACATGGCATCCATATCGTGCTCGACGATCACCATGCTGCGACCCTTGCGTATCGATTTGAGTAGTGCGACGACATGAACCCGCTCTTCGGGTCCCAGGCCAGCCAGGGGCTCGTCGAACAGCAATACATTGGCCCCGGTCGCCAGCGCCAGGCCGATCTCCAGACGCCGCTTTTCGCCATAGGGCAATTCGGACACCAGGGTATCGGCCTGATGCGTGAGGCCCACAAGTTCGATCGCGGCGTTCACCTGCTCGTCGAGTCCGCTGGACCGGTGCAGGCTTTGCAGCATGTCCGCCCGGAACTTACCGCGGCTGCGGGCCAGCACCGGGATCATGGCGTTCTGCCTGACGGTCAGGGATTCGAAGAGCTGGTTGATCTGATAGCTCTTGCTCATGCCCAGCTGGCAGACAGCCGTGACGCCGATGCCCGTTATTTCCTGACCACGGAAGAACACCTGACCCTTGGTCGTGGCCAGTTCGCCCGCCAGCATGGCGAAAAATGTCGACTTGCCCGCCCCATTCGGACCGATGACCCCGCGCAGTTCGCCTTCCGACAACGAGAAGGTGACATCGCTGACTGCTGTCAATCCGCCATATTGTTTCGTGATGCCGCGTGCCTCGAGCACCGGCGCTCCGGACCGGCCTCCCTGGATCGGCGCCACGATGTTCAATTGCGCCATGGCGCTGGTATCGGCATCCGGATCGATTTCCTTCGTGGTCTTGCGGCCACGGCGCATGTAATCCAGCACGCCGCCCGCCACGCCATGGCGGAAGACCGTCACCAGCACCACAAAGACGAAGCCCAGGATCAGTTTCCAGTATGCGCCGATGTTCGACACCTGCTGCAGGCCTTCATACAGGTAGAGCCAGATGGTGGCGCCCAGCACTGGACCCAGCAAGGTACCCGCGCCGCCCATGACCGTCTGGATCACCAACTGTGCCGAGGTGTCGAGCGAGAAAGCATCAGGCGGCATATAGGACTGAAAAACACCCAGCAGTCCACCCGCCAGGCCACCGTATGCCGCCGCAATCACGAACACAGTGAGCTTGTAGTTCTGGATGGAGTGGCCCAGCGCAAGCGCTCGCTTGGGGTTGCCGCGGATGGCCTTGAGTACGGCCCCGAATGGCGAGCGAACGATGCGCCGCGCGATGAGGTAGCCGACGAAAAAGAAGATCGCCACGAACCAGTACATCGGCCAACCGCTGGATATATTGAATGTCGTAAAACCCAGCGAGATCTCGGGTGGCGGTACCCCCGCAATGCCGTTCTCGCCCCCGGTGTACTCCTTGAACAAGGAGTTCTCGAGAAAGTAGAACATTTCGCCGAAGGCCAACGTGCTCATGGCGAAGTAGATCCCGGTACGCCGCAGCGTCAGGTACCCGATGATCAAGCCGGCAAACGCCGAAATGATCACACCGATAAGCAGCGCCAGGAGCATGTGCGGGACAATGCCGGCCGTCAGGACGTAAGCCGTGACGAAGCCGCCTGTTCCGTAGAAGGCCGACTGCCCGAAGGACAGCAGGCCCGTATAGCCGAAGAGCAGATCGAAGCCCAGTCCGAACAGGCCCCAGATCAGAATGCGCGTCAGCAGGTCGGCGCTCATGCCCAGGTGAGGCAGGACGAACGGCGCGGCCAGCAGGCACACGCCCACCACGATCTCGGGAAGTTGTCGGCGCGCGATGGCGCCTTGAGGACGAGTCGGCGTACTAAACCGGCTTTGTTCAGTGTGCGCGCTCATTCACGACCCTCCTGTCCCATCAGGCCCTGAGGCCGGAAAATAAGAACCAAAGCCATGACGACAAACAACATCACATGGGAATATGCGGGATTGAACATAGAGGTAAGACTAAGAATTTCTCCGGCGATGATCCCGCCGATGATGGCGCCGGGGAAGGAACCGACACCCCCGATGACCACGACGACGAATGAATCCACCAATATGCGATGACCCATATCGGGGGAGAGAGTGACAATGGGCGAATCAATGACACCGGCATAGCCGGCCGCCATGGCGCCAATACCAAAGACCAGCAGGAAAGTGCGCTTGACGTTGATGCCGAGCGCATTGACCATCTGGGCGTCCTCGATGCCTGCCCGCACGATCAGGCCAAGGCTGGTGCGATACAGGACGTAATACAGCACCGCCAACGTACCGGCCGCAATGGCAAGCGCCTGCAAGCGATAGAGCGGGTAGATCAGCGAACCGATATGGGCAACGCCCTGACCCCACTCGGGCGTGGGAACCGACAGGCTGATCCCTCCAAAAATAGAGCGGACCAATTCGACCAGGATGATGCCCAGGCCGAAGGTCACCAGGATTTGATCCTCGTCCGGCCTGCTGTAATACATCCGCATCAGGCCCCGCTCGACGACCAGCCCGACCACCAAGGCCACGGCCGCCCCCGCGGCGATGGCTATGAGGAATGAATCGGTCAAGCTATAAGCCGTGAAGCCGGCATAGGAACCCACAACAAACAGGGCCCCATGCGCGAAGTTAACAACGCCGAGCGTGCCGTAGATAATGGTCAAACCTGTACTGATAAGCGCAAGCAACAGACCGGTTGCGAGGCCATTAAATAACTGCGATAAGAACAACGACATGCTCGGCATTCAAGCTCCTCCTTTCAAAGTCAATGCGCTGGATCGTCGCCGTGCTTAGATGTATGGGCCGAGCTTGCAGCCCAGTACGCCCAGATCCGGCAGCGCATCCTTACCCTGCACCACTTCCACGATCTCGAAGTAGTCGTCGGGATTCTTCATCTCGCTGGGCTTCTTGCCTTTGACGATCGGGAAGTTGATGACCCCCTGATGGTCGCCTGCACGGAAGGTGACGTCGCCCACCGGACCCTGGCGCACTTCGCCTGCCTCATACGCCTTGATGACATCAGGCGGATAGAAGCTGCCGGCCCGTTCGACCGCATCCGCCCATAGGGCTGTCGTCAGGTAGGCGATGTACGCGGAATCGCGAGGTTTTGCCTTGTACTTCTTCTCGAAAGCCGAGACGAAGTCCTTGGCGATGGGGTACTTGTCTTCCAGCGTCCACCAGAAGCCGGTCGCACCATAGACGCCCGCCATGATTTCCGGTCCGATTTCCTTTTCCAGGAATGCCGACATGTAGGGCACGACGATGTTCATCTTCTCGAGCAGGCCGAACTGCTTGGCTTGCTTGATGGAGTTGGCCGCATCCGCGCCATAAGCGATCACGACCAGGGTGTCGGCGCCGCTGTTGGCGATGTTGATGAGGAACGAGCTGTAGTCCTTGGCGCCCAACGGGTGGACTTGCGAGCCTACCGTCTTCCAGCCTTGCTTCTCGGTGAACTCGACCATCGAGTCGTAGGTGGTGTGGCCATACGTATAGTCCGGCACCAGGTAGATGGCCTTGCGGTCCTTGCCCAGCGACTTGGCCAGTACGGGCGCAATCGCCTTGCAGGCGGGATAAGCGAAGTAGCAAAGGCGGAAACCGTAACGCTGGCAGTCCACCCCTGTCGTTTCGTTCGAACCGCTGATGGCGGGAAGATAAATGGTCCGTTCACGATCGCACACTTTCTGCAAGGCAATGGCAACCGCGCTGCTGGTGCTGCCGGAGATCACCATGGCCTTGTTGTCGTGCATGAAACGCGTGGCCGCCTGCACCGCTGTATTGGGCTTGGTTTCCGCATCGGCAACACCGAACTTCACTGTCTTGCCGAGGACGCCCTTCTTGGTGAGCGGAGATATTTTCTTGATTTCCGGCGCGCCCGCGTTCAGCTGCTCGATGGCGAGTTCATAGCCCTTTTGTTGGTCGGCCCCCTGCGCCGAATACGGACCGGTGATGTCGAGCGTCAAGCCGATAAAGACCGAGTCGCCCTGCGTACCAGCCGGGTAATTGCCGATAGGTTTCTTCTCTTCGGCAGCGAGCGCGACACCTGGCACAGCTGGCAGCAACATGCCGCCCGCCGCCCCGGCGCCGATCTTGAGCATGGACCGCCGGTCCACGCCATGGCCCCGGACCTTGCCCGATTTATGATCATCCATCCTTACGTCTCCTTAGTGATAGTCAAAGCTACTCATGAAACTTCGTACCGATCTACGCCGGCTTGGAGGCCCCGCAAAAACCCTATCGTGACCCGATATCTGGTCGCGATATCTCGACGCGATATGATTCGTCGATAACAACGTCGATTCTTCTGATTGATTAGTTCGTTTCTTTGGCCGATCCGGCTTGCTTCTTGTCCCGCCGCCGCCTGCTCCGGATCAAGTCAGGACAGCGGAAAAATTCTTAAATTTATGATGCTGCTTCCATGCGACAATGTCGCTGAGTATTAGAAATACAATTTGAAACTTACGCAAAACTTACATAGCAAATTTCCTAGTATCTTCCCTAGTGAAAAGTGGCTACTTTTCATGACAGCGCGCGCCGCGCCGCGTTGTCTTCCCACGTAGAATGCAAGCATGAAACCGGCCATCATTCTTTTTTCCTTATTGGCTGCAGCCGCGACATGGTGGTGGACTTCACGCCGACAAGGGCCCACCCGACGCACCTTCCGGGATACCGCTCGACTTGTGTCCAGAAGCTTCATGGCAGGGCTGGCCGTCTATTTCATTTTCATGGCGCTGGCGCTGGTTTACCTCACAGTGACGACGCGCTAGCCTTCTTTCTGCCGCCCGGCTCCCGGTACATTCGGAAGCGGCTTGCACCATTGCGAAAAATGAAATGTAATACTCCTTACAGCTGCGCCGCCGCGCGCAGAACCGGTAACGGGGCCGGGGCGCCAAGCCCTGCACGATGGAGCCCAATCAATGCTTTCTTTATTTCGCACGCTACTGGCCGGCATAGCGTTGATCGCGTCCGCGCAAGTAGCGGCCGCCGAACCCACAGACCCATGGCCGGTCAGTCCGTCCGTCATGCAAATGGCGACGCCTTACGGCAACCTTCATGTGGTCACCAGCGAGTACGTCTACGAGTCGCGCCTGCGCTTGAACGACGTCGACATCGAACCTGCCATCAAAGGCATCCTGAACATCACTCACGCTTTCAGCTTGCCCAAGGCGCGAGTTGTGCTGGTCTCGATCAACAATGGAAATAATGCCTGCCCCATCCGATACAGGTGGGTCGTACTGCGGGCAGACACCTACAAGGTCTCGCCCGAATTCGGCTCTTGCTCGGACAAGATCAAAGTCAGCGCCAAGGGTCACAAACTCACCTTGACCACACCCAGTCTTCAAAAGCCGGATAAAATCGACGTATACATCTACGACGGCAAGACGATAAAGCATCGTAGCGCGAAGCAACCTTAAGACAGCAATGTGACGACAGCAAACACGACAGCCTGGGGCTTCCTGCATCCGGAATGCCACGGCGACAATGCCCTTGTATTTTTCAGCAGCGACCTCGCGCGGACCATCGACGAACAGTTCAGCCTGCATGTTTCCCTGTCGCTCGAAGGCCGGCTCGCCGAGGCCCAGAAAGCCGTGGACAGGCTGCTGAAGCAATATGTCCAGATCCAGGCCAACCCTTATGCCTTCGAAGGGCAGCACATCACGCTGCGGCTGCAGGCCGACAGCGGCCGGCCTGACGAAGCACCGGTACTGGCGCTGGAAACATCCGAACACCTGGAAGCGCTGCTCATCCAGGCCCAAGCCGCGCAACAGGCATCGCGCAGCCTCAATTAGCCCGCCGGACGCGATCCGCACGCTTTGACATCGAGATCGACATGACGACACACGAATGGGGCTACGAACGGGCCGATTGCACCGGGACCCATGCCCTGAGCCTGTTCCTGGATGACCTGGAGCGGCTGGTCGACCATTACGCCGGCCAGGCCGAGCCCCAGCTCGAAACCCGCCTGTTCCAGGCGCAGGCGGCCGCCAACAAGCTGCTGCAGGCCTATGACAAGAATGCGCGCAAGACGGACGCTTTCGCGAACCAGTACATCGACATCAGGTCTGTCCAGAATGCCGAGGGGCACGTGTCTTTCGTGCCTATCTTTTCGTCCGGCCTGAAGCAGGCGCTGGTCAAGCTTCTGAATCACAGCAACCAGATCACGCGCCATTAATCGCCTTAACCGCAGCTGCCTGTCGCCCCGCAAGCCGTGCAGAAATCGCAGCCGTCCTTGCGAATGACGGCGTGATTGCCGCATTCGCCACAGCGCTTGCCCGGCATCGCGGCGGCCGCGGCCCTTCGGTGTTGCGGTTCGTCGGCCACAACGCCCATTGCATTGATCGGCATGCCCTCCTCCGTCAGGATGCCGAGCATGGCATAGCGATGTATCGTCAGCTGCGCGACATAAGCGACCGTGGAAGGATAGTTGGCCTGACGGTCCTGGCCGGGTACACGCGCCAGGAAATCGCCGCGCGGCTCCGCATAGTTCAACAATTTCCGCAGCTTCATGCCGATCCAGGCGGGATCGATGACACGCATGTCCAGGCTCAACAGCTTGCATAGCCCATCGAGCGCACGCGGATAAGCGCCCGTCAGCCAGATGCTGTACGGGCGCCGGCTGCCGTCGGGCATCTGCAACTCTTTCAGCATCAGGACGAAATCATCGTCGGTCGCCGGGTTACGAACATCGGCGACCCAAGCCAGTGTCCCGTCGGTGCCCGTCTTGGGTTCGTGTGGCGCCAATAGCGCATCCAGGACCGGCGTCGGCTCGCCGTCGGCGGCATCCAGCGCGCCGAGATCCCGGTAGCGCCATTCAACCAACTTGGCGAGAGCCGCCGTCGCGCTCGGCACCGGCAGCAGGCGGCCATCGGGCGGCATGGGCATCGAGAAGCCGTCTCCGTAGGCGCTGCTGAGTACGGACAGCTTCTTCCGCAGCCACCCGCGGTCGTCGGCGCGCATGTCGGTGGACAGCGTCTTGGCGATGGCATCCAGGCCTCGCGGCGGCTGGCCGCCCAGGACCCAGACCTCGAACGGCACGCGATCGTGATCGGCTACCGCAACAGCGAATTCTCCGTGCGGCGCATGCATGGTCTCGCTGACCCACGCCGATGCGCCGGCCGGCAAGCCCGGCCGGGATGGCCAGCGCAATGAGGCGACGGGAGGCGACTTGGCGACCTCGGTGAGCACCAGCCGCTTGTCCTGCTCCGACAAGGTGATCGGGGCTGGCGATCCCGCAGTCGTTTCGGCGGCAGGCACCGACAGCACCGCGCCAAGAATGTTGTTCGGCCGATAAGTGGTGATCCCCTTCAGACCCTTGTGCCAGGCCTGCATGTACAGGTCCTTGAATTCCTCGTAGAGGTAGTCGGCCGGCACGTTGACGGTCTTGGAGATCGCCGCGTCGACAAAAGGCGCGACGGCAGCCACCATGAGCATGTGATCGGTGGCGGAGATCTCGAGCGCCGAGACAAAGGCAGGCGGCAATTGCTCCGTGTCGCCACCCAGTGCCCGATAGACGCGATAGGCGTGATCCTCGACCGTGTAGTCTTTCTTGCCCCCATCCGGCATGCGCTTACTACGGGTATAGAACCAGGAAAAAGCCGGCTCGATCCCATTGGAGGCATTGTCCGCGAAGGCCAGCGAGATCGTTCCGGTGGGCGCGATGGAGATCAGGTGGGAATTTCGTATCCCGTGTTCGCGTATGGCTGAACGCAGATCGTCGGGCAGGCGCGCCGCGAAGCCGCTGGCAAGATAACGCTCGGCGTCGAAGGCCGGGAAGGCACCGCGTTCCTTGGCCAGGTCGACGGACGCCGAATAGGCCGCCACACACAGTTCGCGGGCAAAGTCGGCCGCCATCCGGCGCCCTTCTTCGGTGTCGTACGGAACGCCCAGCATGATCAGCGCATCGCCCAAGCCGGTAAAGCCCAGGCCCAGGCGGCGTTTGGCATCGGCCTCGCGCCGCTGCTGTTCCAGCGGCCAGCGCGTCGCAGCCAGCACGTTGTCGAGCATGCGGACGGCAATGCGCGCAACCTTGGCCATGGTCTTGAAATCGAAGGAGGCCTGGTCGGTGAACGGCGCCTTGACGTAAGCGGTAAGGTTCAAGCTGCCCAGGCAGCAACAGCCATAATCCGGCAACGGTTGTTCGCCGCAGGGGTTGGTGGCTTCAATGGTTTCGCAATACGACAGGTTGTTCTCTGCGTTGATACGATCGACGTAAAGCACGCCCGGTTCCGCCGCGGCATAGGTGCTCTGCATGATCATGTCCCAGATCTCGCGCGCCCGTACGCTGCGGTACACCCACATGCCATCATCGCGCAAATAGGCGCCCTGGGCTTTCAGCTCGTCGGCGGGCTCGGCAGCGTGCACGAGTTCGAACGGCGTATCGGCCTGCACCGCCTGCATGAATGCATCCGTGACACCGACGGAGACGTTGAAATTGTTGAGCTGGCCGCGCTCTTGCTTGGCGACGATGAAATCCTGGATGTCGGGATGGGTCACGTTCATGACGGCCATCTGCGCACCGCGACGCGAACCCGCTGACTCGACGGTCTCGCAGGAACGGTCGAAGACCCGCATGTACGACAGCGGGCCGGAGGCCTTGCTGCCTGTTCCCTTGACCACGGCGCCCTTCGGACGAATCGCCGAAAAGTTGTAGCCGACGCCGCCGCCACGTCGCATGGTTTCGGCGGCTTGCGCAAGAGCTTCGTAGATGCCCGGCTTGCCCTCCACGGATTCAGTGATGGAGTCGCCCACCGGCTGAACGAAGCAATTGATCAAGGTACTGTGGAGGTCGGTTCCCGCAGCGCTGTTGACGCGCCCTGCGGGAATGAAGCCATGCTGCAGGGCCCAGGAAAACGCCTCTGCATGTTTCTTGCGGTCACCGGGGGCCTCGACGTCGGCGAGTGCCGCGGCGACGCGGGCCCGCACCTCGCCTACGGTGGATTCGGCGCCCTTGGCGTACTTTTCGATGAGGATTTCGGTGGCGATTTCTTGCGGCTGCGCCAACGCGATGGCCGGGCTTTCCCTATGCTGCATGTGCTGTATTCCTGGTATGCGGGGCGTCGCCGGAATGGCTGTGCCCGTGTCACGATTCTTTGTTGGACAAAGTATCACATACCTCTGTTCCCGGCCCATGACCTGCATCAAGGGTCCACCCGTTCCCTCCCCGTGGGGTCAGTGATTGTTTCTGGACTCGCCGCGCTGTCGGATGATGTCGAGGTATAGCGTCGCCGGCTCGAGACAGGCGCCGGTTCCGTGCTGTCCCACCATGCTGCGGTAGATCTCCTCCCAGGGCGTCATGTTCACCAGTTCCGGCGGCTGCCAGGCCGCCTTGCGTCGGGCAAATTCCTCGTCGCTGACCAGGAGGTCCACGCGGCGATGCTTGAGGTCCAGACGCACGATGTCGCCGGTTTGAAGAAAGGCCAGTCCACCCCCGATGGCTGCCTCGGGCGTGACATTGAGTATGGACGGGCTGGCCGACGTCCCGCTTTGCCGGCCGTCACCCATCGTGGGCAGGGTGGTCAGGCCGCGGCTGATGAAGGAAGCCGGCGGTTGCATATTGACGACCTCCGGCCCCCCGGGATAGCCGATCGGGCCACAATTGCGTATGACCAGCAAGGACTTGTCGTCCACGCCAAGGCCGGGATCCTCGATACGGGCATGGTAGTCCTCGGGGCCTTCGAAGACGATGGCCTTGAGATCGACCTGATCGGGATGCTCGGGATCCGACAGGTATCTTTGCCTGAACTGCTCGTCGATGACACTGATCTTCATCACGGCACTATCGAAAAGGTTGCCGGTCAGCACGACATAACCGGCCGCCGGCTTCAGCGGCGCCCGATAGGACCGAATGACTTCGCCATCGGCTTGTGGCGTGTCGCGAAGGTTCTCGCCGATCGATTTGCCGGTGACGGTCATGGCGTCTTCATGAAGCTTGCCTGCGGCCAGCAGTTCCTTCATGACCACCGGCACGCCGCCGGCGCGATGAAAGGCTTCGCCCAGGAAGCGTCCCGCGGGCTGGCAATCGACCAGCAGCGGGATGTCCGGGCCCAGGCGTTGCCAGTCGTCCAGGTCGTGCGCGACTCCCATATGGCGCGCAATGGCGATCATATGCACAGGACAGTTGGACGAGGCGCCCAGGGCCGTGGCCGTCACGACGGCATTCTCGAAAGCCTCTTTCGTCATGATGTCGGAAGGCAGAAGATTTTCGTTCACCATCCCGACGATGCGCCGGCCCGTTTCGTACGCCATCTGGCCGCGTTCGCGATAAGGCGCCGGTATGGCGGCGCAACCTGGCAGCGACATGCCCAGCGCTTCGGCCAGCGAGTTCATCGACAGCGCCGTGCCCATGGTATTGCAATGTCCTGCCGAAGGCGCCGACGAGGCGACATTGTTCATGAATTCCTCGTATCCGATTTCGCCTGCCGACAGCCGCTTGCGCGCGTCCCACACGACCGTTCCGGAACCCGCCAACTTGCCTCTCCACCAACCATCCAGCATGGGGCCGCCGGAAAAAACGATGGCGGGTATGTTGACGGTGGCAGCTGCCATCAGGCAGGCAGGCGTCGTCTTGTCGCACCCCGTCGTGAGCACCACGCCGTCGATAGGATACCCATGCAGCACTTCAACCAAGCCCAGATAGGCCAGGTTCCGGTCTATCGCCGCGGTAGGCCGTTTGCCGGTCTCTTGGATGGGATGCACGGGGAACTCGATGGGAATGCCGCCCATGTCGCGTATGCCGTCGCGGATCCGTACGGCCAGGTCCAGATGATGGCGGTTGCAGGGCGAAAGATCCGAGCCTGTTTGCGCGATGCCGATGATGGGCTTGTTCGACTGCAATTCCTGTCGCGTCAGCCCGTAATTCATATAGCGCTCGATATACAGGGCCGTCATCCCGGGGTCGGACGGATTATCGAACCACCTGCGGCTACGCAGGCGCATGTTGTCAGGTACTGACATGGCAATTCCTTAAGTGTGTGGTGTAAAGGGGCAGGAAGCGTCGCAAGGATTCCGGCTCAGTAAGTAGCGCGACCGCCCGAAATGTCGAACACGGCGCCCGTGCTGAAGGAACAATCTTCGGAGCACAGCCAGCCTACCAGGGCGGCCACTTCTTCGACCTTGACGAAGCGGCGCATGGGGATCTTGGAGAGCATGAAATCAATATGTTGCTGCGTCATGGAGTTGAAGATCTCGGTGCGCGCTGCTGCGGGAGTGACCGCGTTGACGATGATGCCTTTCTCGGCCAGTTCCTTGCCCAGGGATTTGGTCAGCGCGATGAGGCCGGCCTTGGAGGCGCTATAGTGCGACGCGTTCGGATTGCCTTCCTTGCCCGCAATCGACGCGATGTTGACGATCCGCCCATAACCCTGGTCGATCATATGCGGAATGACGCTGCGGCAGGTGTAGTAAGGTGCCACCAGATTGATGTCGATGACCTGTTCCCACACGGCGGGATCCAGGTCCCAGGTCAAGGCATTGCCGCCGGTGATCCCGGCATTGTTCACCAGGATGTCGATGCGTCCGTGTTCGGCAAGCGTCTCCTGGGTGGCCGCCTCCACCCCCGCGAGATCCGTGAGTTCGACGGCATGCACGCTGACCACGCCGCGCTCGGCCAGGGTGCTGCGCGCCTCGTCCATCCGGCCGGCATCCTTGTCCCAGATAGCGACCGTGCCGCCGGAATCGAGTATGCGCTGCGCCACCGCATATCCGATCCCGCGGGCGCCTCCGGTGATGACCGCGACGCGATTATCCAAGTCCAGCTTGTTCATGGCTTATTGTCCTTTTTGGGGTGGTAAAGAAATGCCGTAGCGTGCGGCGCACTGCGCCAGCGCAGGCAGTATGCCGTCATGGAGGCGCACACCGTGATGAAGCTGGTCCGCGCGCTGCGCCAGTCCGCGATCGCCCGGCATGCGCACCGACGACACGCCGGGGCGCGGGGGATTCGCGCGACATGCGGCGGCAATCCAGTCCATCTGTCGCCTGAAGTCGTCCTTGCCGCCGAACGCCAGGGTGTCGTAGAGGCTGATGAAGACGGTAGCGCCCCAGCCCTGCTCGTGATCGGCGCGGCCGCGTCCGGCCAGCCCGCCCGTAAGTGCCTCGATGAGCAGGGCCAAGCCATAGCCTTTATGACCGGCGGCGAGCCCGCCAATCGGAAGTATGGTCCCCGGTTCGGCCTCAAACAGTACCTTGGGATCGCAGGTGGGCCTGCCGTCCGCATCCATGAACCAGGCTTCATCGAACGACTTGCCCTGCTTCGCCACACGCGTGCTCATGCCGTTCGTCGTCAGCGAAGCCGAGATATCGACGAGGATGGGCGACGAAGCGGGTATGCCCACGGCAATGGGATTGGGCGTAAAGACGGCCCGCGTACCGCCGAACGGTGCGACGCTGCGGCCTGCAGGATCCGAACACGACAGCACCATCAGCATGTCGGCTTCGATGGCACGCAGAAGATAGCTGGCCAGGCAGGCGATATGGTGGCTGCGTCGGATCACGAGCGTGGCACAGCCGTACTCGCGGGCTCGCGGGATCAGCGTGTCGATCGCCTGCGTCACCAGCCAAGGGCCGGGCAGCCGACCGCCATCCCACAGCACTGACGCGCCCCGGTCAGATAGCGTCTGCGGCGCTCCGTCGGTGGCCATCCGGCCTTCTTCGATCTCCTTCACATAGGGCGCGAGCAGCGCCAGGCCGTGCGTGTCATGGCCCAGCAGGTCGCCCTCGACAAGAACATGCGCAACGGCCGCGGCGGGTGCCTGCGGCAGTCCCGCTGCACAGAGTACGCGCGCGGCGAACTCTTCGAGCTGGCGGGCGGCATAACGTTCGCTCATGGACGCGGACGAACCCTGATTCACCTCATTCATACGACACCTTTTGCGCGGGCCTCGCCCGCTTGTAGAGCTTGGCCAGCAACGGAAACAGCCAGATGAACAGCGTGAATACTCCCAGTGCGCAAGCAATCGGCCGGCTGAAGAACATCAGGAAATCGCCGTCGGCCTTGATCATGGAAAAAATGAAGTTCTCTTCGAGCATGCCGCCCAGGACCACACCCAGCACCGCCGGGGCGATCGGAATGTCGTTTTCCTCCATGAAGTAAGCCAGCAAACCGACGCACAACATCACCACGACGTCGAACACGCTGTTATTGATGGCAAAGGTGCCCACGATGCAGAACAGGAGAATCATGGGCATCAGGATATTGGTCGGGACGCTGAGCACGGTCTTGGCCAGCTTGACAGCCAGGTAGCCCAACGGAAGCATGATGATGTTGGCGAGGATGAAGACGATAAAGACCGAATACATCTCGACCGGGCTATTGGTGAAAATCATGGGGCCCGGCGCCAGGTTCTTCATGTACAGGACACCGATCACAATGGCCGTGATCGAGTCGCCGGGAATGCCAAAGACCAACGCCGGTATCCACGCTCCGGCCAGTGCTGAATTATTCGCCGCGCCGGCTTCCACGATGCCTTCCACATGACCAGTGCCGAATTTTTCGGGCTCCTTCGAGAACTTCTTGCTGACGCCGTAGGACATCCAGGCGGCAATGTCGGCACCTGCACCGGGCAAGGCGCCCACCGCGGTACCCAGCACGCTGCCACGCAGGATGGACATGGGGTACTTGCGCGTCAGGCCCCACATGCCCGTAAAGATATTGCCCACCTGCGTCTTGATATCGAGGGGCGCCTGCCTCGACTTTACCGAATAGCGCAAGACTTCCGAAATGGCGAACATGCCCACCATCATCGGCAGCAAGGTCACGCCGTTCAGCAGGTTCTCGTTGCCGAAGGTGAAGCGCGGATACGCCGCAGGATTGTTCATGCCGACACAAGCCAGGAACAAGCCTATGAGCAGCGAGACAAAGCCTTTCAGCGTGCTCGAGGGTGAAATGAAGATGGCGCACGTCAGGCCCAGCACCACCAGCCAAAAAAACTCGTAGGACGAAAAATTGAGTGCAAAGTCAGCCAGCGCCGGTGCGGCCGTGATCAGTACGATCGTGCCGAACAGGCCGCCGACAAAAGAAAAGACGATGCTCGCACCGAGCGCCATGTCCGCATTTCCCTTGCGGGTCATGGCAAAGGCTTCATCGGTGTAGGCCGCCGATGAAGGCGTGCCGGGAATGCGCAGGAGACAACCTGGAATATCGCCCGACGTGATGGCCATGGCCGTCGCCGTCACCATCATGGCCACGGCGGGTACCGGATCCATGAAGAACGTGACCGGCACGAGCAGCGCCACTGCCATCGTGGCACTCAGCCCGGGTACGGCACCGACAAAGAGACCAAAGGCGGCCGCGACCAGGATGACGCCCAGGACAAACGGGTCGGTGACCTGATCCACCGCTGCAAGGAGATGCGTAAATTCCATGGTGTCACCACGCCAGGAATTCGAGGACGCCCCAGGGCAGCGGCACTTTCAGTATTCCGTAGAACATGCCGTGGATCGCAAGGGCGCCGATGACCGCCACGACGAGGCTGGTCAGCCAGCGAACGGCGAACGCCCGGAACAGGACCACGAGCACCAGGGCGGCCGTAATTAAAAAGCCCAGGTAATCGGCCACCTCGAAATAAAACACCAGCGTGGCCGGTATAAGCAGGAAGCGCAGGATGGCCCCCTTGTCGTGCAACCAGGCGGGAACCGTCATGCGGTAGCCTTGCGCCCGCTGTCTGAATCCCTGGACGACCAGACAAATGGCACACACGAACATGCCAATGGCGATCCACACAGGAAACAGGCTCGCGCCGAAGCTTTGTCCGGGAATAGGCGGGAAGGAAAGCGCCGCGATGAACACAGCGACGGAAAAAATGCCCAACAACAGGCCGGTGAGTGCGTCATCGATCTTCATGCTGACCCTTTGAGGGGGCAGTCCCGGCCACCTGGGAACAGGGGGCCGGGCCCTGCATTGAACGGAGGTGAGCCGCCTACTTCGCCACGTCGCGCGCCATGCCGATGGCTGCGATGACATCGCCCAGATCCTTTTCGGACTTCAGCATGAAGTTGCCATAGTCTGCGCCGCTGGCATAGCCCACGCCGAAACCGCGGGTCTTCATGAAGTCGCGAAACTCCTGGCTTTGGTTCACGTTCTTCAGCGCGGCTTCCAGCCGTTGCGTGACATCGGGCGGCAAGCCTTTCGGCCCCGCGATGCCGCGCCAGACACCGATCTTCCAATCGCTGCCTATGGCTTCCTTCAACGTGGGGACATCCGGATAAAGGGCTTCGCGGTGGTCGGCCATCACCGCCAACGGTTTCGCCTTGCCGGCGTCGATCATCGAGCGCGCTTCGGGCAACGAAGTGGGTACGATGTCGATGCCGCCCGCTGCCAGTTCAAGCATGGCGGGCGCCGCCCCGTTGGACGGCACGAACGGCACGGCTTTCGGATCCAGATTCATGTTCTTGAGCAAGCCTGCAAGCGCGATATGCCAGATGCCTCCCTGGCCGGTCCCCGAAGCCTTCAGTTTGCCGGGGTTGGCCTTGATGTCCGCCATCAGGTCGGACATGGTCTTATAGGGCGCATCGGCCTTGACCGACACCGCCGCGGGATCGACATTCATGAGCGCGAGCGGTGTGTAGTCCGCGGGGGAAAGAGTCGTCAGCCCCTGTTTCTTCATCATGGCGATTTCGACGGTCAGCATGCCCAGCGTGTAGCCGTCGGGTTTGGCCTTGGCGATGGCCAGGTGTCCGACCACACCGTTGCCGCCGGTACGGTTCACCACGTTGACCGGCTGGCCCAGTTCTTTTTCAAGCAACGATGCGATGATGCGCGCGGTGGCGTCCGTGCCGCCGCCGGCCCCCCATGGAACGATCATGGAAATGGGGCGTTCGGGCCATGCGGCCTGAGCCGTGCCGACGAGCAGGCCTGCCACGACGGCAAGCACGGTATTCAGTAGATGGCGGTTCTTCATAGGTGTCTCCGGATCTTGTTGAAAGAATGGATAAGAAAACCTGCAACGCGTACAAACCGGCTTGCGTCCCGCTGCGCAGCGCGCTGGCGCGCAGCGTCGACCGTCATTGATCGAGCAAGGCAGCCTCCCAGGCGTGGACGCGTTGTTCCTGCTCGCCCAGGCCTTCGATGCCCAGACGCATGACATCACCAGCCTTCAGGTAGACCGGTGGTTTTTGGCCCAGCCCCACGCCAGGCGGTGTGCCGGTCGATATCAAGTCGCCCGGATTAAGCGTTGTGAACTGGCTGATGTAGTGGACCAGTTCGGCAACACCGAAAATCATGGTGCGGGTGTTGCCGTTCTGGTACCGCTTCCCATTGACCTCCAGCCACATGGCCAACTGCTGCGGATCGGCGATTTCGTCCGCCGTGACCAGCCACGGCCCGACCGGCCCGAACGTATCGCAGCCCTTGCCCTTGTCCCAGGTGCCGCCCCGCTCCATCTGGTATTCCCGCTCGGAGACATCATTGACGACGCAATAGCCGGCAACATGATCAAGTGCCTGGTCCAGCTCGACATAGCGTGCCCGGGTGCCGATGACGACGCCCAGTTCGACTTCCCAGTCCGTCTTGACCGATGCCCTGGGCATGACGATGGGATCGTTCGCGCCGGTGGGCGTGGACCACTTGTTGAAGAGGATGGGTTCTTTCGGAACCTCTGCGCCGGTCTCGGCGGCGTGATCGCTGTAATTGAGGCCGATACAGATGAACTTGCCCAAGCCCCCATAAGGCGTGGCGATTCGGCCAGGCTCCTGTACGACAGGCAGGTTGTCGACATCGACCGCACGCAGGACGTCCAGCTGTTCGGGCCGCAGCGTTTCAGCGGTGATGTCAGCAACGACCGAAGACAGGTCCCGCACCCTGCCCTGCTCGTCCACACAGCCGGGTTTTTCGGACCCCACCGGTCCATAACGCAATAATTTCATAATGGTTTTCCTTACGGATTGGTTGACTAGTTGGACCACCCGCCATCAATGACGTGCGTGGTCCCGGTGGTGAACGCCGACTCGTCGGAGGCCAGGTAAACGGCCAATGCCGCAATTTCCTGCGGCCTGCCGACCCGCCCGATGGGCTGCCTCGCAACGAACGCCTCGTGAATCTCCTTTTCACTTTTGCCGTACTTGGCTGCCTGCAGCGCGATGCGCTGCCGCAGCGACGGTGATTCCACGGTACCGGGACAAATCGCATTGCAGCGTATGCCCTGGCCGATGAAGTCCGCGGCAACGGCCTTGGTCAGACCGATGACGGCGGCCTTGGTCGCGCCATAGACATAGCGATTGGGCACGCCCTTGATGCTCGAGGCGGCCGAGGACATGTTGATGATCGAGCCGCCCTTGCGCTCGAGCATGCCGGGCAGAAACGCCCGGATCATGTGGTGCATGGAGGTCACATTAAGCGCGAACGAGAAATTCCATGCATCGAGGTCGCAATCAAGTACGGACCCGTCATGCACATAGCCCGCGCAGTTGAACAGGACATCGATGCCCTGAATGTCCTGCGCGAGCGCGGCGATCTCGGTCGGGTTGGTGACATCCAGGCGGCGTGCCTGAACGTGCTCCAGGCTTGCGAGCAGTTTGTCATTGATGTCGGTCGCAATGACCTGCGCGCCCTCTGCGGCGAAATACTCGGCCGTGGCGCGGCCTATGCCTTGGCCTGCCGCCGTAACGAGTGCGATCTTCCCTGCTAGTCGTCCTGCCATCGATATGCTCCGTGATGATTTGCTATCCCTAGCGGCCGGCGCTCAAGACATTTTCGGGCAAGGGAGACCCGTGATGCTTTTCGTAGGCGTCGTTCAATTTTCCGTTCTTCAGATTGGCTCGGACCCAGTCATCCACCCAGGCCTTGAGCTGGGTGCTTTTCTTGTCGAGGCCGATGCCCAGCATGGCCGTAGACAGGACGATCTTGGGTTCCATATCCCTGGCGGGCGCTTTCTTGTTGATGGCGCCCAGCAAGGGAGGCGCTGTAGCGAAGATGTCACCCTGGCCGCTGACGACAGCGGTGATCGAGGTGGCATCATCATCGAAGCGCAGTATGTTGGTTCCCGGCGGTGCTTGCTTCGTAATGGCAATATCGTTGGTGGTTCCCCGCGTGGAAATAACGGTCTTGCCTACCAGCTGATCCAGCGATGTCAAGGACATGCTCTTGGGCGCTCCCACCACGGCCTCGATGGCGGCGTAGGGCACCGAGAAGTCGACGACCTTCTGGCGCTCCGGCGTAATCGAAAAGCTGGCAATCACCAGATCCGCCTTGTTGGTAAGAAGAAAGGGCACCCGATTGGCGCCTGTCGTCGGGACTATTTCCAGCTTTACACCCAGATCCTTGGCGAGGAGCTCGGCCGTCTCGACATCCGAGCCAATCGGCTTCAACGTGTCGTCCTTGGTGCCGAAAGGCGGAGCACCCAGGTCAATCGCGATACGTATCGTCTTGTTGGCGCGAATGGTATCGAGGTCATTGGCGTGGGCCGGCATGCCGGCTTGTGCCAGGCCGACCGCCAGCATACCGGCAAGCACCGCCTTCATCAGCGTGCGTCGGGAATACGGCGCCATCATCATTGTTTTCACATGTCTCTCCAGTGCAATCACTACTCGTCAAGGCTGCGACTTCGGCAGCTGTCATCGATCGTTGCCAGAGGCGATCGCCTACAAGCCATTGCCGACGAAGTCCTGCAGTTCCCGTGTTTTGGGCTGCTTCAGAATCTCGCTGCCCCCCTCTTCCCAAACCTGTCCCTGATGCATGAATACGACCCGGCTCGCCAATCGGTATGCGAAGGCCATTTCATGGGTCACAAGGACCATGGTCATGCCATTGCCCGCCAACGCCTCGATGACCTTCAGGACTTCTCCGGTCAGTTGCGGATCAAGCGCTGACGTAACCTCGTCGAACAACATCAACTGCGGATCCATGGCCAGCGATCGCGCGATCGCCACACGCTGCTGCTGGCCGCCGGACAACTGCTCGGGATAGGCGTCGGCCTTGTCCTCGAGCCCCACCTGCGCCAGCGCGCGGTCCGCGATGTCGCGCGCACGCGCCCGGCTGAACTTTTTCACGTGCCGCAAAGCGAGCATCACATTGCCCAGCACCGTGAGATGCGGAAAAAGGTTGTAGCTCTGGAACACGATCCCGACATCCTGTCGCAGTTGGCGCAGATCCATGTCGCTGTCGTGCAGGCTGTGGCCGCAAACCGTGATTTCGCCCGCGTCGACGCGTTCGAGCCGATCCATGCAGCGCAACGCGGTACTCTTCCCCGAACCGCTTTGGCCGATGACGGCCAGGATCTCGCCTTTGTCGACCTTGAGGGATACGCCCTTGAGCACGTGTTGCGCACCGAAGCGCTTGTGCACGTTTCGCAGTTCAACCACCGGCGACATTCAACCTCCCTTCCAGTTGCCTGCTCCATCGGGACAAGGGATAGCAAATGGCGAAATACAGCATGGCGGCCAGGCCAAAGTACAGAAACGGCTCGAAGGTGGAGTTGTTCAGGATCTTGGCGTTGTACGAGAGCTCGGCATAGCCGATGACCAGGGATGCAATCGAGGTGTTCTTGACGATCTGCACCATGAAGCCCACGGTGGGTGGCGTGGCGATCCGAAGCGCCTGCGGGAGAATCACATGGACCATCCGTTGCAACCGGCCCAGCCCCAGGCATTCGGCCGCCTCCCATTGGCTTTTGGCGACCGACTGGATGCAGCCGCGCCAGATCTCGCCGAAGAAGGCGCTGGATTGTATGGTCAATGCCAGCGTCGCCGCAAAAAGCGCCGGTACGCTGTCCATGCCCGCGAGGTTGGGACCGTAATAGCACACGCCCATCAGGACCAGCAATGGCGTTCCCTGGATGACCTGGATGTAGGCGGCTGCGATGCGCCTGACCGCTGCGGCAGCCGAGACACGCGCCAAGGCGATGGCAAGGCCCAGCAAGCCGGCGAAGATGAAGGTAAGAACGGACAAAAGCAACGTGCCGCCTGCGCCTTCAATCAAATACGTCAATTGCTGTGAGCTCATCCGTGCATCCCCTACAGCGGCGTGCCGAGCTTACGCCGGCGCACGAACACGCACTGGCCCACGGCCCAGAATGCGCCCCTGACCAACGCCGTGAGGGCAAGGTAGGCAACCCACAAGACGATGAACACCTCGAAGTTGCGGAACGTATTCGCCTGCACCTGGTTGGACGCGCCGAACAGTTCGTTGGCGCCGACGGCCGACAGGATGCTGGTGACCAGCATCAGGAGGACATACTGACTGGCCAGCGCCGGATACACCCGCTCGATGGCGGGCCGCAGGATCACGTACCAATAGACCTGGCCCGGGGAGAGGCCAAGGCATGCACCGGCCTCACGCTGTCCTTTATGCACGGACTCGATGCCGGCCCGGACAATTTCACATGTGTAGGCCCCGATATTGATGACCAGGGCGAGTACGGCTCCCGCCATGATGGGCATACGTATGCCGACGCTGGCCATTCCGAAGATCAGGAAGTAGCTTTGGATCAACAGGGGAGTGTTGCGGATGACTTCAACGTAAACGGTGACAATCTGCCGCAAGCGCCTCGGTCCGCCCGTTCGCGCGACGGCACACAGGACGCCAATGATGAAGCCCGCAAGGGTCGCCCAGAATGACATCTGGATCGTCGTCCAGGCGCCGTCCAGGAACAGGGGCCAATAAGCCAGGACGCTGCTGAAGTCGAACTGGTAGGTCATGCCGCCTTACCCGCGTTCGCCCTTGAATGCTCCATGCCACCCTCCGTACTGTTTCATTTATAAAAACAGATTTCTTATGCTTTTTTGTTTATCCTAGGCCACTCCCCATCCGGTTTCAACCCGAAATAAGGCGGAACTGCCTAGGGATATCCCTCACCCCCTAGGAGACATGTTGATTTTTACGATAAAGTGGCAGGGAGAACTGCGCTAAGTCATTTTACTTGTGAAATATATAGCTCTTATTTAAAATAATTATGCCCCGCGCGGACGCGTACCGATCTACACGTTCTTTTTTTGGTCCCTATTTCCCGCCTATCTCGCTATCGAGCCGCCATGAGTCTGTCAGAACCCGCATCATCCGAAGAGATCTCCAGCGACATCCCGGCCAAGCCAGTACGTTACGCCGCCCCCGCCCTGGAGAAGGGACTCGACATTCTGGAAGCGCTCAGCAGCTGCGGTGACGGCTACACATTGAATGAACTGTCCCAGGCCCTGGGGCGCAGCGTGAATGAGATCTTCAGGATGGTGGTCACGCTGCAGCGCCGCGGCTACATACAGACCGATCAAAACGACCGTTACACGCTGAGTCTCAAGATTTTCAGGCTTGCCCACCGGCAGCAGCCCATCAAATCGCTGATTTCCGCCGCGCTTCCGCTCTTGCACGAATTGGCTGAACGCGCACGTCAATCCTGCCACCTTTCAGTATTCCAGAACGGCAGGGTCGTGGTAATTGCGCAGGTAGACAGTCCTGAGCGATGGTCCTTCGGCCTCAAGGTGGGGGTCGTCATGGGGCTCACCGACACGTCGTCGGGACACGTCTTGCTGGCCTACCAGGACGAGGTCGAACGCACACGCATGCTCAGCAGTCACATACGCGTGGAGGGCGAGCTCCCGATGGACCCGGGCCAGCTGTTCGCCCTGTTGAAAGAGGTGCGCGCCTGCGGCTACGCCTCCATGCCCAGCATCCAGATCCGCGGCATCACGAATATCGCGTTTCCCATTCGCGGCATCGACGGTCGGGTGGTCGCCGCCATCAATATTCCCCATATTGCGCGGATCGATGGCACACCGCGCCCCGATATCGAGCAAATCAAGGACATCATGGCGAATGTCTGCATGCGACTGTCGACGCGCATCGGATATGACCCGCAACGGTCAGACCCGGATGCTGCAGACTGAGTCCGCAGCATCCGGGCGCCGCCGCCCGAACTGCACGCTTCACGCGGACTGCGGCTCGGGCCTGAAACTTTCGTCCTGTGCAATGGTGGGCCAGCCCAGTTTGGCGCCACGGGACACCGCGGCATAAACGGCCGCATTCCGGTTGCTGACATCAAGTCGCTGATACACGCTCTCGGTATGACTCTTGGCGGTCGCCAGAGAAATGTTCAAACGGCGGCTCACTGTCTTCAAGGGATGACCGCGCGCCAGTAGCACGAGCACTTCGTACTGCCGCGGAGTCAGCCCCAGCATTTCCCATTCGGTGGTGCTGTTGGCAGCCTCGCGACGGGCCGGCTCCGTGCCGCCGCTTCCATTCATCTTCCGCGTCAAAGCTGCTTGGGCCTGTACTTGGGGCCGGAGGGGAAAACAGGTACCGCCGGCAAGCACCAGGCGTATGGACTCCCGAAAGACGTCCGGCCGGCTTTGCTTGGGCAGATAGCCGCGAACCTCACTCGGCAATGCGCCCAAAAACAACGGCATGTCGGCCTGTTCGGACATCAGTATGATGGCCGTCGGCAAATAAACGTCCCGGGCGGTACGAACGAGATCGGTCGATGCGGAAGCGCCCACGGACATGAGCACCACGTCCTTGCGCTCGACGCCGGCATCGCTCGGACAGGGTGGCGGACGATCGATGCCCTTCACGATGACGCCCGGCGCCACATCGGCAAGACATTCCGAAATACCGAGCCGCAATAATGCGTGCGGCTCTATCACGATAATCTCCGGCATGCTGCACTTCCCCTTTTGCCCGGAATCCGGGTCGATAAAATAGTCGAAAGTCACGGCAGCGGTGCTGCAGTTCGCAGTCGCGAACCTCCACCCTCGCAGCCCCTTGCGTAAGGGCTTCGCACAATACCGGCACCCACGAATCCCAACAGTACACATGACGCGCCGACCGGATGGCCAGGGCATGACACCTGAAACGGCCGGGCGCGCTCTGCGCCGGGAACTGGGGGCGCCAGGACATCGTGCGAAGCGAGAGCGCGCTAGCAAGTAGCGTGCCCAAGGTGCCGACGGCGGCATTTGATAACATGAAATACTATTCGCCGGCATACTTTCGACGCCTCACCGACTCTGATCCAGGACGACCCATGGCCCACCTTTTCGACACTGTCACCCTCCGCAAGCTCGACCTGCCCAACCGCGTCATGGTTTCGCCGATGTGCCAGTATTCCGCCCGCGAGGGCAACGCCACCGCCTGGCATATGGCACATTTGGGTAGCCTGGCGCTCGGCGGCGCCGGCCTGCTGTGCCTGGAAGCCACCGCCGTCACGCCCGAAGGAAGGATTACGCCCGGATGCCTGGGTCTATGGAATGACGACAACGAGCAAGCACTGGCACACGTCGTCCGCACGCTGCGTGGTGCCAGTCCCACCAAACTCGCCATCCAGCTTTCCCATGCCGGCCGCAAGGCCTCTAGTGCTCCGCCTTGGGAAGGCGGGCAACTGATCGATACCAAGCACGGAGGCTGGATGCCGCTGGGCCCCTCCGCCGTACCGCAAAAACCGGGAGAGCCGGCGCCGCGCGCCCTCTCCATCGCCGACCTCGGCGAGGTAAAGCAGGCCTTTGTGGAGGCTGCCAACAGGGCTGTACGCCTGGGCTTTGATGCAATCGAACTGCACGGGGCGCACGGTTATCTGTTGCACCAATTCTTGTCGCCGGTCGCCAATCAGCGCGTTGACCAATATGGCGGCAGCCTGGACAACCGGATGCGTTTTCCGCTAGAGGTGTTCGAGGCGGTGCGCGCTGCCGTCCCCGATCACGTGCCGGTCGGCGTTCGCGTATCGGCGACCGACTGGATCGACGATGAACCTTCCTGGAACCTCGAACAGACCATCGCGTTCGGCCTGGCGCTCAAGAGCCGAGGCGTCGACTGGCTGGATGTCTCCACCGGCGGCGTCAGCCCCCGGCAAAAGATTCCGGTGGGCCCGGGATACCAGGTCTCTTTTGCCGAGGCCGTCAAGCGCGAAGTGGGCACCCCCGTCATCGCCGTCGGCATGATTACAGAGGCAAAGCAAGCCCAGACGATCATCTCCAGCGGGCAGGCAGACCTGGTCGCCCTCGGCCGCGGCTTTCTGTACGACCCTCGCTGGGTGTGGCATGCCGCCGCCGAACTCGGCGCACATATACAAGGTCCCGCGCAGTACTGGCGCTCCCTGCCCTCGGGCACGCACCGCGTTTTCGGAGACACGACCTTCGGCCAACGATGACAGGTCGTGTCGTTGAATCGCGCCTCTTGAAATTCCGCGACGAAGACCTATATCGACATTGAGGCGTAAATATCCACGCCGTAATTCTTGATTTGATTGACGGCCTTGCCACGCCCCGTGTGGCGCGGCGCTGGCCGCCTTGCAAGGAGGCTACGTCCATGAAGCACTGGAGTCTGCACAATGACCTCTGGAACGAATTCGACCAGCTGCAACAGCAAGTCGCATCGCTGTTCGGCGGCTTCCCTTCCAGCATAAGGTCGTACAGCGACGGGACCTTTCCGCCGCTTAATGTGGGCATGACCGACGACACGGTCGAGATCGTCGCGTTTGTGCCGGGCATGAAACCTGACCAGATCGACGTGTCGATAGATCAGGGTCTGTTGACGATACGTGGGGAAAGGCCCACGTCGTTTGGCCAGCAGGACAACGACGAAGCCCGCCGATACGCGCAAGAGCGCTTTTCAGGCGCCTTCCGTCGCGTCATCGAATTGCCCGACAATGCCAACCCCGAAGAAGTCACCGCCCGCTGTGCCAACGGTTGCCTGACCGTCAGCATTGCCAAGCGTCAATCGTCCCGGCCGCGGGCCATCACTGTTCAGTAAGCATGGAGGAAGATCATGAACGATATCACCAACACTGCTGAGCGCGAACAAACGCAAGTCGCCACGCGCGAGAATCAGCGGACGACACAATCCTTGACCCGTACGCCAGCCGTCGACGTCGAGGAAACAAGCCACGGCATAACCATGTGGCTCGATGTGCCGGGCGTCACCCGGGACAAGCTGGAGATCGAGGTGCACGACAACACACTGCGGATACAGGGCGACGCGACCGTTCCGAGTCCACAAAAGCTCGAGCTTCGGTACGCAGAGATCCGGGAATCGCGCTTCGTCCGCAGCTTCACGTTGGGCGGCGACCTGGACACCGCGAACATCGAAGCGAACCTGCAGGATGGCGTGCTGAAGCTGACCATCCCGCGCCGCGAAGAAGCACGGCCGCGTCGAATTGAAATCCAGGCGGCCTGATGGGCGGGTGTCACCGCAAGGGTGCGGCAGCGCTCAAGTTGCCTCGCGTTGTCTTGGAGCACCGCGCCCTTGCGGCTTTTTTCGGCATAAAAACAAAAAGGCCAGTTCCGAAGAACTGGCCTTTTTGTTTGATCGGCTGGTGGGCTGTGGGCGGCTCGAACGCCCGACCTACGGATT
>Ga0182739_1001263_pt1 | contig 27293 bp, 29 predicted proteins | sample eDN5th30CBELigBY_FD_128873 | JGI IMG/M metagenome (GOLD analysis project Ga0182739, IMG submission 128873) | Enriched backyard soil microbial communities from Emeryville, California, USA - eDNA 5th pass 30_C BE-Lig BY (version 2) (version 2) | ecosystem: Environmental > Terrestrial > Soil >... | reverse complement strand
TGCTCAAGCAGGAGTTTCAATCGTTCCGCACTGAACCATACCGCGCGGGTGTTGGGCATAGAATCGCCATCGTGGATGACATGGCCGGCACGGCGTGCGTAGTTGGCTACCATAAGGTAGGCTTCCTCCACGCTTACCTTAAAGGGATCGGGCACTGCGGCGTACATGCCAAGTGTCTGGGTGTCTGCGGCCAGCTTGTCGCAGGCGGTCAGCAGACAGCATGCAAACACGAAATAGAATAATCTTTTCATACGGTTTATTTTTTGATGAGTGGGTAAAGGTAAGGCCTTATCGGATAGAGCACAACTACATAAATATGTGGTTGCTGGATTGGTTTCATTGCCATATACTTGCGGCTTACCAAATATAAACACCGGAATCTCGAATTATTACGTTGACTTACATTTGTTTATAAATCCAGATACTTATGGAACAAAACCCTTATCTCGCCAAGCACGCTTCCCCGGGGGGAGAGCTGGCAAAATCGATATTACCCTTGTTGAACCTATTGGCCGACCTGCTCAGGCGGCTACTGGACAGTTTGGGCAATCCGGCACACCGCCATGGGCTGCTTTCGCCCGAACAGGTGATCATCATGCTGGGTATCAGCGACCGTACGTTGCGCCGCTACGATGAACAGGGCACCCTGCGGCCGCTCCGTCTCGGTGGTATGCGCTATTATCTGATTGATGACATCATCGATTCGGGCCGGGGAGACAACACTGCCTGATAACTAACCTTTGCGTACCCCCGCCGTTGGTCCGGTGGCGGTGGGGAAGCGCATCATCCGCAATCGCCTGGGAGCTCGTGGCTACCTTCATCTGGTCTGGGTTTGGTCTCGGTCGTACCTTGGTTTGTTCAGACCAATAGGAGTTCAATACAAGTGCACACGGAGTGTAGACTGAACTCCCAAGCGTTTATCTTGCCTTCCTTTTTTTGAATCTCCGTGCCTGCACCTGCGGGCGCCGGACAAACGCGGCCAATTCCGGCCAATTCCGGTCAATTCCGGCCAATACCGGACAAGCGGTATTTTATTCTTTTTCAGTGATTTATGTTTGCATCGTCGGCGTTGGTCCGCCCCGGGGTGGGACGCCGGCAATTTGAATTTTTAACACTTAAAAAAGGAGGAATTATGGCAAAATTCATAAACGGTGCGATAGGCACATTTTCAGGAAAAGTAGGAAGTATCATCGGCAGCAGCTGGCGCAACATCCATTACATGCGCGGCTTACCGAAGAAACGCACGAAGCCGTTTTCAGCGGCCCAGCTGGCCCAGCAGCAACGGTTCGGAATGATGGGTAAGTTTCTGCTTCCGCTCAAGGGGTTGTTTGAGATCGGCCTAGCCAATGTAGACGACGGCAAGGCTACGCTCTTCAACCAGGCGATGGCCGCCAACCTGCCGACGGTGACTGGAGAATATCCGGAGTTTACCATCGACTACAGCAAGGTGACCTTCAGCAAAGGCGGATTGCTCAGACCGCGGGGTGTAACCCTCACCGCCGGCGCACAGGAAGTGACCGTAGCCTGGCGGCCGGGTGCAACCTCGTTCAACGGTAAAGCGGATGACGACGTGTACGTACTGCTGTACGACCGTGAATTGGACGTGTTCTACACCACGGACGAGGTGGTGCAGCGTTCGGTAGGCGAAGCGGTGATACCGGTGGATGACGATACCGCGGGCCACGATGCCGAAGTGTGGCTGTTTTGCGTGAGCCGCAATGGCGAGTCAGTATCGGAGACGGTATATGGAGGTTCGGTCGTATTGGCGTAAACGATACGGAGACAAGTGAAAAACCGGGGCCGGGGCCAAGTGCCCCGGTTCATTAAAAAGGAGGAAAACATGGCAAGATTAATAGATTTATTGACGTTTTCGGGTGCGGCAGGAGACGTGGTGGGCTGTAAAGGGCCGCATGGTTTTTACATCCGTAGCCGCCCGCGGAAGCAACGTAAGGCACCCACCACCAAGCAATTGGAGGTGCGTGCGCGATTGGGATTGGCGATGGGGTTTTTAAAACCCCTCAAGACCGTCATTTACAAAGGGTTATCCGCCAGGTACGGCGCTATGTCAAGAGTATCGGCAATGAACGCGGCGGCCTCGCACGTGCTCAACCACGCGATTACGGGCGAATTTCCTGACCTCAAGATCGACCCTGCGGAGGTGCGGTTGAGCCGCGGTACACTAAAAAGCCTTCCCGACGCGGAAAGCCGACTGTCGGGCGCCTCGGTGGAAGTGACCTGGTCGCCAGAGGTGCCGGAATTCAACGGCTATGCAGATGACTGCGTGACCGTGGTGGTTTATAATCCGGCGGAAAAGACCGTGATGGCAGGCGAGGCTATGCGGAAGGCAGCGGCGATATCCGTCGATGTATCGGACGAACCGCCTGGCAGTGAGCTGCTCGTGTATGCCTGTGTAGCCGATCGCGATGGGAAGCAATTCGCTAATAGTCAGTATCTGGGGACAGTGAGAAAACTCGTTTAAAAAGAAAGGACGACGATGAACGATATCAAAATAATCCGTGTGGCGCAGGGGAAGGACAGTACCCTGAGCCACCTATACATCGGCGGCCTCTTTTGCTGTTACCTGCTGGAAGACAGTATCCGCAAGGAGAAAATACAGGGCCTTACCTGCATCCCCGAAGGGGAGTACCGGCTTTCGCTCAACCATTGGGCGGGCATGAACGCCAAGTACGCCCCGAAATACGCGCGGCTGCATCAGGGCATGGTGGAGATCACCGGGATACCCAACTACAGCCTGGTGTTTATCCACATTGGCAATTACCATACGCAAACGGCGGGTTGCCCGCTCACGGGGTCGTACTGGCAGCGGCTAGATGGCGATTACCAAGTGATGCATTCGGCAGCGGCGTACAAGTACGTGTACCCGCTACTGGTAAAGGAGATCGGCAGCGGGAATGTCCTGATCACGGTAGAAAATCAGATTATTGAGGAACTAAAATAAGAAAGGAGATCATATGGAAAATAACAAACAAGCAGTAGAATTTCCCGCAGCGGGGAAGCCGACACTATATGACAGAATTAAGGATGGACTAGCGGTCGCGGGCCAGCTCATTATCGCATCGCCGGTGAAGTTGCCGCCAAAGGTGGTAGCTGTAGCTAAATACGTAGTGCTGGCATTAGGAGTGCTGGATGCCGTGGCAGCGGCCTCCGAAAAAAAATCCGGCCATGATCAAGATTAACCAGCAGCTCGGCATGGGTACCGGTAGTGGGACCCTGCTTAGCGTGCTTGCCCAACTGGGTATGCACGATATGGTTAAGACGGCAATGCTGGCTGCCATTGGCGCGGTAGTAAGCTTTACGGTGTCGTTGCTGTTGCAACAACTGAAGCGCAAGTAAGCATCGGGCCGGAGCACAAACGGGGCTGTCTCAAACGCCATTGAGGCAGCCCTAGCTTGTTAGCCCGGCAAACAACAGCGCTTCGAAATTGTCATTAGGCTCGGCAACGTTAGCCTGTCATCGGACACCGGTAGTAACTGTTCACCACGTCGATGACGTCGTAAATATCAAACGGCTTGCGGATGTATGTTTCGGCTCCGCATTGGGCGGCAATTTGATCGATATTGTTGATGGCCGAAATAAGTACAACTGGTATTGAAGCCGTCTCATTGTCGGCTTTTAGCTTACGGCAAAGGTCGCTGCCCCAACCCCAGGTTAGATTTTCGTCCAATAATATCAGGCCTACTGCATGCTGCTGGAGTTTTTTATTAAGCGATTTCCCATTATCGGTAATCACGTGATAATCCTCAAACTGCATAAACTCCGATACTACCTCTAACACATCACTATCGTCCTCTACAAACAAAATTTGCTTTTTCATGCCATAGTTTAAAATCGAAATCAAATTTAACCGATTAGCGGCAATAATTTCTATTTATTTAACCTTCTATGTTAAAATTACACGATAAAACTATAGAAGAAATTAGAAATGGAAATCATGGTTTATCGGAAGCCGATATCAAACCAATGACACACGTCAAAAAGAAAAGAATATGAAAAAGCCAATTGATGCAAGAAAGCATGGGATAATAGACTATGCATTCACCGGTATTCAGGTACTTGGACCGTTAGGTATCAACGGAAATGCGAAGAAAACCTACCAGGCATTGAGTCTGGGATTGGGCGCAATAGATGCCTTAACTGATACGCCAGTGGGCGTAAGGCCCACAATCGTATTCAGGGACCATAGGAAGGCGGAGACCTCGTTTTTGTTGGGCTTTCGCTGCTGACTGCACAGCAGCGAAAAAAACACTGCTCAAATCCACTTTAGTAAACAAATAGGTTAGGAAATAGTACAATGCCTTTGTAGCGGGCGGCGTCTCCCAATAGGGCAGACGGGCGTGAGGAACCCATCTGGTATCGATGAGTTGTAAAAGGTCGACTTATTGCTATACAGGAAGTATAAAAAATGTAAGTTATGAAAGCCGGTCGTATCGAGAAGGTCAAGCATTCGCTTGAGTTGGATGAAAAATTGAGCAGCCAACTGAACGATTGGAAAGCGCAGAAAATCGGTGCGCTGGCTATCATGGTGGTTATCGTATTAACTGCACTTGGACTCTTCGGCAATGGCCTATTGAGTGCTAAGAAAGTTGAGCGATCCGGCATAACACTGCAATACGAGAAGTTTTTGCGGCAGCAGAAGGAAATGGATATGTATTGGAAGCTGAGTAGCGGGCAGCAACCCGTATTTCGTATACCTATCGGTTATCTTGCTAACTTCAAGATCGGAAAGATCGTGCCCGATGGATATGAAACTCATTTATCCGACGGATATGTGACCTATACATTTAATGCTGATCAGTTAACGGATGCTATTGTCCATTTTTACCTCATCCCCCAACAAACCGGGCCGATAAACGCCGTTTGGATAGCCGATACGACACGTTTTCAAATCAAACATTTTATTTACCCCTGACATGGAATTGATTCTTCGCGGCGTCGCCGTATACTTGTTTTTGCTGATATTATTCCGTATACTGGGTAAGCGCAGCTTGTCGGAAACCACCACTTTTGACTTCGTACTGTTGCTGATTATAGGTGAAGCGACGCAACAGGCCTTGTTGGGAAATGATTTTTCGGTAACTAATGCACTTGTACTTATCACCGTGCTTATGGGTGTGGATATTGTCTTCGTTAAATTGAAGGGCCGGTATAAGAAACTCGATCGCCTGTTGGAGGGCACTCCGCTGATTTTGGTAGATCATGGAAAACCGTTAGTCCTGCGTATGAAGGAATCGCATGTGGATACCGAAGATATTCTGGAAGCAGCCCGACTGAGCCACGGACTTGAACGGCTGGAACAAATCAAGTACGCTGTCCTGGAACGCGATGGTCAGATTTCGATCATTCCGTCGGCATAATCAATACCGGCTTGGCAGATTCATACCTCATCCAGCGCCATTCGCTTACCCTCCTTAATCTGCTTGAAATGGCTAGGCGTGAGCCCGGTCACTTTCTTGAATTGATTGCTCAGGTAAGCGACGCTCGAATAATTGAGCAGGTGCGCAATCTCACTCAATGTCAATTCATCGTACACTAATAACTCTTTTACTTTTTCGATTTTCTGTGCAATAAAATATTTTTCGATAGTTGTCCCCTCCACTTCCGAAAACAAATTGGAAAGGTAGCTATACTCGTGATTAAGGGCCTGGCTAAGCACATTGGATAAATTATATTTCTTATCACCTTCTTGATGATGCACCAGGTTTATGATTGCCGTTTTTATCTGTTCAATGAGGCGACTTTTTCTGTCGTCGATGAGTTCGAATCCCACACGGGCCAACGCGCTGCCCACTGCATTTTTCTCCGCTTTCGATAATTCGCGATCAAGCGTGACTTCTCCTAATTTTATGTTGTTTGGGGGGATGCCAAGTTTGTCCATCTCGCTCTGTACCACCATGACACAACGACTGCAGACCATATTTTTTATGAATAATTTATTCATCACGTTAAATCCTACCAAAGATACGAAAAGAATATCAGGTGTGGACACATCCATTGTTGCGGATACCGCCTATTGCAATAACCTTTTCCTTTTTTCCGCATCTTAAGGATAAAAAAGAGCGCCTCCAAATATTAAAACAGAGGTCTGAAATTCGGCCGGCTGGTAAACGGTGAAAACACCCAGGGGATTGATGCCACGATAATCAATAGACCAATAGTATACCACACAGCCATGGCTTTGAATTTTTGGCTGTCTGTAGCTTTCCGTTTCGCTTTTGCCGAACCAATAGTAATCAACACGATGGCTACGATCATCATCAGGCTATGTTCCATGCCAAAGAAGCGAAAATCCCGCTGATGGACCGCCTCAGGAAAGTGCTGTAGAAAATGATTGGAAAACGGACTAATGGTGTATAACCAGAGACCGAGGATCAGCTGGATATGGGCCATAGTTGCCGTCCAGTGCCGCACGGCATTATCAAGCCGAGAAAATTTCCTTTTCGAAAACCAGCCGGTATAAGCGCAGCCTAAGGCGGTAAGTAAAGCTACTAACACTGCCCACCGGACTAACGAGTGTGTTGCCAATAACGTAGGGTACATGATCTACCGGCAATGATACGAAATTTGTACGCGAATGTAACTTGAAATGCATTTTTTGTCGTCCGCTGTCGGCGCGGACCAATTTCAGCGGAACGCTTGGGAGAGTTACACGATTTGACTGATTGTCTGCGCGATTTGTTCTATTGTGTGTCCAACTATCACTTCGGGCAATCCCGCCCAAAAGGTACGTCTTTTTCTTCTTGGTTGCCATACTGATGTTATTTAGCGCAGATATATTGTTTTTTATTTCAAAACGCAAACCAAAGGGAAACGCCGGCGATTGATTTGATTTGCGTTTTGCATTTGGTCTAGGGAATATGTTTTCGTGGACACAAGGGTCAGAAAACCATACACCGAAAAATCCTGCCACTCGCGATTTTCTTCCATTAGCCATTGCGGAAAGATTTTTGTCGCACATTCCTATGTCAGAAACTGATTAAAAGCGGCCAATAGGGGAATTGACAAAGTGTCGTCCACCGTTGGAGGTACCACGAGATCACATAAGTCCTCGAATTTATTGATATATCCACGGTATCGCAGACTTAAAGGAGGATACTGTTGTTTCCAATGTGGTCGGTATCTCGGTATCGAAAAGAATAGATTTTTGTTTATGTAAGTCCTTGGTCAGTACCTTAAAAAGTCTCCGTATTCCCGCTTAATTCGCGTTCGCCCCATTGTGCGGCAGTTTAACATAGGTATGGTAATATTTTGACCACTCAAAATTTAAAGTTATTTTTACTTATCCATTCAATAAAAATTAAGGTTCTGAAACAGAAACTCCAAAGTTGTTTGAGCGTCCCAATGGATGGTTACGAGCCCAAGTCTTTCGCGAAACGATAGGGGGGAACTATATGGAGAGCTTCACACAGATGGTAAAGAGTCGAATTTGGGTAATAATATGTTTCTATTTTATTATGTCTAGCTCTTTTCCTGTTTTTTCCCAAGATACGATTCGTTACTACAATCATTTAAAAATTTCCACGAATCCTGAACTTGAATCAGCGATAAGTCTATACAGGAGGTACATTGATGAAAAAAGCAAAGGGGGAGTTACAAATTACAGACAATTTTGGAGGGAAAGCGAAATTGATAAATATAACGTGCCAGACCTCGCTTCCCATTATATGCTTCCGAAAAATCTCCTTGCTATTATGGGGGTGGCTAAACTAGACTCAACCCGATATTTGCTGAAGACGGTTGGCTTTATGGACGGGACGGATAATGAAATTCCAGAAATCATGTATGTCTATAATTATGTTGTCCATAAGAGTAACGGCAGTTACAAACTAGGAAATTACCTGGATTATATTCTGGATAAGAAAGGACGGGAGCCTTTCGAAGGTTCATATGGCATATATTATGGATATAATCCAACCCAACAGGTTGCCGTGGACTCGCTGTTTAGTGGCATTGAGGTTTTTTTTAACACTAAGTTTGATCAAAAATTCACAATCATCAATTTTTCTAATGGTCAGGAATCACTCCATTCCCGCGGTTATGACTACTTCATCGGTGCCTTAAATTCTAAAACCACTATTTGGGACTATTTAACCCGAACAACAATATCATTTATACCACTGGCACCGAATCATTGCACGTTCATGAGGTGTTAAGGAGTTTACATACGCTTTTACCTAAATCTCCTGGTATACTCAGAAATGGCATTGCTAATTTATGCGGAGGCAGTTTGGGGTTGTCCATAGAAGAAAACATCAGGATCATTTATCCCTATCTTCAAAAAAACAGGCATCTTTTGGATGATTTGGAAAGTTTTTTTTACTACAATGACCAAGTTGTTCCACATGCAATTTTTACCGCGATAGTGACCAATTACTACCTCAAACAATTTGGTGCGAGGTCTTTCAAGAAATTGATGCACACCGAGGAATACACGGAAATTTCACTGGAAGATTTTCTATTGAAATTTTGTGATGTAAACGACATACCCAACTTTTTGATGGAGGAAACGGCGCTGTACTTAGGTAAGGAACTGGAGTACTCCGACCTATTTGCAACCGAAGACGATTAATTCAAGACCTTAAACATATTCATTTTGAAATGGTTTATCCAGTTTCGCTCCCGCGCGGCTCGATTTATCAATAAGTTCTTCCCGTCGGTTATCGGCATGCAGTGGGTCAACTCGCCATACAGAGTGATATCTTAGGCGAATATTGTTGAAAGCAAATCTATTAAATTGAACCTGTTTATTCGGAAAAAAATTAAATGTTTAATTTGCGCGTTGATCAGGACGCCGTATTGACGAACCTTCAGGCAAACATAAAATGAGAGTAGTAAGCATCAATTTATTATTTCTGCTAATGGCAATTCAATCTTGCGGGCAGGGCAAAGAGCGCGTTGAAACAAACGGCAACGAGCCGGTATACCGGCTTATGGTAAAAAGTTCTTTATCGTATACCATCCAGATAAATGGTATAACGACGGCCAGTAAAAATCAGAACGCAGGAAACGAACGATGGTTTCTGATTAATAACTGTATTCCCGCCTCGGGCATGCAAGATCTGGAGATAACGATTCTGCCGGCAATGGCCAGTGATGGGATGAACCACAACGCGTTTTTAGGAAATGTCGGGGATGATCATGTATTCAGTTTGGCGATTGAGCGCACCGAGGGCAACGGGCCGAAGGAGGTTTTTCAGTATGAACTGCCGGAGGGAGATTACTCCAGGCAGGCCGCTTTTGTCCATAAGGCAACTTTTGCAGCGGAAGTGCCGTATAGCCTGGAAGACTGGCGGAAAGGAGAAACATTTGAAAACGCAGATAGCGTGACACTGAAAGCCGCTGTTCTGGAGTTCTATAACCAATTAAAACATCACTACGAGCATAGAAATGGTGCGGCGTACGTAAAGCTTATCGAAAAGGGAATGCATAACCTGACACAGGGGGCCTACTATGAGCGCGATGCGTTTGAGAAACTGAAGCAAAACAAAATCGATTTCATCGATAAGCAACCGCGCATGTTGCTGGATATTGACAGTTGCCGGTTGGAAATATCGGCGAATGGAAAGCTTTTATCGCTAAGACGGACCGATGGCTATAACAGAGGAGAAGGGGTGCTTCGGCGGAAATACATCAAAAACGGCCAGGAGACGGTGCAGGTAGATGATATTTGGCTCTTTGTGCCGCAGGGTAATAATAATTTAGAGAATGGTGCCGTGTTTGAGGTTGTCGGATATCAAAACCTGGTTAAACCGTATGCTCCCTGAATTGATAACATAAAAAAACCTCCCGGGCTAGCGGGAGGTGGCAATATTACGTATGGTCTTTTATCCATTGGTCGGCCGTGGTGCCCAGCGGTCGTGCGGCGTCATATCGAAGTTGTTTACTTCGTCCATCGTTAACCCCAGCGCTTTTGCTACCCCTTCGCCATATTCGGGGTCCGCTTTATAGCAGTTCCGGATGTGGCGGATTTGGATGAACTTATCTGCACCGCCCACTTGCGCAGCTGTATTCCGGAAAAGCATGTCGGCTTTGCCATCCGCTTTGATGATGCGGAACAAATCGCCCGGCTGGGTGTAGTAGTCTTCGTCGTCGTCGCGGAAGTTATGCGCATAAGCCGTTCCTTCGAGCTCCAGAGGCGGTTCTTTTGCGGCGGCTTGCTCCTGCCATTCACCGTAGCTATTTGGCTCGTAGTTTTTGGCATCACCATAGTTTCCGTCTACACGCATGGCTCCATCTCGATGGAAGGCGTGGTAAGGGCATTTCGGTTTGTTCACCGGTATCTGGTAATGGTTTACACCCAGCCGGTAGCGCTGGGCGTCACCATACGAGAACAACCGCCCTTGCAGCATTTTGTCGGGCGAAAAGCCGATACCGGGAACGATGTTCGTCGGATTGAATGCGGCTTGCTCCACGTCCTGAAAATAATTGTCGGGGTTGCGGTTCAACTCAAACTCACCTACGGGGATGAGCGGGAAGTCTTTCTTGGACCAAACCTTCGTAAGGTCAAACGGATGGAAACGATAGGTTTTTGCCTCCTCCTCGGTCATGACCTGGATAAACATTTTCCATTTCGGGAAATCCTGCCGCTCAATCGCATCGAAGAGGTCGCGTTGCGATGACTCGCGGTCCACACCTACAAGTTTGGCTGCTTCTTCGTCGGAGAGGTTTTCAATACCCTGCTGGGAAACGAAGTGGAACTTCACCCAGTGCCGTACGTTATCCTTATTGATGAGGCTGTAGGTGTGGCTACCGAAGCCGTGCATGTGACGGTAGCCACGTGGGATACCACGGTCACTCATGACGATAGTAACCTGGTGCAGCGACTCGGGAAGCAATGTCCAGAAATCCCAGTTGTTGTTGGCACTCCGTAGGTTCGTTTTCGGGTCGCGCTTAACAGCGTGGTTCAAATCGGGGAATTTCATCGGGTCGCGGAAGAAAAATACCGGCGTGTTGTTACCAACCAAATCCCATATCCCTTCGTCGGTGTAATATTTCATGGCAAAACCGCGGATGTCGCGTTCGGCATCGGCCGCACCGCGCTCGCCGGCAACCGTAGAGAACCGAGCAAACATATCGGTTTTTTTTCCGATCTGGCTGAAGATGCTGGCCTTGGTATATTGCGTGATGTCGTGCGTAACGGTAAATGTACCGAACGCACCCGAACCTTTTGCATGCATCCGTCGCTCGGGGATCACCTCGCGGTCGAAATTGGCCATTTTTTCGAGGAACCAAAAGTCCTGCATAAGCATCGGGCCTCTCGGGCCGGCCGTCTGCGCGTTCTGGTTGTCCGGAACCGGAGCCCCGGTTTGTCTAGTTAGTTTTCCCTTGTTCTCTTCCATGTTTATATGCTTTTTGTTTATATGTTTTTTTGATACATACAAATGTATATAGATTATATTGATTAGGTATCGTGTATGTGATAAATAGTGTCTATATCCATATAGAGCCGTTAAATAAGTGGTTTCTGCTAAGATATAGAAATAAACGGACAATGCTATGAAGCTTTTTGTAAATGTAACAGCAAAATTTATTGTATTTTATGTGCAATTGTCTTAGGTTAGCAGCCCATGAAAATCAAGGATAATATCATCGTACAGCTTGTTCGTACTTTCCTCCTTATGTGTTGTTGTTTTTTGTCGGGCTGTTCGGGTACGGACGGAAGGGAAGAACACGATCCGCGGCGACCTTCTTTTAAGCCGATTGTTGGCGTTGATTTTTATGAAGTGCGCCGTTCGTTTGATAACGGGTTGGCGTATGATTCCATTGGTTTCGTGCAAGAGGCCGAATGGCATGTCAAGTTTACCCGTGAAGACGCCATCCAGATTTACGTGCCGGGCAGTGATTCATCATTCAATTTCGAGATTACACATGACCACGATTCCTTTTTTCACTTTGCACGCGAGAGCTGGAAGGTGGTCGACCTGAACAGGGACAGTCTTATGCTGCAGCGGTTGAGCCTCGATGGGCTGCGGGTGAATAAGATGCGTTCCAACGTATACATGCGCTTTTACGCCAAAGCGCATCTTAGTGGATTGGGTAAGTCGTTGGCGCGGCTGCGTGAGCCGCGCCAACAGGATACACTATTCGTACAGGAAATGGTGCATCGTGCCAACCGAAACCTTGGTAATGTAGATAGTTCGTACTCATCTAAAAATTATCCAAAGCTGTCCAGTAATAGTGAAATGCTTGAAATTGAGCGACGGCAATACGATAGTCTTGAGCTGTTGAGTCAATCGTCAGCTTATGCATACCTGTATCCGGAATACGACATTACTATTCACCGGGCGTATAAGGATTTTTATTATACGTTTTCTGTTTTGGTAGGGCCTGATGGCAAGTTGCGGTTGGGTGAGTTTTTCGTGATGCCTGAATTTGAAGAATCAAGGCGGCGTGTCTTAGGGGGGATAATAGACGTCTATTTGCAGAATCTGCTTGATATTATACCGGCTTCAACCCTTGGTTTACCTCATAACAGTGTCGTGTACCTGCGGGTGCGTGGCCAGACGGATAAGCCATAAAATAACAAAGTTGTACATCAACGCAACTTTAGCTAAGTTTGGTAGTTCATATACTCGATATGTTTAACGCCATCCGTTACGGGATATTTTTTACATTGGCCATCTTTCTTTGGGCTGTGGCTGAGACGGTATTCGGGCTTCACGATCGCTACATCCGCTACCACGAATACCTGTCGTATTTTTTTGCAGTGCCCGCTGTTGCTATCCTATATTGGGGTATTCGTGCTGGTGAGCACGTTCCGCGCCCGCGAATGCGTTTTCGTAGGGCATTTGGGAAGGGATTGGCAATCATGGCGGTAGTTGCCGTGCTGTGCCCGCTGGTATGGTATGTTTTCTGTACACTTGTAAACCCGATGTTTTTGGACAACATGACACACTACGCCATCAAAATAAAAGGCATGGCCAGGCTGTCGGCCATGCATCGGTATGAGTTACCCAACTACCTGTTCATGGCGACCTTTTCGACGGTGTTGATTGGGTCGGTCATATCGTTGGTGATTGCCGTAATCATGGCCGGCCGACGACATTAGTGCGGTAATCATCCACTTTATCGCGAATTCTGTACCTTAGCGTGTTAAAACAGTACGTATTATGTTAGATAAATTAATGGCCGCCCAACAGAAAGCTGAAGAAATAAAGAAGCGGCTTGATAACGTCACCGTAACCGGAGAGGCCGAAGGAGGTGCCATCAGGGTAACTGCAACGGCCAACAGGGAAGTGACCGATGTGAACATCGATGAAGGGTTTCTTGGCAACGTAGACAAAGAACAGCTGGAAGAGCTGTTAGCCGTGGCCATCAACAACGCGATGAAGCAAGCCGAGAACGTAAGTCAAGCCGAAATGCAGGGAGCGGCGAAAGACATGCTCGGTGGATTGGGCGGCTTGTTTTAAGCCGCTGCCCAGACACTATTAGCGGGCTGATCTACTGATGTGGTATTGTACCAGGTCATCTATCGGAGAGCGTACAATACGCCCTACTTTCATATTATATTGACCGGCCGTTTCTTCGAGGACATTCCTGAAATTGTAGCCAACGGAACCGATGCAGTTGAACGTGTAGTTTTGGTAATCCGGATAACGGGACACGAGATTGCGGAAAAAGTCATCGAATGCGGTTTGTACGATACCGCGGGAGTAAGTGATGTTCACAGATACGTCGTACACAAACTTACTGAAACTAGCGCAGAAACGATTGGCCAGGGGCTTTGTATATACCGCATCCATCACATCATCCGGCGTCAGCTTGTAGGTGTCCCAGAATATTTCCCGCACATCATCCGGCATAAAACCGCGAATGTAATCGGTGAGTAGTTTCTTGCCGATGTAACAGCCACTACCTTCGTCGCCTAAAATATAGGCGGCGGAATCGATGTTGTGGGCGATGTCGTTACCATCGTATATACACGTATTGGTACCGGTGCCAAGGATCGCCGCGAAGCCCGGTTGGTCACCCAGCAATGCACGAGCCGCCGCCAGCAAATCATGCCCCACAAAAACCTTCGAATTGGCAAATACTTGCTTGAGCGCCTCAACAACAATATGTGCTTTTTCCTCATTGTGTACACCCGCACCGTAATAATTTACTTCGGTAACCTCGTTTAAAGGCAAGTCCTTGGGCAATCCCTTTTTAAGGGAATTAACGATGTATTCGCTATCCACGAAATAAGGGTTATACCCTTCAGTATTGAAATAGACTTTTTTCCCAGCGTTGTCCAGTAAGCACCAATTGGTTTTGGTCGATCCTCCGTCTGCAATTATAATCATTTGTTGGGTGTTAGTTTTGTTGGTTTTTTAGTTTAACGATATTCATTTAATTATATGCGCCGAAAATACGGTTTTCCCCGAAAATAATAACATTATAAACTTTGTTATTTCAGAAATGGTACAATATGGAGGCGCAGTTTACTAATGTCCGCCTTCCGCATTGATGGTCTCAATGTCGTGTCCTTGCTTTTTCAGGATGCCCGATACCTTCCATGCAAAAAAAGCTAGATAGGCAAAGCAGGCTGCTGGAACCCAATATGATAGGTGAATATTATGCAATACATCAGCAATGCTTCCTTGCAACGGAGGGATAATGGCTCCGCCTAATATCATCATAATCAGCAACGCAGATCCCTGACTTGTGTATTTCCCCAGTCCGGTGATACTAAGCGCAAAGATGCTGGGCCACATGATGGAGCAAACCAGTCCGCCGCTAATAAATGCGAAGATGCCTACCTCGCCTTCGGTATACAGGCCGATAACCATCGCAATGACACCCAGAATGCCCAGTGCCATCAGCAATTTAGCCGGTTTGGCCTGGGCCCAGAAGTTCGCGGCAATCATCACGGCAATACAAACCGCATATATATATAGGTCGGATACGTCACGTCCACTGACCCAATTGACGAGCAGGATAACACCAAAGGCAATGTATGGCACCAGCACACTCAGCATAAGACGCACGCGCCTGCTCGTTTTGAATACGGTAACAGCACCTAACCAGCGGCCGATCATCAGGCTGCCCCAATACAGCGAAATGAAATGCGAGATCTGGGATTCGTCGTGTCCGCCAAATTCAGGCGTTTTCAACAGGGCACCGAGGTTACTTTGTATGGTCACTTCCACGCCCACGTAAACAAAGATGGCCAACATTCCCAGCGTAAGCTGTGGATACTTCATAGCACCCCAACCATCACCATTTTTCCGGGCTGAACTATTGGATAAGAATAAGACAGTCACAACGGAAATCAGGGCAACCACAAGCAGTGCCAGGGTACCCTCGTGCCCAAATTGTTCGGGAAGCAGGAACCCAACAGCAATAAGGGCCAATATGGATATCGTGATGGCGATAAGGGCCCCAGTGAGTTTGTTGCTGCGCTCCGGTTCCTCGTCAGACGTGACGCGCGGCATATTGCGGATGGCAAAGAAACCGGCGACTAGAAGGAATACACCTGCCAGAATAATATACAGTATGTTGATGGAACCGATGGGCGCGTTGGCAACCTGATCGGGTGTTGCGACTACTGTTCCGAAAAGGATAAGCGTGATAATGATGGGGCCGATGGTGGTGCCGAAAGAGTTAACCCCTCCCGCCAGGCTGAGTCGGTGTGCGCCCGTAGCGGGATCACCCAATGCAACTGCAAATGGGTTGGCTGCCGTCTGCTGTAAAGAAAATCCGAGGGCGATGACGAAAAACGCCATCAGGATAAATAAGTATTCTGAACTCATCACCGCGGGGATCATACACAGTGCACCCACCACAGAAATGAGCAATCCATAAATAATACCCTTTTTGTAGCCGATTCGATTGAGTAAGTCATAACCCACGCCGCTCGAATAGAGATACAATAATAAGGATCCGATGTAATAGGCACCGTAAAAAGCAGAGTCTATAAGCTGGGATTCGAATTGCGTGAGGTCAAAATGGGATTTGCAGAACGGAATGAACACGCCATTAGCTCCCGCCAGAAATCCCCAAAAGAAAAACACCATCGTCAGCGAATACAGTGCTGATGCGTAGCTTTTATTTGATGTGGTTGTCATACATTTCGTATAAGGTTAGCCCAAAATTTCGCCTAACTTAGGGGTTTTCATCCCAATTATTCAAACTTTTCCGGGACTTTTCTGCAGCGGAATTAATAAATCGTTTTACCTATTTGATATACAGCGATTTATTTTCATGCTTTCTGGTACGTGATATTGCTGGGTTTGCGCTCGACTTTTTCACGTTCTCAGCTAACGCGCACGATTTCTTTAATATTTTTTTGAAAATCCAAATGGAATACTTTACTTTGCGCAGTATTCTCAAAGTTTATCCTAGATACTTCGTCGAAACTCTTTGATTTCTGAAGATTAATGCTGAATCACTACTGTTGGAAAATGGACAGCTGCACGAGGTGGATGAATTTCTTTACATAACAGCAAATCCATATATTATTTATATTTTTTAGTTGAATGAATATTAATGAACTGAACGCGAAGCTCGTGTCCGAGTTGCGTGAAATAGCGAAGTTAATCGGTATTCCTGACGTGGAAAAACTTCGGAAGCATGAGTTGGTGACCAAGATTGTAGAAACCGGAGAAGAGGAAGCCCGAAATGCCGCAGCAGAAGCTGAGGCAAGCACAGAAGATACAGCCGAAGCAGTAAGCGAACGCCCACGGAAGCGCGCCCGCACCATGAAAGCAGTAGAGCCAGTCAGTGTACGTAACACCAGGGATGACTTTTCTGCTGATACGCGGGAAGCCGCTACTTCTTCGGCTGAGAGCCGGACAGAAACGGCAGCCGCGCCAAAGCCGGCTAATGGCAGCAAGATGGAAGGCCCTACAGCAAGCCTCGATTTTGACAATGTCATTGTCAACGAGGGGGTACTTGAAATTATGCCCGATGGCTACGGTTTTCTCCGGTCTTCGGATTATAACTACCTTACTTCGCCCGACGATATTTATGTGTCCCAGTCGCAAATCAAGCTTTTCGGATTAAAAACCGGCGATACGGTGCGTGGGAGCATCCGGCCCCCGAAAGAAGGCGAGAAGTATTTTCCATTGGTTCGCGTAGAAGCTATCAACGGCCAGAACCCGGCAGAGGTACGCGATCGTGTGCCGTTTGATTTCCTGACCCCACTGTTCCCAACAGAACGGTTGAAGCTTTTTACCGGTCCTGGCAATTATTCCACACGGATCATGGACCTTTTCACACCGATAGGTAAGGGCCAGCGTGGTCTGATTGTGGCGCAACCTAAAACGGGTAAGACCATGTTGCTTAAGGACGTGGCTAATGCGATAGCGAAGAATCATCCGGAAGTTTACCTGATTATTCTTCTCATCGATGAACGGCCGGAAGAGGTAACGGATATGGCCCGGAGCGTGCGTGCTGAAGTCGTGTCGTCTACCTTTGATGAACCGGCCGACAGGCACGTGAAAATTGCCAATATCGTATTGGAAAAGGCAAAACGGATGGTGGAGTGCGGACACGATGTGGTTATCCTCCTGGATTCAATTACCCGGCTGGCCCGGGCATACAACACGGTGGCTCCGGCATCGGGAAAAATCCTGTCGGGTGGTGTGGATGCCAATGCACTCCACAAACCGAAACGTTTCTTCGGTGCGGCACGAAATATCGAACATGGTGGCTCACTGACAATTCTGGCCACAGCCCTGATCGATACAGGGTCTAAGATGGACGAAGTTATTTTTGAAGAATTCAAGGGAACGGGTAATATGGAACTGCAGCTTGATCGGAAGCTTTCCAACAAGCGGATCTTCCCTGCAATCGATCTGATCGCATCTAGTACTCGTAGGGACGATTTACTGAATGATCGGGAAACGCTGCAACGGATATGGGTGTTGCGCAACCATTTAGCAGATATGAATTCGATGGAAGCCATGGAGTTCTTGTTGGGTCAAATGCGCGGAACAAAATCCAACGAAGAGTTCCTGGTGAGTATGAATGGTTAATTATTGTTAAATGGGGCTGTCAAAAAAGTCTTGCTTTTTCGGCGGCCCCATGTTATATGAAGACGCATATACCCAATTTTATAACCTGCCTGAATCTATTCAGTGGTTGTGTTGGCGTAACTTTTGCCTTCGCGGGTCAGCTTGATGTCGCTGCCTATTGTGTTTTTGCATCAGGTATATTTGACTTCTTTGACGGATTGGCCGCACGTGCATTACGCGTGAAATCATCCATCGGGAAGGAGTTGGATTCGCTGGCCGATGTGGTGAGTTTCGGGTTCTTGCCTGGCGTTGTGCTTTACCGCATGCTTGAAATAGCCTGGCCGGGCAATGGATGGTTGCCATACCTCGGCTTTTTGGTTACCATATTCTCGGCACTCCGCTTAGCGAGATTTAATGTTGATGATCGGCAATCAACAGATTTTGTCGGGCTCAATACACCGATGAACGCATTTTATGTCGTTTCACTCCCCTTCATTGCCGCTTCGTATGGAAACATGGTATACCATCCAGCCTTTCTGGTGTGTAGCATTGTCGCAACCTCTTTATTGCTGGTAAGTAACATTCGCCTTTTTTCTATGAAACTACGTTCGCTGTCATGGCACCAAAACGGATGGAAATTCACGTTTTTACTGGTAAGTGCTGTTCTGGTGGCCGTGCTCAGGTTTGCGGCTGTTCCGTTGATACTGGTACTTTACTTTTTGTTTTCGTACATCCATTTCAGACGCGCCGATGAAGCTGGTGGTCCCCATTAATCAATCGATCGTTTTCAAATACGCATTTAATTCCCCGTAAAGTACGTCGAGCCTTGGTAACATTGTAGCAAGTTTGGGCGCAATGGAGTCGAGGTGGTGGCGGTGTTTTGCAGCATCTTCTATTTCCTGCAATTCCAGGCGTAGCTGGTTAGCGCCGACGTAGGCGAGTGTTGGTTTGATATGGTGTGCCTGTTTGAACGCTTTTTCCCAATCTTCCTGCCCGATATGGATAGAAAGAAGGTCAATATCGGCTGGGGTTTGCTTAATAAACAGCTCTAGTATCTCTCTGATGAGCTGCGTGTTGCCATTGGAAAGGTCCATGAGGTAAGTCAGGTCGGCTTGCTCAAAGTTCATGTTATTCATATATATTCGGGTTAAAAAGTCGTACGGCAAGTTGATCGGAAGTCTGATTTAGCAATTCAGTCGTTGTTTTTCCCAATACGGGATGGACAAATCCCGGGGCGATTTCCTGCAACGGCGCTAATGCAAACCGACGGTCGGGTAGGTGCGGATGCGGTATCTGAAGATGTGCCTCATTGATTACCTGATCAGCGTAATATAAAATATCGATGTCGATTAAACGTGCTTCCCATTTGTTGATACGTATGCGCCCCATCCGCTTTTCGATGGTGTTGATTTCCTTCAGCAATGGAAATGGTTTAAGCGGTGTTGCCACCTCCACCACCTGATTGAGAAAACGGGATTGGTTTTCATTGCCCCAAGCATCCGTTTCGTATATCGATGAGATGTGGCATAAAGTGCCGAGTTCCCTGGCTATTTCGCTGCGCGCGCGGTCGAGCTGGGCAACCCGGTCGCCCATATTTGTGCCCAATAACAAATAGGTATTCGTTGTAACCAGCATAAAAAGCGATATCGGGCGGTTCCGATAGGCAAACATACCCAAATGGCCATTTATATCCAAATGCACATTCCTGTAACGAATCGGTCGCGGCATCGTCAAACCCACGTTATGACAGGATATACATTTGTCAATGCAATGAAGTTTTTCTAAGTTTGAACACCTTAATATAGTGAATATGAAGTCATTTTTCAAATATGTGCTCGCTACCGTTACCGGTATCGTGATTTCGTTTGTTCTGCTATTTGTAGTAGGCCTAATCATCATTGGTGCCTTGGTGAGCTCAATGAGCGCCGATAAGGAAACCACTGTTGCAGCCAACTCGCTATTGTTGATCGATCTCAAACACCAAATCACTGAGCGCACGATTCCCGACCCGTTTGAGGAGCTCGACCTGCCGGGATTCATTACTGTAAAGAGCTTCGGACTAAACGATATCCTAAAACGGATAGATGGAGCGAAAGACGACGAACGCATCAAAGGGATATGCCTCGACCTTTCTGCCGTGTCGGCCAGCTTTGCTACGCTACAGGAGATTCGCGATGCCTTGCTTGATTTCAAAACGTCCGGCAAATTTATCGTTGCCTATAGCGAAGGTTATACCCAACGCGCCTATTACCTGGCCTCAACGGCCGACAAGGTTTACGTGAACCCTGAAGGCTCGATAGACTTTAGAGGGCTCGCATCCCAAACCGCGTTCTTGAAAGGCACGCTGGATAAACTGGGCATCGAAGCGCAGGTGGTGAAAGTCGGAACATTCAAAAGTGCGGTGGAGCCGTTTATATTGGATAAAATGAGCGCTGCCAATAGGGAGCAGGTGAGTTCTTTCCTAGGTAGCATATACGATCATTTCATTGCCCAGGTAGGTGAGAGTCGTGGCATGACGCCCGATTCATTGCATGTTATCGCCGATGGGTACCTGGTGCGAAATGCAGACGATGCGGTGACCTACGGACTGGCCGATGGCAAACGTTACAAGGATGAATTCCTGGCCGAGTTGAAAGATTCGTTGGACGTGGACCAGGATAAAGATCTGAAAGTCGTGTCGATTTTGAAGTACAAACCGACAACGAAATCGGTCAGTGCATCTATTCGTGACCGCATAGCTGTGGTATACGCAGTAGGTGATATTGTATCGGGTGAAGGTAGCGACGATATGATAGGCTCGGAACGTATTTCGCGAGAGTTGCGCAAAGTACGTAGAGACGATAAGGTGAAAGCGGTCGTTTTTCGCGTTAATTCACCCGGTGGTAGTGCGTTGGCTTCCGATGTGATTTGGCGAGAGGTGGAGTTATTGAGCCAGGAAAAACCAATCATCGTGTCCATGGGAGACGTGGCTGCGTCTGGGGGGTATTATATCTCCGCCGCGGCCGATTCGATTTTCGCAGAGCCTAACACGATAACAGGTTCCATTGGGGTGTTTGGCCTTATCCCCAACATGCAGGAATTGTATAACGATAAGCTGGGTATTACTTTTGATGAAGTGAAGACAGGTAAATATGCGGATTTCCTGGCCAATGTGGACCGGCCGCTTACCGCCGATGAAACGCAGATCCTCCAAATGCAGGTCAATCAAATCTACGACACGTTCGTGCAGCGCGTCGCCGACGGCCGGGGATTATCCAATGCGCAGGTCGATAGCATCGGCCAAGGGCGTGTATGGAGTGGGCAGCAAGCTGTTGAGCATGGGTTGGTGGACCGCTTGGGTAGCATAGAAGATGCCATTGCCGCAGCTGCGGGTAAGGCAGGTCTGGAAACTTATCGCGTGGTGAGTTATCCTGCCATTAAAAGCCCGTTTGAGGCACTGCTGGGAGGCTCTACCGACCGGATAAGCACGTGGTTTAGCAAACGCGAGTTGGGCGAACACTACCGTTATTACGAACAGGCAAAGGCAGCCCTGCAACTTCGGGGAATACAGGCGCGCCTTCCGTTTACCATGGAGATCTATTAACAGGATGGCGGCGGTATCACGGTCACAAACGGGTGGTAACAGCATCAACAAGGTGTCAATCACCGAATGTCCCCGCGATGCGATGCAGGGCATGCACCGTTTTATCCCCACAGCCACCAAAGCCGCCTATTTGAGGCTACTACTCGATGTCGGGTTCGATCGGCTCGATTTCGGCAGTTTCGTGTCGTCCAAGGCCATTCCGCAGATGCGGGATACCGCAGACGTATTGGGACTCCTGGATGGTACGTTAGCCGAGCAGGCGCATGCAACCAAGCTCCTCGCGATCGTTGCGAATGTACGCGGGGCGGAAGAAGCGGTGCAGCATGCGCACGTGGGTGTGCTGGGTTTCCCCTTTTCGGTATCCGAGACCTTTCAGCAGCGTAACGCCAACAGTAGCATCGCCCATGCCCTGGAAACCGTAAACCAAATTGGCATCCTATGTCAGACGCATAACCGCGTACCGCTGGTTTACCTCTCCATGGGTTTCGGTAATCCGTACGGCGACGCGTGGAGCCCCGCCATAGTGGCCGATTACACCGGAAAGCTGGTGGCTATGGGTATCCGGCATTTTGCCCTGGCAGATACAGTAGGTAGCTCCACCCCCGAAGTCATTTCCTCGCTGTATCCGTACTTAAGAAACACTTTTCCGGATATCGAACTGGGCCTCCACCTGCACAGTACGCCGGAAGCCAGCCGCGAAAAGCTGGTCGCTGCACTCGACGCCGGATGCACCCGGTTTGATACGGCCCTCCGGGGATTTGGAGGGTGCCCGATGGCCGCGGACAAGCTGACCGGAAACATTGCTACCGAGACACTGTTGCGGTTACTAGATGAGCGGGGTATCGAGTCAGGGCTCGACCGCGATGCGTGGGTCGCAGCAGAACGGTTCAGCTACGAAGTGTTTTGATTTTCCAATACTTATAGTAGCTTTGTTTCCCTTAATTGTTAGAACTATAATAAACATGAAAACCATAGACAATTTCGATTTTTCCGGAAAAAAAGCACTGATACGGGTAGACTTCAACGTTCCGCTGGATGAGCATTACGCCATTACCGACGATAACCGCATACAGGGAGCAGTGCCTACTATTAAGAAGATACTTAATGATGGCGGTGCGGTCATCCTGATGTCGCACCTCGGCAGGCCCAAGGAAGGGCCCACGGAAAAGTTCTCCCTGAAACATATCGTTGCCCACCTTTCGGGGGTATTGGGAGTTGATGTACAGTTCGCGGACGATTGCATCGGTGACGACGCCTACGTCAGGGCTGCTGCGTTGAAGCCGGGGGAGGTTCTGCTGCTGGAAAACCTCCGTTTTTACAAGGAAGAAGAAAAAGGCGACACCGGTTTTGCCGAAAGGCTGGCCAAGCTGGGCGATGTGTATGTCAATGACGCATTCGGTACAGCCCACCGCGCGCATGCTTCGACAGCAGTGATTGCACAGTTCTTTCCAAACGCGAAATACTTCGGATACCTGATGGCGGCCGAAGTGGGCAATGCGGAGCGGGTATTGAACAATCCCCAGCGTCCGTTTACGGCAATTATGGGTGGGGCCAAGGTTTCTGATAAACTCGAATTGATCGAGGCGCTGCTCGACAAAGTGGACAACCTGATTATTGGCGGCGGAATGGCCTACACCTTCGTGAAAGCACGTGGTGGGGAGATCGGCCAATCGCTGGTAGAACTTGATAAGCTTGATTTGGCGAGTGAGCTGGTGAAGAAGGCGAAAAAGAAAGGGGTAAACCTGGTGTTGCCTACCGATTGCCAGATAGCCGATAGGTTCGCGGCGGATTCGCCGGCCTATGACGGCCCGAACGATCAGATTCCCGCCGATAAGATGGGGTTGGACATCGGCAAGGAATCGGGTGAACATTTCGCACAGGTCATCCTGGCATCGAATACGATTTTGTGGAATGGCCCGATGGGCGTGTTCGAGATGGATAAGTTTGCCAAAGGTACGCGGGCAGTAGCAGACGCAGTGGTGGCTGCCACCGAGCGCGGCGCGTTTTCACTGATTGGCGGTGGCGACTCCGCGGCGGCGGTAAGTAAATTCGGCATGACCGAGCATGTGAGCTATGTGAGTACGGGCGGCGGGGCTTTGCTGGAATACATGGAGGGCAAGGAGCTGCCCGGTGTAAAAGCCATCAACGAATAAAGAAATGAAGCGGCCTTGGCCGCTTTTTTAATAACTATACCCGATGCTATACGTAGCGAAAACCCGTTGCGGGGCGCTCGCTTCGTTGGCATAGATTAGTTTGATGCCGATATCGAAATCGGGCAGGTAAAACCGCAGTAGGTTCATGTCGGCCCTTAGTTCCATGCCAAATGTCCGGGGCCTGAAAGGTACGTCGGGACGTACATTCTGGAAGTCCGCGAACAGTCCGCCTTTAAACCGTTTGATATAAGCCAATGGGCCGATGGCCCAGTCGGGGTAAGCGAGGGGAAACCGGTAGCTGAAGAGCAGGGTGTTGTCTACCTGTACCGGCCGCAGCCGATCATAGCCGCTTACCAGCGGGATGCCATCAACCAGTTGGTACGTGCCACTGCGCTGCTGATAGTTGAAGCGCGCAAGCAACGAATGGTTGGTCCACAGGCCGGGAAAATAGAAGGCCGTGCGTAACGCGAGGTGTTCACCGCTGAGTTTGCCATCGAAAGGGAAATGCCGGTAACCGATGCTTATATGCTGTCCCCAACGGGGGGCGAGGTCCAACGCACTCTGTCGGAGATTATGGTTGAAGTAAGCCTGGTAACTCATCGGAAACCGGATGCCGCTGATAAACTGCTCTTGAAGCTGTGGCTCACTCAATCCGTATCGGTTGGTATAAGATGTTGCCGTACTTACACCAGTGGTGAACACGTGGTTGAGCCGGTAGAATGCCAAGGGAATGTCCATTTGCAGGGTTGCAACATTTTCCCGCCAGCGGATGTGCATGGTATCTACGGCTTCGCCGTTGGTTACCCGAGCCGTGGCCAACTGGCCGCGGTTGCTATACGCCAGCGAAAACTTCGGGAAGAAACGCTGGTAGGCCACCGATGCCGAGTACGTGCTGGAACGGATGTCGCTATCGTATTGATAACCAAGACGGATTTGCGTAGTGTTCAAGAGGTCATCCGAAAGCCAGTAGATGCCGGGCTTGATGTCATCAATATTATCGAAATTACTGTTGTCAACCGACAAACTGTGGAAGTTTACCAGATTTTTGATTCCATTATAAGCCGTTGAAGGCCGTATCTCGGTCGCTGATGTGTCTGTAATTGGCAAAATAGGTTTTTGGCTTATAGGGGCTTTAAAATGGCTTATCGGCGAATCGCTCAATTTCACCCTACTAATTTGATAACCAGCTACCTGATAATTATTGAACCATAGTTGGTTACCTATGGTGTCTGCTGATGGGTTGAATGCCCCGAAACGGGCATTCGTTAGCTGTTGAATCGTGTCGTGTTCATCCAGTGCATACAGGTTGTCAATACCGTTGAAGTGGGCTTTGAAAACGATGCGGTTTCCAGCATATATGGGCCGTTCTATTTGCTGGGCTTGCCAGTCGAGCAGGAAGCGATAAGCGCCTTTAGGGATATCCAGTTCGACAATGGTAGCCCCTTTATCGGAGATGCCGGTTGCTACTACCTTGGTGCCCGTAGGGTCAAATGCAGGGGTTTGCAGCATGATGTTTCCGGGGGAAGGGAAGCTCGCCAAGGGCGCTCCGGAGTCGGGGTCGAGCAATACGAGGCTCACGTTATTGCTTTCATCAATGGCTACGGTGGCTATCTGTGAGCCGTCCGGACGCAGCGTGGGTGAGAAATATCTGCTCTTCCGGGTAAGCTGTCGGTAGGTCTTTTTATGGAGATTATACAGGTTGATAACGCTGTATGTGCGCTTGCCATAACGGCTGTGTCGACGCACTTCATCCCAAACAATTTTGCCAGTAGCATAGGCGAAATGAGGCTCGGTTTGACGGCCGGTTTTCATCACATCGATGCGCCTGCCGGACGTGTCGAGGATAACGATTTTGGGCACCTCGCGAACGCCCTTGTATAGGGCGATAATGCGCCCGTCGGGCAGGGCCTGAGGCAGCAACCAGCTCGTCGGTTTCGCCTCCAGTTCCGGGGGGAAAACAGGGTAGTCTATCAGGCCATTTTCGACCAGCCGTTCCTGCCATTTTCGGTGGAGATTTTCGGTTACTTTTCCGTGCCATTTGCGAGTGCCGTAGCCGGTGAATTTATGGAGTGAACTGGTGAAGTTGTAAGGGCGTATAGGAAGCCTGGCCATGCGGGTCATGAGGCTGTCGAGGATACCCGGGCCGTAGTCGTCCTGGAGCGCGGAGGTCATGAAATAACCGAGCTCGTAGAACCCAGGTGTGACGTCTTTGAACGACCCGAGATAATCCTTTTGGTAGCTGTATTTTTTTCCGCTGAGCAGGTTTGCTCGGAAGGGCATTTCCCAAGAGGGGAGGCGGCCGCGCCCGGCGTTGGATAACTGGGTCTCCACCACGACGGCGTCGCCCTCAAAAAACCATGCGGGTAGGGTAATCCCGTAAATAGCGAGGGCCAACTGTTCGAAAAAAGGGGCCTTTAAGTATCCTGTCAATTTGTCAAACTGTACCACATGGCGTAACTCATGGATAGCAAGGTTGTCTAGCCAGTTTTGAAAATCACCTTGCTGAGGCGGGGTGGTATAGAACTCCGAACGGCGTGGTGCAAGTTGCACATTGCCGTTAGATTCTACGGTTTGGTTCTGAAGAATTATCGAAATTTTCCGGGGTTCTTTGCCGAGGGATTCACTCACACGCTCACGTAAACTCATGAGTTTACTGGCGAGGTGCTGGGCTTCATTTTCGAATACAGCGGGGTAAATCAATTGAAAATTTTCCGTTTGAATCTGGCGCCACCTTACACTTGGAGGGTACTGATCGTTATTGAAAACCTGTGAAAAAACCGAATCTAAACAAAAACATAATATTATTATAGTTAATATATTGATTTTTAACATGTAACATATATATATTCGGAATATCATACGGCATTGCTAATTTTATTGGTAAAAATAAGGATTGGTCATTCTGTTTTTGTGAATTAAAAATTTATATAGTTTTATTTAATTACTGATTTATAGTATTTAATATAAATGTTATAAATAGTGATTAATCAGATATCATGTGGCAAAATCTGCTCAAAAATAGCCATAGCTCCCAAATTTTACATGTTTGTCTTTATTGCTAAGAACCGCTAGCTAAAGTACACTATCTTTTCGAATTTGGGTGTGGAATTTTTTTTCGGCCGCTGTGCGCCGGCCGTGGTTTGAGGTGTGAGCGGCGTCGGAGATCCGGGAGAAAATACATGTCCCCTATTCGCCAACGTCAACGACAGCCCTGCTTGTGGGTAGGCGTTGCTGGAATGTGGTTGCGCGGTGTGGGCGGTGCGGATAAAGACCAAATCCGGATGCTGGTTTTCGGCACGTGCCGTATATACCCGTAACTTTTGACAACTGACATTTTGTCTTTTTTTGTGCGGTGGCCCTGCTGCTCGGCTGTTGTTTTTTTGGGTGCTTTTTCACATCGACTGTTCGTTCTTCTCCTAAAAAAAGCCGACTTTTGCAAGCAAATCTTTCACCAATGTAGGATACTGTTTTTAAGTTAGGAGGGCTCATGGACGAATTGGATACACTGGTTGAACAAACCGAAATGCTCTTAGCGGAAGGCAATGAGGAGCAACTCAAGGCGTATCTTGATGAACTCAATATATCGGACGTTGAAGCCCTTAT
>Ga0182739_1001262_pt1 | contig 27300 bp, 18 predicted proteins | sample eDN5th30CBELigBY_FD_128873 | JGI IMG/M metagenome (GOLD analysis project Ga0182739, IMG submission 128873) | Enriched backyard soil microbial communities from Emeryville, California, USA - eDNA 5th pass 30_C BE-Lig BY (version 2) (version 2) | ecosystem: Environmental > Terrestrial > Soil >... | reverse complement strand
ATAAGCACCTCATATACAAGACCAGCCATTCCGTATACGCCTGCATCCCCACTTGAAATAACAGCAACAATATTACCTGCCTCTGCCTGTTTAACCGCTTCTTGGGCACGTGATACTTCTTCGGTCATCCCGGTGCTCACAATCGTTTTTGCTGTTACTAAATGTCTGATTAAATCGACATAAGTTTTGTAGCCCATGATATGATCACTTTGTTGTAATGCATCTACGGCTCGTTTTGTAATGTGTTCTCGATCTCCGGGACCAAATCCAACTACAAAAATCTTCCCTTTTGACAAGTCTTTTCCCTCCAATAAAAAATACCCACACCCCCTTTCCGAAAAGGGGGTGTGGGTATCTGGAATTTTATACAAAAAATCGTATTATCAGAAAAAAAGCCAAATACGATTAGCCATACGTGATTTCATCTACACTTCTCCCGCCGAAAAGTTAGTCATGGATTAAATAAGCAGGTTTCCTGGCTTACGCTTCACTTTACTCTCAAATCTTCCCATCCAATTTCTGAACAGTGATTAGCATGATTTCATCTGCGCTTACAGTAGCGGGGGCTGCATTAGATTTTCACTAATTTCCCTATTATTTCATAAAATATGAACACTTATTTAATAGAATATTAATTTATGTATTTTACAATACCATATAATTTAAAGATTTCAACTATTTATTAATATTTGAATAATTATAACTATAGTTAATATGCGTATAAGTTTTATAGAATAAGGTAAGTTTCTCACATCATTCACTTTTGTAAAGACTGTATATGTGCAGTCATTTGATTCGAGGCTCTAGTAGCCTACGGCAAGCTTTGTTTATGGCTGTTAAATGTGCGATTCGTGACTGTCGAAAACAAAAAACAACGGATGAAATCCTTCCTCGTAATAAGAAATTACGGGCGTTTTATGATAAAAAACGAGAAGAAGGAAAACCACTTAGAGTAGCTGTAATAGCTTGTGCAAACAAACTCTTACATTGGATTTATGCAATTTTAAAAAATAAAACTACTTTCCAAGACTTAGCTTGATTTAACAATTTAACCAAGCACACCTAAACTTTCAAAACTAAGATTTGGAGGGTTATTTGGTATGCGAAATTTAGTATAACATGATATTTTTTATATTTTTAATGAAAATTATTGACAACTATTAGCTGGTTTGTTGATAAGCATTTTCAACCAAAACCCATTTAATTGAAGTATATGGGTACAAACATATATTCAAAGGAAAATCCAGGAAATGTTGTTTTGACTATATTTCTTCGGTTGATGTGTCTTCTCATACATTTATAAACGTTATTAAAATTTTAATGAATACTTCTAATTAAATTAGATTTTTTTACTGTACTCGCTTTTTTGCCATGTACAAAATAGTATGCAGGAATTAAAAAGAAAATTGCGATCGCTAATAAGAAATACATGGTATGAAATCCGAACTGTTCGGCAATTAACCCTAGAATATAAGGACCAATCCCCATCCCAGCGTCCAAGCAAATGTAATATGTTGAAATGGCTAGTCCTAATCGATGATGTTGTGACACTCTTACTACAAGTGCTTGAATGCTAGATAATATTGTTCCATACCCTAAAGCTAAAAATACACCTGCTAAAATCAGAATAAAGCCATTATTGGCAAAAGTAATTAATACTAAGCTGATACCAAATAATACATACGACGGGTAAACAACTATATTTTCACCTTTTTTGTCGAATATTTTCCCTGCAATAGGTCTACCTATAAATAAAAAGAAAGCGTAAACGACAAAGAAAAAAGAAGCAGCTTTTGTTAAATTAATCTCAATAGCGTACGAATTAATAAATGAAGTAATACCTGAATAAGCAATACCACTAATGAACATAAGCAATGTTATCGGAAGCGCATCCTTTTCATAGAAATCTTTTAGTCTAAAACACTTCTTTATATTCTCTTTTTGTTCATGCGTTACATCAAGCTCAATGATTTTCCCTAATGCTGTTGATACCAATGCTAGAACACTAAAAATGATACAATAAACAAACATCGTGTTATAACTAAAATTATTCGTTAAATACAATGCTAATAAAGGCCCAATTGCTGTTGCGGATGCGGTACTTAAGGAATAATACCCTGTACCCTCACCTCGTTTAGCTTCTGGTAATGCTGACATAGATACAGTTGACATAATAGTCGAGGCCATGCCAAATCCAATTCCATGAATTAATCGAAGAACCATTAAAAATCCAATTCTTGTCACAAATAAATATGTAATTGAACCGACTAAAAATAAACTTAGTCCAATATATAGCATTTTTTTACGCCCTATTATATCTATATATTTCCCTACAAATAATCGTGCAATTAATGACCCAACAATAAAGATACTTGCTGCTAATCCAGCTCTACTTACTGTTACATTAAATTGTTGAATTGCATATACTGCCATCGAGGTCATTAATAAATAAAAGGTTAAACAAATCAAGAAATTCGATGTTAATAAAAAAATAAAATCTCTAGTCCAAATTTTATCCCTATCCATCCATTATTTCCCTCCATTTCTAGCATAAGTTTTGTATATTTTTTTCTGAATCACATTTTTTTATAAGTAAATTTTAATAAAGCCAAGAAACCTTCGCTTTCGCTAAAAGGAATGATTCTTGACTTTCTTCAATAAAAAGGACAAACGTATTTATGAAGTTTACGTTTGCTAAATAATGATACGCAAATTACTACTGCTATAATAATGAGAGATGCTCCAAATTGGCCCTAGTGGGGAATAAAGAAAATACATACAACCCTATGATTAGAAGTTATTTTGCTTAACGATATAAAATTTATTTAGGCTATACTTATATAAGTCTTAAAAAGTAGCATATTATTTTATTAAAAAAATAATCCCCCTTATTCTGTACATGAAGGATTATTTATTGTTAGTGGAACTATTAGCAAAATATTGATTTACAATTTTAATATAAAGTATGTTTCAAACGTGACATTCCGAACTTTAAAGCCAAAGATAATCTGTTGAACGTGGAATATTTAACACATATCACATATTTTTGGACAGTTAGTTTTTCTTCTCCAATTTGCCAACTTTTGAAACTTCAATTTGTTGCTTTCAAAATTGATTTTCGTATTGCAATTCCTGAATTAGACTAAGACCTTCTAGTCCTTTTCAATATAAATATTATTTTCCAACAGGCTATTCAAAACTATACAATTTTCATTCCATCGAGTACATGCTTTTGTTTTATCTAACCCAAAGGCGGCAGCTCAAATATATTATCGTTAACTTAATTTGACCATTATTCAATCACAATCAATAAATCCCCTGTTGCAATCGAATCACTTGCCTGGACGTAAATATCTTTGACTATGCCTTCTGTTGGGGCTTGTACCGTTGTTTCCATTTTCATCGCTTCGGTAATTAGTAAATGGTCGCCCCGTTTTACGTGACTGCCTTTACCGACAACGACTTGTAACACCGTTCCTGGCATTGTCGCACCGATTTGATTCGCATCGGAAGGGTTTGCTTTTGGACGTGCAGTGCTCTTCACTTCCACAATCATGTCTTGCACAACCAACTGACGTTGTTGACCGTTCATATCAAAGTACATGACACGAGTCCCATCAAATTGTGGTTCACTAATTGCGACAAGCTTAATAATTAAGGTTTTCCCTTTTTCGATTTCTACTGCAATTTCCTCACCGAGCTTTAAACCGTACAGAAATGTTAATGTATCCAATACGGAAATATCGCCAAATTGTTTGTTAATTGCTGCGTACTCTTCAAACACTTTTGGATACATTGCGTAGCTTAAAACGTCTTGGCGACTTGCTGAACGTCCGATTTTCTCTTCTAGTTCTGCTTTTAACGCCTCTAAATTAACCGGCTCTAATAGTTCACCCGGACGCACGGTAATTGCTTCACGATCTTTTAACACAACCTTTTGTAGTTCTTGTGGAAAGCCACCATGGGGTTGTCCTAAGTAACCTTGAAAGAATTCAATAACAGAATCAGGGAAGTCAGTTGTTGCACCTCGTGTGAGCACAGTTTCTTCATCTAATTCGTTTTGCACCATAAACAACGCCATGTCGCCAACAATTTTCGAAGAAGGTGTAACTTTCACTATATCACCTAAAAGGAGATTCACACGACCATACATTTTCTTCACTTCTTCCCAACGATCACTTAAGCCGACCGCTTTTGCTTGCTGCTGTAAATTGCTATATTGTCCCCCTGGCATTTCGTGTACGTACACTTCTGAATGAGGTGATTTCATGCCACTTTCAAAATCACCGTAGTAATGACGCACACCTTCCCAGTAGTAGGATAATTTTTCTAGGCCTTCTATATCAGCTTCAATACCACGTTTCCCGTATTGGGTTGCGTAATACAACGAATTCGCTGATGGTTGAGATGTTAAGCCAGCCATCGCACCAAGTGCTGTATCTACAATATCGACACCTGCTTCGATTGCACGTGAGTATGTCATATTGCCGTTACCACTCGTGTCATGTGTATGCAGATGAATCGGTAATGATGTTGTTTCTTTTAACTCTGAAACGAGACGATACGCTGCTTCTGGTTTTAATAAACCCGCCATATCTTTAATCGCGATAATATGAGCACCCGCATCTTCCAATGCTTTCGCCATGTCTTTGTAATACTTCATAGTATACTTCGTTCGTGTATCATCTAAAATATCTCCTGTGTAACAAATTGCTGCTTCAGCTACTTTCCCTGATTGTCGCACTTCATCAATCGCAACTTCCATTGCCTTCACCCAGTTAAGTGAATCGAAAATACGGAACACATCGATGCCTTTGTCTGAAGATTCACGGATAAAGGCGCGAATTAAATTGTCTGGATAATTGGAATAGCCGACTGCGTTCGAACCACGGAACAGCATTTGAAAGAGAACATTCGGAATTTTCGAACGAAGCTGTTCAAGACGTTTCCATGGATCTTCTTTTAAGAACCGATAGGCGACATCGAATGTGGCTCCTCCCCACATTTCTAGTGAGAAGTAATTATGTAAAAGTTCTGCTGTTTCATCGGCAATTTCAAGTAAATCATGTGTTCGAACACGTGTCGCTAGCAGTGATTGGTGCGCGTCACGGAATGTTGTATCAGTTAACAGCACATTTCCCTGGGCTTGAATCCATTTCACTAAGCCGTCTGCACCTTGTGTGTCTAAAATTTGTTTCGTGCCGAAAAGTGATTGCACATTACCATTCACTTGTGGTTTTTGGGGATTCTCGAAAACCGGCTTTGTTTTCTGCTCAACCCCTGGGAAGCCGTTTAATGTGACATTCCCGATGTAGCTAAGAAGCTTATTACCTCGGTCACGACGTTCAGGGAAACGGAACAGTTCTGGCGTTGAATCGATAAAGCTAGTATCAAACTGTCCTGAAATGAAGTTTTTGTGTAATACCACATTTTCAAGGAACGGAATGTTTGTTTTCACACCTCGAATACGGAACTCGCGTAAGTTTCGGCTCATTTTGGCTGCCGCCTCTTTAAACGTTATACCCCATGTCGATACTTTTACAAGTAACGAATCGTAATAAGGTGTCACAATAGCACCCTGGAAGCCGTTTCCGGCATCTAAACGCACGCCGAAACCACCTGAAGAACGGTATACTTGTAACTTTCCTGTGTCTGGCATGAAATCGTTAGCTGGGTCTTCTGTTGTCACACGTGATTGAATCGCAAAACCGAATAACGGAATGTCTGCTTGTGCCGGTATACCAACTTGTTCGCTATGTAGTCCCAAGCCCGATGCAATGTTGATTTGTGCGTGAACGATATCAATCCCTGTTACCATTTCCGTAATCGTATGCTCTACTTGTACACGTGGATTGACCTCGATGAAATAATATTCGTCACCTGCGACTAAGAATTCTACAGTGCCTGCATTTTTGTACTGCACATTTTTCATTAATTTTACGGCTGCGTCACAAATGCGCCCGCGTAATTCAGTTGAAATGGCATTCGACGGTGCAATTTCTACTACCTTTTGATGACGTCGTTGAATCGAACAATCTCGTTCATATAAATGCACAATATTGCCTTGTGCATCGCCTAATATTTGAACTTCAATGTGCTTTGGCTCGATGATACATTTTTCAACGTATACTTCATCCGAACCAAACGCTGCTTTGGCTTCAGATTTCGCACGGTCATATGCAGAGGCCACTTCCTCTTTTGACTGCACCATACGCATCCCTCGTCCCCCACCTCCGAGGGCAGCTTTAATCATAATTGGATAACCATATGCTTCTCCAAACGCTTCTACTTCTTCTAACGAATCAACTGGACCGTCCGTACCTGGAATGACTGGAATATTGGCCGCGACTGCTTGTTCACGTGCCTTTACCTTGTCGCCAAACATATCAAGGTGCATTGAAGTAGGCCCGATGAAAATAACGCCTTCTTCTTCACATCGACGTGCAAAATCAACATTTTCTGATAAAAAACCATAACCAGGATGAATTGCATCAACCTTTGCATCTTTTGCGATACGTAAAATATCCTCGATATCTAAATAAGCATCGATTGGCTTTTTGCCATCTCCAACTAAATAGGCTTCATCTGCTTTATAGCGGTGGAATGCCCCGCTATCCTCACGGGAATAAATCGCGACCGTTTGTAGCTGTAATTCTGTACACGCACGGAAAATGCGGATTGCGATTTCGCCTCGGTTGGCGACTAAGACTTTTTGAATATTTTTCATATTTTCTCCAACCCCTTTGATAAAAATAGCGTCCTGAAATCTAGGACGCTTATACTAATCAATTACACCGTATCAACCCATTGAATCGTTAGTTCATTTGGTAAGAAATTTTGTCGTTCATTATGAATCAAAATTTGATTTGGGGATCTTACTGTAACGTAATGCTCCAACAACGCTCCATTTTGTTCTATTAACACTTTATAGTCACCACTGCTCGGTAATGAATAGTTCGGTAATACCCCACTCTTTTTACAATGCTTTGTTTTATAGAAACACCCCAACAATTGAGTAATTTCTTTTAAATTTCGATTTCTTAGACATTGTCGAATGAGTGTTGAACTAATTTTTTGATTATTCCATTTTAATTCCTCAACAACTGTACATCCTAATCCATTGTTTTTCGCATATGTAGCTAATGTTTCAACAGTACCCGCAGATTTTGCTCCATAGTGATAATCGAAGCCACAAATCATCTCCTGAGCATTCAATGCTTTTACATATTGCCCTAAAAATTGATCGGGTTCGAGTTTTGATAGTTCTTTTGTGAACTGTACGATATAAAACACATCTACACCTAGTTTTTCGAGCTTTTCAATTTTTTGGTCAATCGGTTCTAAATATGTTACAGGTACATTTGGCTGTATAATACTTTGGGGATGCGGGAAAAATGAGAGAACCGCTGAAAGAATTTGACGTTCCTGCGCTTTTTGCTTTGCTGTTTGAATGACTTTTTGATGACCTAAATGTACACCATCAAAATACCCTAAAGCCATAGCGACATTTGGTGCTATTTTTTGAATTCCCTGCAAATTATCCGCATTTACGTACAACACTTTCATAAATGATCCTCCTTTTTTCCAATTATCTTACTAATTGTTGGGCTACCTCATAAATTAAATCTTCTTGGCCACCCACAGCTTTTCTATTTCCTAGTTCAATTAAAATATCACGTTCATCTACACCATAATGCTTTGCTGCTTTCTCAGCGTGTAGTAAGAAGCTTGAATACACACCTGCGTAACCTAACACTAGACTAGACCCGGTAATTTCTTGTGGTTGTTGCATGAGTGGTGCAATGATTTTGTCTGCTACATCTAAAACATCATATAAATCAATGCCTGTTTGATAACCTAACTTTTCTAATACAGCGATCATAATTTCTGTTTGTGTATTCCCCGCACCCGCACCTAGAGCTCGTAAACTACCATCAATAAAACTTGCACCGGCACTTACAGCTGCGACTGTATTTGCCATTGCCATTGATAGATTATTATGTGCATGGAATCCAATTTCACATTGTAAGGCATCTTTTAAGGCTGAAACTCGACTTGTAACTTGATGTGGCAATAAAGCACCTGCAGAGTCTGTTACATAAATGACTTCTGCACCATAACTTTCAAATAGTTTCGCTTGTTCCACAATTTTCTCAATTGGTGCCATATGTGCCATCATTAAGAATCCAACTGTTTTTAAACCTAATTCACGACCAAGTTGAATATGTTGGGCCGCGACATCTGCCTCTGTTACATGTGTGGCGACGCGTACCATCCTAGCACCTAATTTAGCAGCTTCTTGTAAATCTTCTTTTGTTCCAATGCCTGGAATTAATAATACTGACACATCTGAATTTATTGATTCTTCTACAGCTGCTTCGATTAATTTTAATTCATCAACTTTTGATAAACCGTATTGCAATGATGATCCACCTAATCCATCACCGTGAGATACTTCAAAATATTTCACACCAGCTTTATTTAATCCACGAGCTGTTAAGCGTACTTGTTCTTCTGTAAATGAGTGACGCACAGAATGACTTCCGTCTCGTAAAGATACGTCTAAAATGTTTAAATTGCTCATTGTGTAGCCCCCTGAAAATGGTGTGCAAATTCGTTCCCTACTTGTACAGCGGCTGCTGTCATAATATCTAAATTTCCTGCATATGCCGGTAAATAATCGGCAGCTCCATTCACTTCTAAAAAGACTGATACTTTCTTACCTTCAAACATTGGCTCTCCCTTTAATTGATAACCCGGTACGTATTGTTGTACTTCAGCTACCATTGCATAGATTGACTCCGTGATTTGTTTCGCATCACCTTCATGTTCAACCAATGCGTGTATAGTGTCACGCATAATAATCGGTGGTTCAGCAGGATTTAAAATGATTATTGCTTTCCCTTTTTTTGCACCACCAACAACTTCAATCGCGCGTGATGTTGTTCTTGTGAATTCATCAATATTTGCACGTGTTCCCGGACCGGCTGAAAGGCTAGAAATTGTTGCCACAATTTCTGCATATTCAACTGATACAACACGGCTAATTGCATGAATGATTGGAATTGTTGCTTGTCCCCCACACGTCACCATATTTACATTTGATTCATTGATATGTTGCTTTAAATTTACTGGTGGTACTGTAAATGGACCAATTGCAGCTGGTGTTAAGTCGATTACTTTTTTGCCCGCAGCTGTTAATAAATCACTATTTCTCTTATGTGCATAAGCGCTTGTTGCATCATACACGATATCTACTAAATCTAAACGCTCCATTAGCCCATCAATTCCGTTTGAAATAACTTCATATCCTCGCTTCTGAGCACGCTTTAACCCATCTGATTCTGGATCAATTCCAACCATAACGCTCATCTCTAATACCGGACTACGTTCAATTTTATACATTAAGTCTGTTCCGATATTCCCTGAACCAATAATGCCTACTTTTAATTTTGTCATTTTGTCTCCCCACCCTTTGCGAATTAAACGAGTTCTAATTGACCTAATGTACGATATTTTCCTCCGAAAAATAAAAGCGGATCTTTCTCTTCTAATTTCAAATCAATCACTTCACCAATGAAAAGCGTGTGATCCCCTTCTATATGTGAAGTTACGACTTTACATGCAATTTGAGCAACTACGCCCCCTAATACTGGAACACCTTCTAATGAATCAAACTGTACAGGCTCATTTCCTGGTTTACCCGCAAAGTGACGAGAATAATGCTCTTGATCTGACGCTAAAATATTCACACCAAATTTTTTTGAAGCGCTTACTTTTTCTAAAAACTTTGCATTATGTCCAATTGAAATGACAACTAATTTTGGATCTAATGAAACAGACATAAATCCATTCGCCGTCATACCGTGCGTTTCTCCTTCATTTTCTGTTGTTAATATTGTTACACCAGTCGCGAATTTACCCATTGCATCCCGGAATAAACGTTCATCCATCCAACCACTCCTTATCTCTTTTCTAGAGTACAAATCATAAGTAAATTTAGGCCCTAATCCTATGTTTCTTCTCATTAAAAATATTTTGAAAATAAATAAAAATAATGTTTTTCTAATAAATCTAAAAACTGTTCAGGAGGATAATTTCCACTGAACAGTTTCGAGTAATATTTATCCTCGCACAAATCCTGGGAGTCCAAATAGTTTTTTACCATAAATATCTACGGCATCTTCATATAACGAGCTTAGATGTGTACCAACAGTTAATAAATCACGAGTAAACAGTTCAACTGGGTTGCCTTTTAAAACGGCGTGTCCACCTAAGGTTAATAAACTACGTACAGCGATATCTACACATTTACGAATTAACAATGCACGCATAGCTTTATATTCGGCTTCATTATACGGTTGATCTTTATCACGATACATTTGTGCAATATATTCATTTAAGAGCCCTTGTGCTGATTTTAATTCCATACTAATTTCAGCAAGTACACGCTGACTTGTTGCTGATTCATGTTCTTTCGCTCCATTTAATCGAACGCGTTTTTCCGTATGCTTCCTAAATTCTTCTACTACACGTTCTGCACCACCCACTGCCATCGATGCAAATCCGATATAAAACCCAGGGTACCACGGCATATCATAATACAAATAGTCTCTATCATATGCTTGGCCATCTGCTGCTTCTGGTGGACGACTTTGTTCGTACATATGATTTAAACGTAAAATCGCTTCTTTTTTTACAAATACTTTGTCTGCAATGACAGTATGACTACCACTACCACGTATACCTAAAGAATCCCAATTGTATTTAATTGTAAGGTCTGAAACTTTTACACATACACCAGCACCTTCTGGTTCATCAGAGTTGTCAAACTTCATATTTACTCCTAAAGCTACCCAGTCAGAATATAAAATACCACTTACAAAGTTCCATTGACCTGAGATTAAATAACCTCCTTCAACTTCCTCGATTGTTCCTACAGGTGCAAATACATCAGCTACGAAGCCAGCTGAAGCAACCACTTCATCGCGTAAGTTTTTAGGTAAATAGGATACCCATGCATTGTGAAGAGAGTAAAAGCAAGTTAACCAACCAGCTGAAACGTTGTAATAACTTACTTTTTTAATTAAGTCTGCGTAAGTCCAAAAATCTATTTGAGGGAAACCATAGTCTTTAGGTAAAAGTAAGCGATGAATTTCCTCCTCACGAATTGCATTTATTACATTTTCTGATACAGTAGCATTTTTATCTGCTTCCACAGCCTCTGAATCAGCAATTTTCCCAATTTTCTCAGCACTTGCCATTAACTTTTCATATAAATTTACTTCAACTATTGTATTAGTCATTTAAATCATCCTTTCTGTTTCTAATTTTGATTGATTGTAAGATTCAATATCTTCAGTGAAGAATTCAATGAGTAAATTATTTACTATCTCTGGTTGATCTGTTTGGCATTGGTGACCGCATTCATCTAAATATACAAATGGAATATTAGGAAGTTTTTTTTCTAATTCATAACCCATTTCTACAGAGGACATTCTATCTTGCTTACCCCAAATGAACTTTGTGGGAATTTTCAGGTTAGGTAAAGAGTGTTTTAAAGAGAAACGATCCCAAAGTTTCGGATTTCGGTTCATTTTATCTTGATATTCACGGGAAGCCTGTAATGCTTCCTTAGAGCCCGGTAAGTTTGCCGTTTCATGTCGGAACTGAATCAACTCGTCAGTTACTTTCGAAGCATCGTATGTGTTAGTTGTAACGAACTTACTCATTGCTTCTAAAGAATAATCGTATTTAATAACATCCAGTAAATTTTTGTTGTTATCTGGTTTAGGCATTGTATCGCGCATTGCTCTTGCTACTAATGCACTGCCTATCAAAACCATTTTCTTTACACGTTCTGGATGATCGATTGCATACTTTGCTGCTACATATGCCCCCTGTGAATTACCTACAATATAGACCTCATCTAAACAAAGAGCGTCAATAAAATCAGCTACATGATCAACAAGACTTTGTTGGCCTCTTGTCGGCCATGCATGAGGACGTTTATCTGTAAATCCCATTGAAAGTTGATCAGGTGCAAATACTCGGAACCCGGCTTTTGCTAAACCAGGTAATGTATAACGCCACCCTGCTTCGCCAGATACACCTGGTCCAGCACCGTGTAATAAAATTACAACTGGTCCCTCTGTTCCAGCCCATGAATAATGGGTTTTTACTCCGTTAGCTAGTACCCATCCATCATAATAATCTTTGCTTAAACGCATACTATTTCAGCCCCTTTTTGCTCAAATAATAGTTTTAGAAATAAAGATATCTATCTTATTTCAATTCGAAAGGTAGTCCTTTTATCAAAAAATAATTTAGTATGACCGCTTTACTAGATTGCAAATACTTAAGCTAATTATTTTTTGATTTTCATTAGTTTTTAAATAGGTTACAGATTAACATTTGAGTTAATATATCAGTGTTTAAATTTTTGAGCTTCCATGAAAATTACTTACTTCTTGCGTTAAAATGAATCCTATTTATAATCAAATCTTATAATTTCTTAATGTAGAATATAATGTATCTTTTCATTAAAAAAACGCTTACAAAAAGGTTCTTTTATTGTTTGGAATATTAAGAAAATTATTTTATAATTTATAAGGGCTTTGCCTGCATATAAGAGAATTACAGGGAGGGATTTGAAAATGGAAATTAACGCCATTAAAAACTTATTAATAGATTCAAATAATATTTTAGTCTCAACAAGTTCTTTCCTTACACTAAAGAAAACGTTATCGGAAAATATTGGTTATAAAAAAACTGCAGGCTTTCTTTATCGTTTTGGATATGAAATTGGTTCCTCAGCAGCTAAAACTACAGCTTTACAAAAAGTTCACAGTTTAGAAGCAGGGGCGAATGACAGTGTGCATGCGATGTATGGCCATGTAAGAGAGGTAATTATTGACCATGATTTTAGTAAATTATTAGATGGTCGTGCTGATTGTATTAGGGGACAGTGGATTGATTCTTTTGAAGCAGAATTACATAAACAGCATTTTGATATTTCTAATGAATGTTCATGTTATACATTATGCGGATACGTGAGTGGGTTTTTATCAACACAATTTCGTCATCCAATTATGGCGATAGAGATGAAGTGTGTTGCAAAAGGAGATCCCTGCTGTGAGTTTGAAGTACGATTAGAAGAAAATTGGAATACAGAAACAATTAAAATTTATCAGTCAATTAACCTCTTAAATGAACTTGAGACAACATATGATGCGTTGTTACATCATAAACAGTTATTAGATCGGGTTTCTACATTTCACAATAACTTAACTCAAAGTGTGACAGAAAAATTTACATTACATGAGATTATTCAATCAGCATATGATACCTTGAAAATACCTATTATTATTGAAAATTTATATGGAGACGAAATTTTACAAATTGGTTTGTCAGAACAAGAACAACATTTAATTAAGGAAAAGCAGCATACATTAGAATACAATAAAAAGTATTCTAACAATTCATTTTATCAATCTTTAACACATTCAAAGTTAATTTCACCAGTGTTAATTAATAAAAAACATTACGCGAATTGTTCATTTGTTTATGTGAGTCCTAATAAATTAGAGGAAAATGATCATTTGTATCTTGACCGTATTTCAAATGTTGTTTCACTGTGTTTACTTTACGAAAATTCCCAAATTGAAGAGCAGGAACGGTTAACTTATACTTTGATGGATCGTTTACTACATAATAAATTTAAAACAAAGGCTGATTTAGAATCATATTTGAAATTTTTACCTTTAAAGGTAACTGAACCGTTTTCTGTGGCAGTTATCCGTATCTCGGATAAATTTAATAAAAATACGCTGTTTGATTTACATGAACAACTCTTAGCCTTTTCAAAAGAATTTAATCTGTATTTAATACCATCTTTACTATCAATACTCGAGGAGAATCTTGTTATTTTGAATACGCAGTACAACGATAAAAATACATTCTCCCAACAATTAAAAGCAATTCTTCAAATTATGGAAAGTAGAAATCCTGATTATAAATATTCTGTAGGTATAAGCAACCCTTCTGATAATCTTTTAGCATTTGAAAAGGCTTTTGAAGAAGCGACCCTTTCAGGGAAAATAAATAATCAAAATCAAATTAACTATTATGAAGACTTAGGGTTTTTAGGGCATTTTATTGCGAATATGACGGATGAACAACTTCATGTTATAGCGAAAGAAATGCTAAACGAATTGTATGATTTCAATGATACTCGAAAGAAAGATTTACTTTATACGTTGTATCAATATCTTTCGAATGGACAGAAATTAAAAGAGACAATGGAAGATCTAGCGATATCAATGGGAGGATTACAATATAGAATTAAACAAATTGAGATTTTACTTCAAAAAAGTTTAAAGGACGCATCCTTTACTTCATATTTATTAATCATTATAGAGTCTTTAATTTTATTAGATGAACTAGATTTTTCTTGAATGGGTATACAGAGATAGTTAGAGACTGCTATTTTAACTACTTTTAATATAAAAAGGTGTGTCCTAGAATTTTTAGGACACACCTTTTTATTGAATTATCGAGATTGTATAATTTCTTGTAATTGCTTTGCACGGTCTTCGTCATCACGTCGATGATCGCCCCAATACGTAGAACCTACTTTGATAAATTCATCGTAGCTCCAACGAATTGGTTCCCAATCTGGCTCAAAAATTAAATAACCATTTGTGAAAATTTCTAAGCGCAATCCACTTCCCGGATCCTTTACATAAATGAACATAGCTTGTGAAACGCCATGTTTACCAGGGCCTGTGAATTTCAATTCTGATTCACATAAAATATCAGCTGCACGTAATATGTCTTGCGAGTTATCTAACCAATATGCAATGTGATGCATTTCATTAGGTTTCTCTGAACGGTCAGTTGTAACAATTGCGACATCATGAACTAGATTTGAAACCGATAACCAGCTTCCAGTTTGAACCTCTTCTTGATTGACGAAGTATTCACGCAATTTGAATCCCAGTTTTTCTTTGAGATAGTTTACTATTTCGCAATTGTCTGCGCTTGTTTGTAAGTTGACATGGTCAATACGACGTGGTGAAATACCTTTACGCCAAGCTTTGTAAGTTTGGTTTTTTAATACGGATTTACGTGCTTCATCGGCTGGTGTTTTATCCATATCATAGTAAATTTCAAAACGGTGACCTGATGGTAATTCAAATCGAATTGCTTCACCTTGTGCAACTTCTTCGCCATTAGCGATCCAGCGTACTTCTGTACCCGCTTCCTGCAGTAATGTAGCAAATGTATTAACATCTTCACGGCGTTTTGCTTTCCACCCAATGTGATCGATATAAGATGTATCTCCAGCTGTGATTGATAACGTATGATGTTCAAAGTCACCCCATGCTCGTAAGTAGTGCGTGCCATTTACTTGTTCTGTTTCTTCAAGGCCAATTACGTCTTTAAAGAACCAAAGAGATTTATCAAGATCTTCTGAAACTAAGGCAACGTGACCTAATTTAGCAATCTCCGGGGCATATAAAAATTTTTCCATTTGATTTCACCTCATATTTTATAATTAGTAATTTTGTATTTGCTATGACAATACGATAGCTAATACAAACGAGCAAAGATTCGAATAAAAATGAATCATTGGTAACGCTTACAAATATGACTCAATAACAAGCATTATTCGACTGTTTCTAAGAATATATATCTAGCGCTAAAGTAAGAAATGCATAGACCCTTAAAGGTTGTGATCACAGTTCTAAAAACGATATATAATTACATTTCTTATTTAGAGTATAAAGCTTGAAAAAAATCAATATCATATCACTTTTCATTAAAAAGATAACGATAATTATTTAGAATTATTGAAAAAAACAAGTTATCTTTTTAATTTTTTTAAAAGAAAAACCAGCCATGGAAATAGCTGGTTTTTAGAATTAACTTTGTAGTTGCGTTTCCTCTTCTTTTACAAGAGTTTCTTCTTTTGCAAGAGTTCCTTCATTTTTAGCAACACCTGATTTTTCATTATATTTTTTACAAATTAACCATACAACTGGAATCATCAATACTAAAAATCCTGCTAAGAATAAATAAACATCTTGAATTGAAGCCACAATCGCAGCTGAGGTTTCGTAATTTTCCGCCAAGTATTGGGTTCTACGACTATCTAAAATGAAAGCTACAACAACTACAATAATTACTTTTCCTAGGTGTTTGGAAATATTAACCATTGATGAACCTTCACCTAATTGATCTTGTTTTAAATTACTTAAAGCAGTCGCAACTGTTGTAGTACTCAACATACCGTTTCCAATACCGATTAACACAATACACACGATAATCGCCCAAATTGGAATTGAATTAAGTGAGAAGTAGAAGAAAAGTGAAACGCCTAATAAGATAAATAGACCTGGATAAACAGCAGATTTTGCACCATATCTATCTAATAGCTTACCACCGACAATTCCGAATACTCCAACCATTACTGCATGTGGAAGTGCTGCAAGACCAGATAATGTTGGACCTACATTTAACACTTGTTGCATTAAAAGAGGTATGATAAACACGAGACTTGTCATTGTAAATGCACAGCAAATTGTAATTATTAAGCTTGCCGTGAATAAACTATTTTTCATAATACGGATATTGATGATTGGCTCTTTTGCACGTAGTGAGTGAAATACAAAAGTTGTTAAACAAATTACTGCAACGATAAATAGGGCAGCAGGAATTAATACATTATTTGCCTTTTGGATTTGTTCAATTGCGAAGACTAATGAGACTAAACCTACGGAAATTAAGATAAATCCAATCCAGTCGAAAGTAATTGCACCATCTATTTTTCCGATATTTCCTTTTACAAAGACAATTGTTGCTATTAAACAGAAAATTACTACAGGAATATTTGCGAAGAATAGATAGTTCCAAGAACTATTTTCTAAAATAATACCGCCGATTGTTGGACCAAATGCTTGAGCAATCATACCAGAAAATGACCATAAACCCATTGCGAATCCTTGTTGCTCATGCCCAAAGCCTTCTCGAAGAATAACTAAGCAGATAGGCATGATTAAACCACCACCAGCACCTTGGAACACGCGTGCTAAAAGCATTACATTAAAGGCTGGAGCAAAGCCTCCAATGATAGCGCCTGTTGTTAAAAGAATTAAGCCGAAAAAGAATACATTACGATAGCCAAATTTTTTAGCTAAATATGGTGCTATTGTTAAAGAAATTAAGAAAGTTAATGAGAAAAGCGAAACAATCCATTGTGCATTTAATGTTGGTATTTGGAAGATTTCTATATATAGCGGTACAGCTACTTCTTGTAGTGAATTATTCATAATAACTGTAATTGAAGCAATCAGGGTTGTAATAAATATTCCCCATTTTTTTAAACCCGCTCCAGTTTGTGCTTGTGTAGACATTTAATTCCTCCTCATTTTAAAAATTTTTGTTCAGAGCAAGAGCTTAATGGAAAAGGACTTCTTAGAAATCGTCACTTTTATGACAACGCTTTCATTTTCAAGAAATTCTGGTATAAATGAAAATAATATTTCTAAATTGCAATAAATCTTATATATTCAGAAAAGAATCGAACGATTTTCCTTGTTAGCTCCCCCTTTCTCTTTTTGGTATTTGTTTCACTTTCAAACCAAATAACACACAAAATTCTTTTAGTTTGGTATTACAGGTTAATAAACAAATTCTAATATTAATTTTTAGGCAATATAATATGTATTTTCATTAAAATTCCAAATAAATAAATTATTTCAATTGTTTTATTAGTAATAAAAAAGCTCCTTTGATATATGGGAGTTTTAAAAAAAATACTTATTTCTTATCTAGATATAAATCAGTCATTTCTATATTTTAAATATAGATATTTTCTATATTCTGTAGCTTGATTTTACGTGTTACTCTTAACGTACTGCTATTAATATAAATAACAATTAGGACGCCAGTATTATTCCAAATCGGATATCTTCTCTTGCAATTTTAACTAAATAGCCAGTAATCAAAGATCCGATAATACCTGCTATTACTAGATACAGGAATTCCAATGCCCAACGTATTACAACCACTCCTTAATTTGACTTCACACATTGTTAGAGCTTTCAAAAAATAGCAAGTGAAATTTGTATTTACTTCAAAATAAAAAAATAGACCCTAATACTCAGCGTAGGTCTATTTTTTATTTAAATAGTCATTATCAATTTAATTATGAATACGTTTAGAAACAACTAACAAGTCTACTAAATCTTTCATACTCCCCAGTTGTTCAAAGTTCATGCATAGATCCCAAATTTCTTTAGCTTGGACTTCGTCATACTGAGCGCCAAACTTCATATTTTTTAAAAATTTATCATAAATGTATTCTATTGGAAGTGGATCGCTGTCCTTCATATTGCCTGGACGTACTGTACTACATTCGCCATACAGAACCTTACCATCAATTAATTCAACTTCTACTTTAGCTCCTAAGCCATCTGACGCTTGTAAATCTGGTATTTGTTTATATTTCTTCAACATTTCTTGAAATGGCCCGCTAGAAAGTGCTTCAGTAGTTTGATTTTCCGGATAAACTCCCCCATTTAATACAGCATTACATACCGTACCTTGAACACTGAATGAAGAGAATGGCTGTGAATTTTCCCCTGGTGACCATAGTCCGCCAACGATAGGCACTTCCGAAGCTAACATTTTCACGCGAATTTCTTTTATTTCTTGTGGACTGTATGCACGGCCACCAGTTGCAATTAAAGTGGATTTAATTGCGTGGTGAGTAGCACAACAACTAGAATAAGCTTTAATTATAACTTCGCCATAACGAACTTTCCCTAAATCGGAGAAAAGATTATCAATATTCGGTTCAACCGAGAACATATCGATAAAGCAGTTCTTACCTAGAATCGGATCTTCTACTCCAGTAAATCCATATCTTGCCATATCTGCAGCGAAAACGCCATTTCGTGCAGCGTTTGCATTTGGGAATTTAAATAGCCATGTATGTTCCATAGTAGATGCCATTGGCCCGCCTAAAGTATTTAAAGCGATACTTAATGTATTATGAATTTCTTCTTCGTCGAGACCGGCTAATTTTGCTGAACATGCTGCAGAAGCCATACCGTTGATTGTGCCATTACTATCAAATACAGCGTTTGTATTAAAACCAATCGAAGCACTTAAACGTGTACCTAAATCTTCACCACAAGCAATTGCTGTCATGATTTGCTTTCCTGTTGCATTCTCTCTTTCACCAACAGCAAATGCTGCTGGAAATACACTACTCGTTATATGAGCAGGATATCCTAATGGATTTCGTCCATCAGCGTGACAAGGCTCAAAATCATTCGAGCGTAACTGTAAACTATTGAAGAAAGCGGCATTTGTAGCTGGAAGTTTCCCTCCTAAATTATAAATAGTGGCTTCTTCTCGCCCACCCTGATCTATCAACATTGAATAGACCTTATCGTTTCCTACACCTCTTATGCCCGCCATTGTTACACCAATGCTGTCTACTAACCTTATTTTCATACGCTCAATTAATGCTAAATCTAAATCCTCATAATTTGTTTCAAAAATTAGTTTGCTAAATAGTTTACTTGCATTGGGATACTTCTGTACAAAAGTCATTCATTTCTCTCCTCCAATTCACTAATAGAAAACCACTTTCATAAACATATTAATAATACTAATTTACTTGAATTGAAATTATAATAAGTTAAATCATTTAAAATACATAAAAAAACAATGATTTCTATTGTTTAATGGTGACTATAATCTTTGATTAGTGCTAGTTGAAAAATATGAATGAAGTAAATGTTTAATTAAGGAGCAAAAAGATAGACATGCTGCTTTAAAATACCTATATGTCAAATTCAAGTTCTCAAAGTGGAACAGAGAAAATACACCTAATATGCTGAAGATAAGTTTGTAAAATTATATTTATGTTAACTACTTTCTATTTATAGCAAAAGGGTTAACTTAATGTTAATCAACAATTTTCCCCTTTAACGGAAAAAGGTCCCTTTTCTAATTCTAGGAAAACGTCTGATGGTTGAAGAACGAGTATAAACATTGGTACGAAATATCCTTTAATATCCCTTTCTTCTGTAATTCTTCAACCTCCTAACAAATTCATAACCATACGGTATTTGAGTCGGAATGTTAAAGTTTTATTGTTGCATTTTAATCTTGCTCTACTAAAAAAGATGTTTATTGGAAAATGCAAGACTCACAGAATCCATACCATTTAGGCTGAATTACCGAAAACATAGTTCTGTTTGGACAAATTACCGCAACTTATATATCTAGATTATACAGAGACAATCTAGTAAATTACCCTCACCCAATTCCAATCACAAAACACTAATTAGATATTATTATTATTTTTATCTGTAACTTTCTACATTGCGCAGATATTTTGTAATTAACTAGTTTGTGTGTGGTTTTTTTAAAATTTAGTTGAATATAATCCCTCTGAAAAAACAAGAGTGGATGAAATCTATGACAATGACGTTTAAGTATTCTTATAATGATAATGAGGTTTATATAATCTCAAATGAGGAGATAGCAAATCTAAATCAAGTAGAACTAAATCAAAATTTTTTGAGTGAATATGTATATATAGCTACAAGACATATTGAATGCAAATCAAACGAAAATATTGGGCAGGTTCTGTACAATGAAATTAAGGATCACTATGATGTTAATGAGACAATTATAGAAGCAAAAGAAAATAGTTTTCAGGATGCTATTATTGTTATTCAACCTGCTTCGTTTCCTTATACCAAGATTGAAATATTCATTCACAAACTTCATAAATTAAAAATTGTTAGTGATATAAAAAAGATTATGAACGCAAGTAGAATTAATTAGGCTACATTTTTAAAACAAAAATGCAGAGCTAATCTACAATGTGTAGAATTAACTCTGCATTATTATTTGAATTTTCGAAACACAATAATAATAAGGATATTTCCCAAGCCTGTTTCTAACGCCCCCCTATTGTTCTTTTTTAGTTTGCTTGTGGAATATATCTCTTATTCTATTATAAGCATAATCAACACTTTTTCTGCGCCAAGCTAATACAGTCTTATAAACCAAACCCAATTTTTCTGCCCATTCTTTATAAGTCAAAGTAATACCATCAATCGTAAGTAAATTATAATAATATTGCTCAATTTTCTTATGTATCATTTTTTCTCTGTAATAACGAACGATATATTCTGGTTTCATGTTTAATTTTTCAGCCCAATATTCAACATCACCAATTTCATCTTTATAACGAATAATAATTTCATAAGGTACATCGTGAATGTTTTCTAAATACTTATTTATTTGTTCAATTTTATCGTAATAATATTGATGTCTGTGATTCGGTAATTGTTTGATATATAAATCAACAGAAATAAGTCTTGTTCTCGAATTAATCATCCGATCTTTAGGAGTATTAACACCTTTCCTCATATAAACAAGGGTGATGAATTTAAAATGGTCAAAATAATTTTCTACAGTTGGACTAGCATTAATAGTCCATTCAGAAAGTTTAGCATCTAAAACGTGATAATTTTTCAAAATGAAATCTGGTTTTAAATCATTTAAAACTTTTTTTTCAAAAGGAATACCCAGTTCAGTTAATAATTCTTTCACCATTCTTTCGAACACATAACCACAATAACGAGTGGTATTTATATCTTCTCTAAAATCATCAAAATTAAGACCACAAGCATTTACAGCATTTTCCCAAGATCCAAAAATTTTCGTTGTAGTTGAATATAAACCACCATAATAAGTCTTTGCATACATCGAATTAAGAGGCTGTCCTTGTTTGTAGTATTTAAGAATAGTTTCTTTAATTGAATCTTCTGTCCAGTAACCTTTTTCTTTTTTTAAAGTAACTTCTTCGTAATCAATACCAATCTCGTGCAAAGCCTCACTTAGATGTGAAAAATGTCGATAAACAGCTTTTATAAGCGGATAATTATGTTTTCTTAGAGAAGAATCATTTGGCGCATGTTGGTTTGAAAAATCTTTCAATTCTTTTAAAATTTTCTCTTTCGTCCATCTATTAACCATTCTATATTGGTTATAATCAACATCAGAAGCTATTAAAGATTTTTCCCAATTACCAAAATGAGAACAACCAGCATGCACCAAATCAGAATAGTTTTCAGTCATGTTCTTTTTAGAAAGATTAATACCATTTTGATGTAGTTTTTTTATTTCTTTTATAATGCGATTTTTCGTCCAATAGCCATTTCCTTTTTTCTTGGAAACAGCGTAATAATCAATTCCAGCAGCGAAAACAAATTCTTTAAAACTACCAAAAAGAGTAACAACCCGATTATATTCGAATTTATGATTTTTTCTAAAAGAAGAATCATTAATTGGAGTTCCTTTTTCATAATCTCTTCTTAATACCGCTATCATTTCTTCTCTAGTTATTTGTGGTTTGGATTCTTGAAGCATAGAACTATAATCTATATCAGCCAATTTTGTAGCTTTTTGGAAAGAACCAAAATACGAACATAAAGAAACATATAACTGTTTATTATTCTCCCTTAGTTCTTTAAGAGAAGAATTTTTGTATTCTTTCAACTGTTCAAGTAAAACCTGTTTTTCTTGCTCTCTTTTCATCTGTTTATACTTCTCATTTACTTCTTTCAAAGAAATATCAACTTCCTTTAAAGCATTCTCCCAAGAGCCAAAATACCTTTTAGAAGCTGTGTATAATGGATTATAATTATCTTTAACGTATGTAGTATTCGGAAAATTTCCATTACTGTTCGTGTTCAAGTTGTTGATTTCATCTAAAACCAATTGTTTTGTCCATTTTATTCTAGACATAAGAACACCCCCAAAAATTAGTTTGTTTTTCTTTTACAAAAAACGATTTCTTCTTCAGAAAGCAATAACCAATCTCTACTGAGGCATCTGTAATTTCATCGCTTACCTTTACTTCAAAATTTAAACTGATGAGGGTTACAAAACTTAAATGTTGAAGATCATCATTCAACTAAAGTTTTTTGTTGTGTTGTACTAAATTTGTATAGGGTTTCCATCATGTTAATGTCTCTTTCCATCTTTTAATGAACCATAAATAAGTCTAGAAGCCTTGATATACAAGGGCTCTGGACTTTTTAATTTTTAATTTAGTTTGGTTAAAAGCATGCATGAGAACAACAGGTTAGCTTCCAGATTTTTAATTTTCTAATCTTATTTCCCCTTTTTATTGCTAAAATGTGCAGCATCGATTGGGCTTAGCGGTCTCACCGTAAAATTTACTAATTATCTACCTTTTTCTTTTTTTTCTATAAAATAATAAAATACTAATTAAAAATGTGCCTACACCTGTAGTAGCAAGCGCAATTAACTTATATAATTTATTTCTTCCCTCTTGAAAAGCTGTTTTATAAGCCTGTAACATAAGCTTATTTTGTTCATATTCTTTAGGTATATCAACGGGAAGTATAGATTGACCAGCTTCTATCGCTTCTTTACGAATTGTTTCAACCTCACGGTTACTGTCAAATCCCTTCTTGTATTCTGTTTGTAACCGTTCATTTAAGTTTTCTATATCAATCGAATATGTATTTAGCTCATATGCATCATTATACCCTTCTTCAAAAATTTCTTTTTTATGTTGTTCAAGGCCCTTTTCATAATTAGATTTGTATACATTTAATTTATATGAATTATAAGTTTTATCCAACTCCACTAATGTATATCCATCGTGAAATGCGACATCAACAACCTCTGCTAATTCACTTTGTACATTTTTATATGCTTCTTTAAAACCTTTATTCCATTCTATATTTTCCTTTTCATTTTCTAGTGGCTGATCTATATTATTTAAAAAGTCTTTTACTGCTTGATCTTCGCCAGCTTTTCTACCTTCTTCTTCATCAGCAATTTTTTTGGCTCTTATCTTTTCTTCTAAAGCAATTTTTCCTGACTCATAACCTAATTCATAACCAAGTAAATAACGTTCATATGCAGCTGGTGAATTCCCTCGGTAAAAATAGTAATCATAGTCATCGTATTCTTTACCAGATTCCCCATCAGTATAGCCTCTTGAATATCCTTCTGCTTCTAAATCATCACCCTCCGATTCATATATATAAATAGAATCATCATATGTATCGTAGCTTTCAAAACTACTTGAACTAGTATCCGATGTTGAGCTATCAATATGTCCATGGTACTCTCCATAATTTAATCCCCATTTCGAACAATTAGTCCAACAAGAATGTTTACCTGAAGAATCTGTGTTTCCTGGATGTGCATAAACAGAAGTCGCCATAAACATCCATATAAGCGCTATTAATATAAACCTTTCCATACTTTCACCATTCCCTGTAAAAATTAATAAGTCGAAGTTTAAATTAATCAATTAATACTACTACTTTAATATTAACTGGTTTTAAATATTTCTAATTCTATTACTTTCTTTTCCACAAATTTTATTCCATCTATTACTATCATACTAAATATTCCAATTTCCTCCAACTTATCCTTTAAAAGAATACGGCACAATCCTATTCAAGAATTGTGCTTGAGTGTTGTAGAAATCGTGGGTGTTTTTTGTGTAAATTGATTAAATATTAAAAGTGCTAGATTTCATAAGGTTCTTTGGGTTTCGAAGGTGGAGTATAGCAAACTAATTTATTTATTTTCTTAGCAAATTCTTCGTAAACACCGGTAAACCAGAACTTTCTGCAAGAATAACACGAAACAGTCTTTTCACGACCATATAGGTCAGTAAAATATATTTGTAGATGATGATGTAATCTAGAAACAGTAGTCCTAGAATGTAATGGTTTAGAATATGAGTAACTATTGGCACGAATTACACGTTCTAGTGTAATAATTTCTAAGTTGTTAATCACAATTTTATCTGAATATAGTACGATATTTACCTTTTCTTTATAGTATATACCGCTTAATATTACCTCTCCTCTTACTTCACTTAGTTTGTCGGAATCCCCTAATTTGTCGCTATTCGATTGTCCAGATATACCATTAACAATAGTGATGATAAAATATATTATTACAATACCTGCGATAAACAATAATATTATTTCCATACAAAAACCTCACTATTTTAAATTTTAACTTCAAAACATTGTATTAAGTTGTATGTATTTGTTAATAAGTGTAATATTTTAACACTTATTGTGAGAAATCCTTCTTCGCCAAACTGTCTTAGTAATTTGCAATTCTTGCTCCATTAAATGGCCCAACTTTCTTTTCAACTATCATAGAAAAATATAACTGTAATAATCTAACGCAAGTACACAAATTTTTAATGCTCTGAAAATTTAAACACAAAATAGTTTTTCATCTCTGAAAGGGTTGAATTTTTTTGACTCTAGGAAATATAATCCCTTCGAAAAAATTAATATCAAATTGAAATAGTAATCAAGTTAATTAATAGCTTCGGTACCACCTTTAATACTTACTATTCAATTTCGATCAGGGAGAAGAAAATTCTATGTCATCATTAATCAACTTATGTCTTTTTGCGTTTACCTATATAGGAACAAAAAAATTAGTTAATACTTCTTACATAAACCCACCAGCATCTCATTACAACATAGGTGGTGATTGTATATGAGATGTGCAATTTATGCACGTGTTTCAACAGAAATGGACGGTCAAAAAACGTCTATTGATAATCAAATTGATATTTTTAAAGGGTATGCAGCTGAACGGGGTTGGGAAATCACTCATATATATACAGACAAGAAATCTGGTACCAAAAGTAATCGGCCTGGTTTTAAAAATTTAATTAAGGATGGAAAAGAAAAAAAGTATGATGTCATTTTAGCCAAGGAGCTTTCAAGACTTGCTCGGAATGGTGGTTTATCATACGAATTGAGAGATATTTGTCTAGTGCATAATATCCACATTGTTTGCCTTGATAACTCAGTTAACACAATTGAAGGCAATATGCAGAACTTTGGTCTCTTCGCTTGGCTTTATGAAACCGAATCGACTAATAGCAGTAGAAGAAATAAACAGGCTAGACGTGCTATGGCAAAGAAAGGGAAATTTATTGGATCAATTCCTCCATATGGTTATAGCTGTGTAGAAGGAAAGCTTATTATTCGAAAAGATGAGACCCCTGAAGTTGTTCGACGCATTTTTAATGATTATTTAGCGGGAAAAGGGATGGACACCATTGCGAAAGATTTATTTACGGACAATATTCAAACACCTTCTCAAGTAGCTAATAAAAAGAACGCATCTAATGTGTGGCATTCATCCACGATTAAAAAAATTCTAACCAATAGACATTACTGTGGGGATATGCTGCAACTTCGTACCGAAACAATATCAGTCACAACAAACAAGCGTCGTACAATGGACAAAGATAGTTTCGTTATTCAAGAAGGAACTCACGAGCCTATCATTTCATACGAAACATTTAATACCGTTGAAAAGATGCTAAAAAAGCGAACAAAAGCCGCCACAGCACCATCAATACATCTTTTTTCTAATCTGATTTTCTGTGAAGACTGTGGAAAAGGAATGTGGTATAAAGCAACTCAAAAGGGATATCGTTGCGGGGGGAATATTCGACACGGAGAACGCTTTTGTTTAAATAAGAACCCTTTAAGATCTAGAGATTTGGAACAAGTAATTTCGCGTGACATTAAAGACTTGTTTCAAATCTTTAAAGACGAATCACTGATGAGAAGCCTTGAAAATAAGATAAATACAAAAAAACATCAAATTCAGGAAAAATTACGCAACTCTGAAAAGAAAATTTTTAGTTTAGAAAAGAAAAAGCGTAGTTATATTGATTTGTTTACCGAGAAAGTGATTTCCAAGGATGACTTAATCGAATTAAAAATAAGCGTTGATGATGAGATTGATGTAGTTAAGATGACAATGATTGATTTAGAACGAGAGTTAACTAATTGTTCAAATGAAAATTATCTACAGTCCCTTAAGAATAAGCTTGAACAATTTCTCGCTGTAGAAGAGTTAACTCCACAAATGGTAAATACATTAGTGGATAAAATTACTTGTAGTGTAAACGGCGAAATTCGAATTCACTATAACTTTGAAAATCCCTTTGAAACGCAAAAAGAAGACAGTAACCTAAATGGTTAGCTGTCTTCTTAAAATGATTAGTTCTCTTCTTTTAAAATAAGTTGCGAGACGCACTCGACGTGCACCGTGTGAGGGAATAAGTCTACAGGTTGCACTGTTGTTAATTCATAACCAAATTGTTCTAGTTCTTTGATATCTGTTGCAAATGTATCTGGGTTACAAGATACATAAACAATTCTTTCT
>Ga0182739_1001258_pt1 | contig 27340 bp, 31 predicted proteins | sample eDN5th30CBELigBY_FD_128873 | JGI IMG/M metagenome (GOLD analysis project Ga0182739, IMG submission 128873) | Enriched backyard soil microbial communities from Emeryville, California, USA - eDNA 5th pass 30_C BE-Lig BY (version 2) (version 2) | ecosystem: Environmental > Terrestrial > Soil >... | reverse complement strand
CGCGTCATGCGCTACTGGACGGGCGACGGGCTGGAAAGCCCGCTGACCCTCGATTGCACGGTGGGACGTGGCCCGAAGCCCGGCGTGATGATCGAGAGCTGCCGCAAGGGCGCGCTGGAGTTCCAGAACAACTATCTGGTTCAGGGCGGGCGGATCACCGTCTCTCGCCAATGGATCGGCCCGGATCTGGGCTATGTCACCATTCAGGAACTTCGCCCCTAAGATCGCCGGACATGAACGGAAAAGCCCGCCTTCTGGCGGGCTTTTTTCATGGCTCGGAAGGGTCTGCCCGGCCGCCGAGGGCCTGCGCCGGTCGTGTCAGGCATCCGCGGTAAATCGAAGAAGATACCCGTCGGGATCCAGCACAAGAAACTCCCGGCAGATCGACCAGCCGTCGCCGACACGGTAATGCTTCTCCTCCAGCGGCCGATAAAGCGGCCAGCCGGCCTCCGTCAGGCGCTGCACGAGAGGTTCGAGGCGATCCACCTGCATCTGCAGATTGATGCCCCGACCCAAAGGCCGCTCCAATGACGCGGTTTCCCACTCGCCATTCATTCTGCAAAGCATGATCTGTAACGGGCCACGTTGCAGATAGGCAAAGCCCGCCGCTTCGCGCCGGTAGGCGATCTCGAACCTGAGGACGTCGCACCAGAACGCGAGGCTCTGATCCAGATCGGTAACGCTGAGTTCGGGCACCATCGCCGCGAAGCCCGCGGACGGAGCCTCCCCGCGGGACTCCGTGCTGTTTCTGGCAATCTGATCCATGCGTTCTCTGGATACCTTAAAGGTATTTCCAGGGCAGATCCCGCTGACCGAGCCTGGGACAGGGACGCCCCCTCACACCACTACCCCCAAATGGAAATGGGCTGACCCTTAGGCCAGCCCATTAAGCAACCTTCCCTGAGGAAGATCAGTTGGTGTCGTCGTCGTCGTCGTCGTCATCCGAAGCGACAGCGGCGATAACGCCGAGCAGCAGCAGAGCCGGGACAACGAGGCCAGCGTTGGTCGACGCGGGCTTCTCGTCAACGACGACCGGCTCGACATCGACGACGGGGGCGACATAGCCGCCGGCAAGGGCCGACGATGCCGTCAGGCCAAGGGCCAAGGCAAAGGTAGCAACTTTGGTCATGATCATGCTCCGTTCAGTACTTTGAAGGCTGCCGTTTCCAGCAACATCGTTGCGACAGTCGCATATTGCCAATAGCTTGGAAAGCGGTCTTGAAGGACGTGGTTTCCATGGCAGATTCGACTGTTGCATATTAGCCAACACCTGTAGGTCTAGGCGGCAAGCTGCATGGCGGCTGGCCGGTTCCCGCCAATTCGGGAACCAGCACATGACAACATTATTTCCGATAAAAGACTAGAGACAAAGCATAAAACAGGGCTGAAATCGCAACTATCGACGGCCCTGCGGGGGTATCGAGCGCAAGACTGCTCCAAAGTCCGCCGAGAACCGCCAGAACTCCGATCAAAGTGGCGGAACCGGCCATCGTTTCGGGCGTTCTGGAGAGTCCACGGGCTGCCGCAGCCGGAATGATCAGCATGGCCGAGATCAGCAGCGCGCCCACGATCCGAATCGCGATCGCCACGACAATGGCCAGCGCAAGCGACAGGATCAGCCGCTCATGCGCGGGGTTGATGCCCGAGGCCATGGCCAGTTCCTCGTTGACCGAGGCCGTCACCAGCCGCTGCCAGCGCCAGACCAGCACCCCCAGCACGATTGCCGCCCCGCCCCAGATCCAGACCAGATCGGCGCGCGTCACCGCGAGGATATCGCCGAACAGGAAGGATTCGAGGTTCACCCGCAGCGAGGGCACGAAGCTTGCCGCCAGAAGCCCCAGCGCCAGCCCGGAATGGGCGATCACGCCAAGGACCGTATCCATCCCCTGCCCGCGCGCCGTCAGCCATGCGACCAGCAGCGCCATCGCCACCGCGACCGCGAGCGTGCCGACATAAAAGGGCAAGGCCAGCGCGAAGCTGAGCGCCACGCCAAGGATCGCGGCATGCGAGGTCGAGTCGCCGAAATAGGCCATCCGCCGCCAGACCACGAAACAGCCCAGCGTGCCGGTCGCCAGCACCAGACCCAGCCCCGCCAGCAGGGCCCGCACCAGAAAATCGTCAAGCATGGTCTATCCCCGCAGATGGTCGTGGCCATGGCCGCAATCCGGGCCGTGGACATGGGCATGGGAGTGACCATCCTGCGCGACCTGATCGTGGTCGTGGTCGTGATGGTGGCGGTAAAGCGCCAGCGTGCCCTGCGCCTCGGCCCCAAAGAGCGCCCGATAGGCCGGGGCGGCGCTGACCGCCTGCGGCGTCCCCTCGCAGCAGACATGGCCGTTGAGGCAGACCACCCGGTCCGAGGCGCGCATGACCACCAGAAGGTCGTGGCTGACCATCAGGATCGCGGCCCCGGTCTCGGCCCGGACCTCCTCGATCAGCTTGTAGAAGGCGACGATGCCGGGCTGGTCCAACCCCTGCGTCGGCTCGTCCAGCACCAGAAGCTGCGGGTGGTTCAGCAGCGCGCGAGCCAGCAGGACGCGCTGGAACTGCCCGCCGGACAGCGCCGCGATCTGGCGCCCCTCAAGCCCCGGCACGCCGGTCCGCTCCAAAACGCGCGCGGCCTCGGCATCGCTCACGCGGATCGGCAGCGACAGGAAGCGGCGGACGGTCATCGGCATCGCCCGCTCGATATGGACGCGCTGCGGCACATAGCCGATCCGCAACCCACCCAGCCGCTCGACCCGCCCCGAATCGAGAGCAATCTGGCCGAGAAGCGCGCGCACCAGCGTCGATTTGCCCGAACCGTTCGGGCCGACCACGGTGACGATCTCGGCCGGATCAATGTGCATGTCGACATGGGAAAGGACGGGCCGGTCGCTACCCGGATGGCCGACCGTCAGATCCCGCGCCGTGATCAGGGCCGCCCCGCTCATGCCACGCCTTCCCGCGCGCAGCGCCCGCAAAGGCCCAGAAGCTCGACCGTGCCGCGCTCGACCGTGAAGTCATGCGCGGCGCCAAGGCCGAGGATCGCTGCGTGCAATTCGGGGCTTTCGGCCTCGGCCACCTGCTCGCAGCCGCGGCAGATCAGGAAGGCCGGCGCATGGTCGCGCTTGTCCGAAAGGCAGGCGGCATAGGCGTTGAGGCGCCGCACGCGATGGGCAAAGCCCTGTTCGACCAGAAAATCCAGCGCGCGATAGGCGACCGGGGGCTGCTTGCCGAATCCCTCGGCCGCGAGGCGGTCCAGCACCTCATAGGCGCCCATGGCCTTGTGCGATTCCAGCAGGATCTCCAGCACGCGGCGGCGCACCGGGGTCAGGCGGACGCCGGCCTCCTGCGCCTGTTCCTCGGCGCGGCGCAGGACGGTCTCGGCGCAATGGGAGTGGTCATGGGTGTCGAAAGGATCGGCGGGACCGGGGGAATGCTTCGCCATGTTACATTATCACAATTCTACTTGACGCGTTACGGTATAACATAAATAAAAGTCACGTTTCCGCAAGAGAGCCCGCCATGACCCATCCCCTTCGCCCCACCCTCCTCGCCTCTGCCGCCGTGCTGGGGCTTGCCCTGCCTGTCCGCGCTGAAGTCCCGACCGTCGTTGCCGACATCCCGATCATCGGCGCGATGGTCGATCAGGTGATGGGCGATCTGGGCGCATCGGTCGTGCTGATGGATCAGGGCGGCGACCCGCACAGCTATCAGATGCGGCCGAGCCAGGCCCGCGCGCTGAACGGCGCGGGCCTGTTGATCTGGGTCGGACCGGAGCTTTCGCCTTGGCTTGCCCGCCCGGCGGCGGCATTGCCCCCCGAGGACAGCCTGCCCCTGCTGGCACAGCCCGAAACGCATCTGCGCGCCTATGCCGAGGCGGGAGGAGCGCATGACCACGACCACGAGCATGACCACGAGCACGACCACGAGCATGGCGAGGACGACCACGCCGGGCACGATCACAGCGGCACCGACCCCCACGCATGGCTTGACCCCGAGAACGGCACCGTCTGGTTGAACGCCATCGCCGAGGCCCTGTCGCAGCGCGACCCCGAGAATGCCGCGACCTACCGCGCCAATGCCGAGGCGGGCGTCGCCGAGGTCAAAGCCGCCGATGCCGCGCTTGCCGCCACGCTCGCGCCGCTGAAGGATCGCCGCTTCGTGGTCTTTCACGACGCCTATGGCTATTTCACCGATCATTACGGGCTTGCCCCGGCGATTGCCGTCAGCCTTGGCGATGCCTCCAGCCCCTCGGCCGCGCGATTGCAGCAGGTCCGGGGCGAGTTGGGCGATCAGAAGGCCGTCTGCGCCTTCCCCGAGGCGAACCACGATCCCCGCCTGCTGCAAACCGCGATCGAGGGCACCGGGATCCGGCTGGGTGACGCGATTGCCCCCGAGGGCAAGGCCTCCGGCAGCACGCCCACCTATCCCGGCTTCCTGAGCGAGCTTGGCCAGACCATCGCCACCTGCCTGTCAAAGTGACAAGCGCGCGGGATATGCCGCAAAAACATTGCCCTAAAGAAAACCCGACTCTTTTCCTTTGACATACCCAATGTTTTTTGTCAGGTTCCAGTTACAGCGACAGACCAATAGCGACGCACAACGAGGAACTGGATATGACCGCGACCCGACCCGCCGAATTCACGCGCCCCGGTGTGACCGCACTGCAGCGCCTGCCCCAATACGAAGCCGAGGTTCTGACCAATGGTGGCAACCAGGCTTTGATCGTCCTTGGCGATCAGGTCTATAACCTGCGCATCACCCGCGCCGGCAAGCTGATCCTGACGAAGTAATCATCCTCCCCGGATGGAAAAGGGCGCGGATTTCTCCGCGCCCTTTTTCATTTGCGAGCACTGCCGGTTCAGCTGCGGCGCGGCCCCTTGCTGGGCCCCCGATCCGAGCCGCCGCGCGGGCCGGGCTTGCCGCCGGGCTTTCCGGCAGGTTTGCCAGCAGGTTTCCCGGCCGGCTTGCCGAAACTCCGACCCGAACGGTCCTGCGGCTTGCCGAAGGATTTGCGATCCCCGTCCGCGCGCGCGCCAAAGCTCTTGCGCTCGCCGTCCTCGCGCTTGGCGAAGGGCTTCCGGTCGTCTCCATCGCGACGGGCGTAAGGCTTGCGGTCACCATCCTCACGGCGGGCATAAGGCTTGCGGTCACCATCCTCGCGCTTGGCGTAAGGCTTACGATCATCGCTATCGCGACGAGCGTAGGGCTTGCGATCACCGTCCTCGCGGCGGGCATAGGGTTTCCGGTCGCCGTCCTCGCGCTTGACGAAAGGCTTACGATCATCGCCGTCACGGCGGGCGTATGGCTTGCGATCACCTTCCTCGCGGCGGGCGTAAGGTTTCCGGTCACCGTCCTCGCGCTTGGTGAAGGGCTTACGATCATCGCCATCGCGACGGGCGTATGGCTTGCGGTCACCATCCTCGCGGCGGGCATAGGGTTTCCGATCCCCATCCTCACGCTTGGCGAAGGGCTTCCGATCATCACCGTCACGACGCGCATAGGGCTTCCGATCGCCATCCTCGCGCTTGGCGAAGGGCTTACGATCATCGCCATCGCGACGGGCGTACGGCTTGCGGTCGCCATCCTCACGACGCGCGAAAGGCTTCCGATCCCCATCCTCACGGCGGGCAAAAGGCTTGCGCGGCCGGTCCGAGGTTTCCTCGTCGCGCCGCATGGCACCACGCTCGCGGAAATTGCGGGGTTTCGCGTCGGTTTCCTCGCCGGTCAGCAGCCCGCCCAGCTGGTCGCGCAGAACCTTGCGCTTGATCTCGCGGACTTCGTTCTCCTCCATGCCGGTCAGCTTGAAGGGGCCATAGCCGATGCGGATCAGCCGGTTCACGATCAGGCCGACATGGGCCATGGCGCGGCGGATTTCGCGGTTCTTGCCCTCGCGGATGCCGATGGTCAGCCAGGCATTCGCGCCCTGCTGGCTGTCGAGCTTGATTTCCATCGGGGCGAAATCCTCGCCGTCGATGGTGACGCCGCGCCGCAGCGGGGCAAAGGTCAGGTCGCTCGGCTGGCCGTTCACCCGCACGCGATAGCGGCGCAGCCAGCCGGTCGTCGGCAGCTCCAACCGGCGCTTCAGCTCGCCGTCATTGGTCAGCAAGAGCAGCCCCTCGGAATTCAGGTCGAGCCGCCCCACCGTCATCACGCGCGGCAGATCGCGCGGCAACGCGTCGAATACCGTCTGGCGGCCCTTCTCGTCCGACTCGGTCGTCACGAGGCCGAGGGGCTTGTAATACATCCACAGCCGCGTCTCCTGCGGCTCGTCCAGCTTCTTGCCGTCGACGCTGATGCGGTCGGTGGGCAGCACGTCCAGCGCCGGGCTGTCGATCTTCTTGCCGTTCACGCTGACGCGGCCCTCGACGATCATGCGCTCGGCCTCGCGGCGGCTGGCGACGCCGGCGCGTGCCATCACCTTGGCGATGCGGTCGCCTTCGGCTTTCGGGGATTCGGTTTCGGGGGTTTCGGGCGTGTCGGTCATGGCGATCTCCTGCGCATCTCTGCGGTAGCAAAAGCGGGGCTCTACGCCATAACGCATAACATGGAAAGCGGTTCTTGCGCATGACGCGCCGCCGGGCCAGAAACCGGCATGGAGTTTTCGTCCCATATGCCCGAAGCCCTGGCCGAGGCCCGCGACGCCGCGCGGCGCGGCGAGGTGCCGGTGGGTGCCGTCCTGACCGATGCCGGGGGCCGCGTCCTTGCCCGCGCCGGGAACCGCACGCGCGAGCTTTCGGACCCGACGGCCCATGCCGAAATCCTCGCCATCCGCGAGGCCTGCCGGGCGCTTGGGTCCGAACGCCTGCCGGGCGCACGGCTCTGGGTCACGCTGGAGCCCTGCCCGATGTGCGCCGCCGCGATCTCGGCCGCGCGGATCGAGCTGCTTTATTACGGTGCCGACGACCCGCGCATGGGCGGCGTGCGCCACGGTGCGCGGGTGTTTGACCACCCCCAATGTCACCACCGCCCGCAGATCTTCGACGGGATATCGGCGGCGGAATCGCGCGACCTGCTGCGCAACTTCTTCCTCGACCGGCGATAGCTTTTTTCTATGGCAGGTTCTGCATAGCGCCCTTGCGCTGCATTGCAGCATGACTACCATGCCGCCGACCATGTCGGGGGAGAACACATGTTCAACAAGATCCTTGTCGCCAACCGTGGCGAGATTGCGATCCGTGTGATGCGGGCGGCGAATGAATTGGGCAAGCGCACGGTCGCGGTCTATGCGGAGGAGGACAAGCTGGGCCTGCACCGCTTCAAGGCGGATGAGGCCTACCGGATCGGCGAAGGGCTGGGGCCGGTCGCGGCCTATCTCTCCATCCCCGAGATCATCCGGGTGGCGAAGCTCTCGGGCGCGGATGCGATCCATCCGGGCTATGGCCTGCTTTCCGAGAACCCGGATTTCGTCGATGCCTGCCATGCGGCCGGGATCACCTTCATCGGCCCGAGTGCCGATACGATGCGGGCGCTTGGCGACAAGGCCAGCGCACGCCGCGTCGCGATCAAGGCAGGCGTGCCGGTCATCCCGGCGACCGAAGTGCTGGGCGATGACATGGAGGCGATCAAGGCCGAGGCGGCAGGGATCGGCTATCCACTGATGCTGAAGGCCAGCTGGGGCGGCGGCGGGCGCGGCATGCGCCCGATCGCGAGTCCCGAGGAACTGCCCGAGAAGGTCCGCGAAGGCCGGCGCGAGGCCGAGGCTGCCTTCGGCAATGGCGAGGGCTATTTGGAAAAGATGATCCTGCGCGCCCGCCATGTCGAGGTGCAGCTTCTGGGCGACAGCCATGGCGGGCTCTATCACCTCTATGAGCGCGACTGCACCGTCCAGCGCCGGAACCAGAAGGTGGTCGAGCGCGCGCCCGCCCCCTATCTCAGCGAGGAACAGCGGGCCGAGGTCTGCGGCCTCGCGCTGAAGATCGGTCGCGCCGTCGGCTACCAGAACGCCGGCACGGTCGAGTTCCTGATGGATATGGATGAGCAGAAGTTCTACTTCATCGAGGTGAACCCGCGCGTCCAGGTCGAGCATACCGTGACCGAGGAAGTCACCGGCATCGACATCGTCCAGTCCCAGATCCTGATCGCCGAGGGCGCGACGCTGGCCGAGGCGACCGGCGTGCCCAGCCAGGCGGGCGTGCATCTGAACGGCCATGCCCTGCAATGCCGGGTCACGACCGAGGATCCGCTGAACAACTTCATCCCCGATTACGGCCGCATCACCGCCTATCGCAGCGCGACGGGGAACGGCATCCGCCTCGACGGCGGCACCGCCTATTCCGGCGGCGTCATCACCCGCTATTACGATTCGCTGCTGGTCAAGGTGACGGCACATGCCCAGACGCCCGAGAAGGCCATCGCCCGCATGGACCGGGCGCTGCGCGAATTCCGGGTGCGCGGGGTGGCGACGAATATCGAATTCGTCATCAACCTCTTGAAGCACCCGACCTTCCTCGATGACAGCTATACCACCAAGTTCATCGACACGACCGAGGATCTGTTCCATTTCCGCAAGCGCCGCGACCGGGCAACGCGGATCCTGACCTATATCGCCGACATCTCGGTCAACGGCCATCCAGAGACGGCGGGTCGTCCGCTGCCCCCGGCCGAGGCCAAGACCCCGGTGCCGCCGAAGCCAAAGGCCGCGCCGGTTCCGGGCGCCCGGCAATTGCTGGAGGAGATGGGGCCGCAAGCCGTCGCCGACTGGATGCTGGCAGAGAAGCGCCTGCTGATCACCGACACCTCGATGCGGGACGGGCACCAGAGCCTCCTCGCGACGCGGATGCGCTCGATCGACATGATCCGGGTCGCGCCAGCCTATGCCGCGAACCTGCCCGGCCTCTTTTCCGTGGAATGCTGGGGCGGCGCGACCTTCGACGTGGCTTACCGCTTCCTGCAGGAATGCCCGTGGCAACGGCTGCGCGACATCCGCGCGCGGATGCCGAACCTGATGACGCAGATGCTGCTGCGCGCCAGCAACGGCGTCGGCTATACCAATTACCCCGACAATGTCGTGCAAAGCTTCGTCCGGCAGGCGGCAAGCTCGGGCGTCGATGTGTTCCGCGTCTTCGACAGCCTGAACTGGACCCCGAACATGCGCGTGGCCATGGATGCGGTGATCGAGGCCGGCAAGATCTGCGAGGGCACGATCTGCTATACCGGCGACATCCTCGACCCCGAGCGCGCCAAATACGACCTTAACTATTATGTCGGCATGGGCCGCGAGCTGAAGGCCGCCGGCGCGCATGTGCTGGGGCTGAAGGACATGGCCGGGCTTCTGAAGCCCGCCTCGGCCACGATCCTGATCCGGGCGTTGAAGGAAGAAGTCGGGCTGCCGGTCCATTTCCACACCCATGACACCGGCGGCATCGGCGGCGCGACGATCCTTGCCGCGGCGGCGGCGGGCGTCGATGCGGTCGATTGCGCGATGGACGCGTTTTCTGGCAATACCTCGCAGCCCTGCCTCGGCTCGGTGGTCGAGGCCTTGCGCCATACCGAGCGTGACACCGGCCTCGATATCGGCGCCATCCGCGAGATCAGCAATTACTGGGAGGCGGTGCGCGCCCAATATGCCGCCTTCGAGAGCGGGCTGCAGGCCCCGGCCTCGGAAGTCTATCTGCACGAGATGCCGGGCGGGCAGTTCACCAACCTGAAGGCGCAGGCGCGCAGCCTTGGCCTCGAGGACCGCTGGCACGAGGTCGCCAAGACCTATGCCGAGGTGAACCGCATGTTCGGCGATATCGTCAAGGTCACGCCCAGTTCCAAGGTGGTCGGCGACATGGCGCTGATGATGGTGGCGCAGGGCCTCAGCCGCGCGCAGGTCGAGGATCCGGCGGTCGAGGTCGCCTTCCCCGACAGCGTGGTCGACATGATGCGCGGCAATCTGGGCCAGCCGCCCGGAGGCTGGCCCGAGGCGCTGCAGAAAAAGATCCTGAAGGGCGAGGCGCCGCTGACCACCCGGCCCGGTGCCAGCATGCCGCCGGTCGATATCGAGGCGGTGCGCGCCAAGCTCTCGGCCGATCTGGACGGCAAGCCGGTCGATGACGAGGACCTGAACGGCTACCTGATGTATCCCAAGGTCTTCACCGATTACATGGCCCGGCACGAGACCTATGGCCCGGTCCGCACCCTGCCGACCCGCACCTTCTTCTACGGCATGGAGCCGGGCGACGGGATCGAGGCCGAGATCGACCCGGGCAAGACGCTGGAGATCCGCCTGCTGACGCTGAGCGAGACCGACGAAAACGGCGACGTGAAGGTGTTCTTCGAGCTGAACGGCCAGCCGCGCGTAATCCGGGCGCCGAACCGGCTGGTGAAGTCCCAGACCGCCGCCCGGCCCAAGGCCGACCCCGCGAACGAAGGCCATGTCGGCGCGCCGATGCCGGGCGTCGTCGCCTCGGTCGCGGTGACGCAGGGCGCGAAGGTCAGGCCGGGCGATCTCCTCCTGACCATCGAGGCGATGAAGATGGAAACCGGCCTCCATGCCGACCGCGAAGGCGTGGTCAAGGCGCTGCATGTCAGTGCCGGACAGGGTATCGACGCGAAAGACCTGCTGGTCGAGATCGGGTGAAAAAAGGGGGCCGAAAGGCCCCTTTTCCTTTCGCCTCCGCGCGAGTTGCCTGCCGCGCTGTCATTGGGTATGAAGTTGACATTGTTCCATATTTTTCCATTAACGGAGAAAAATATTCCATGTCGCAAGCCCCTGAGGTGACAGGTTTCTATGAGGCGCGCACAGGCTCGATCCAATATGTCGCAGCCGACCCGGTGACCGGGAAATGCGCGATCATCGACCCAGTGCTGGATTTCGACGAGAAATCCGGCGCGACCGCGACGATCGAGGCCGACCGCATCCTGAAATTCGTCGCGGAAAAGGGTTATGAGGTGCAATGGATCCTCGACACCCATCCCCATGCCGACCACTTCTCGGCGGCCGACTACCTCAAGCGGCAGACCGGCGCGCCGACCGGGATCGGCGAGAAGGTGACGGAGGTGCAGGCGCTGTGGCGCGACTTCTACAACCGACCCGATTTCGCGGCGGATGGCAGCCAATGGGATCACCTGTTCGCCGAGGGTGAAAGCTTCATGCTGGGCAGCATTCCCTGCCGCGTGATGTTCTCGCCCGGCCATACGCTCGCCTCGGTGACATATCTGATCGGCGACGCGGCCTTCGTCCATGACACGCTGTTCATGCCCGACAGCGGCACCGCGCGGGCCGATTTCCCCGGCGGCTCGGCCCCTGCGCTGTGGCATTCGATCCAGTCGATCCTTGCCTTGCCCGATACGACGCGCATCTTCACCGGCCACGATTATTGCGAGGGCGGGCGCGCGCCGGCATGGGAATCGACCGTCGCCGAGCAGCGGGCCACGAATATCCACATGTCGAAATACCTGACCGAGGCGGCCTTCGTCGCCGCGCGCGAAGCCCGCGACAAGACCCTGTCCATGCCGAAGCTGATCCTGCACGCCCTGCAGGTGAACACCAATGGCGGCCGCCTGCCCGAGCCTGAATCGAACGGTCGCCGCTATCTGAAGATCCCGCTGGACCTGCTGCAATCGCCCTTCGCCTAATGGGGGAGATCTCTTGGCCGGTCGACATCGACCAGCCGCGCCGCGGGCAGGTCGCGCAGCACCAGATCCGGGCGGCGGCGCAGGATCTGCCCGGCGCCCTTGTCTCCCTCCAGCCGGATCAGTCGTGAAAACAGCGCCCGCGGGATCAGCGCCGGGGGCATCGGCACCCTGCCCCGCGCCATCGCCGGATGCGCCCCCGCGCCCCTGGCGACCAGCGCGAGGTCGGCCCGCGTCAGGCAGGGCATGTCGGCCAGCACCATCAGCGCATGGCTTGCCCCCATGTCGCGCGCCGCGCGCAGCCCGGCGGCAAGGCTGATCGCCTGTGCGCTGCGCCCCCGCGCGAGAATGACCTTGCGAAAGCCCGGAAACAGCCCGGCCAGCCCCCGGTCGCGCAGCACGACCACCGCGCCATGCCGTGGCAGCCCCCGCAACGCCCGCACCGCATGGGCGGCGAGGGGCCGGCCCGCGACCGGCGCGCGCAGCTTGTCGCGATTGCCGAAACGCCGCGACTGGCCGGCGGCGAGGACCACGACGACCAGCTTCACGCCCCGGCCTGTCCCTGCATCGCCTCGGCCAGGATCTCGGCCAGGACCGAGGCGGCGAGCGTGCGCGCATCGCGGGTCGAGGGGATCATCCCGATCGGCCCGCGCAGTCGCCGAAGCTGCGTCTCGGGCACGCCGATCTCGCGCAGACGCTCCAGCCGCTCGGCCGCGGCGCGGCGACTGCCCTGCGCGCCGACATAGAAGGCCGGTCCGGCAAGCAGGCGGGCAAGGATCGCGGGCTCATGGTCGTGGTCGTGAAAGAACAGAACCGCCGCCGTGAAGGCATCGACCGGAACCTGTCCCAGCCCCGCCGGCAGCGGCGCGCCGTGGATCACGCCGCCCCCGGCCAGTTCCAGCGTCTCGGCATCGGGCGAGGCGAGGTGCGTCTCATACCCCGCCCCCGCCGTCATCCGGGCGAAGGCCAGCGCCTCCGGCCCCTTGCCGAAGACGGCGAAGCGCGGGTCGGGATCGACCCTCAGCAGCAGGTCGGCATCCGGAAGCGGCGCGAGCGAGAGGGTCCGCCCCAGCCAGAGCGAGACCGGCTGGCGCGCGGCCAGCGCAGCCGCTAGCCGTGGCAGCGTCCCGTCCTGCGGGGCCGGAACCACCCGGATGTCCAGCCCGCCGCCGCAAGGCAGTTCGATGTCGCGAAAGGGCGATCCGGCCCCATAGCGGAGGTCCACGGCCCGGCCGCTTTCCGCAACCGCTGCGGCATGATGGGCGACATCGGCATCAATGCAACCCGAGGAAAGCGAGCCGCGCCGGCTGCCATCCCGCGCCAGCACCATGGCCGCGCCGACCGGGCGATAGGACGGCCCGTCGACCCCGGCGATGAAGGCCAGCGCCGCGGCCTCGGCCCCCGCGACCGGCAGGTCCGAGGCGCGGATCCGCACCGCTGCCCGCGTCCCGCCTTGCGACCCGGCCCGTTCATCCTTCATCCCGCGTTCCCCATGCCGCATCCTTCCCGAGTATAGGGATTGATCCGCAGACCGGAAGGGGCGCGCGAGCGTCCGGGCGGGCATCCCGAGCGGCATGTCCGCCGCCTTGACAGTCCCGCCCCGCTGCCGATGATCGACTTGCATGGGTCTGGATCGTGGCCGGGGCGCGGATTGCACGACGGAACCGGAAACCGCCCGATCACGCCACAAAGGGCAGCCGAAACGGCAAGCGGAGGACGAGAATGGGACGTCTGGTCGACGGAATCTGGCATGATGAGTGGTATGACACCAAAAGCACCGGCGGGCGTTTCCAGCGCACGACGACCTCATGGCGGAACTGGATCACCGCCGATGGCAGCCCCGGCCCCACGGGCGAGGGTGGTTTCCCGGCCGAAAGCGGGCGCTATCACCTCTATGTCTCCTATGCCTGCCCATGGGCACATCGGACGCTGATCTTTCGCGCGCTGAAGGAGCTTGAGCCGCATATCTCGGTTTCGGTCGTCCATCCCGACATGCTCTCGGACGGCTGGACCTTCTCGACCGATTTCCGGGGCGCGACCGGCGACACACTGTTTGGCCTCGACTTCCTGCGCGAGGTCTACCTTCGGGCCGATCCCAAGGCCTCTGGCCGGGTGACGGTCCCGGTCCTCTGGGACAAGGCGCGGGGCACCATCGTCTCGAACGAAAGCGCCGAGATCATCCGCATGTTCAACAGCGCCTTCGACGACCTGACCGGGAACCGCGACGACTATTGCCCCAATGCCCTGATGGGCGAGATCGACGCGCTGAACAACCGTATCTATGACAATGTGAACAACGGCGTCTACAAGGCCGGATTCGCCACCTCGCAATCGGCCTATGACGAGGCGATCCACCCGCTTTTCGACGCGCTCGACTGGCTCGAGGGGCATCTGGCACGCAGCCGCTACCTCTGCGGTGACCGCGTGACCGAGGCGGATTGGCGGCTGCTGACCACGATGCTGCGCTTCGATCTGGTCTATCACACGCATTTCAAGTGCAACCGCAAATGGCTGCGTGAATATCCGAACCTCTGGGGCTGGACGCGCGAGCTGTATCAATGGCCGCGCGTCGCCGGGACGGTGCATTTCGACCATATCGTGCGCCACTATCATTACAGCCACAACACCATCAATCCGAACCGGATCATCCCGATCAACCCGATCATCGACTGGGAGGAGCCGCACGGCCGGGGCTGAGGGCCGGGGTCATTCCCTGATGCCGGTCACTTCCGCCGCAAGGACGGCGCCGCCGCCCTGAAGGATCAGCACCGCCCCGCTTTGCGAGAGTTCGGCCCCGGTCACGCGGGAATAGGCCGGCACGTCCGACAGCCCGATCACCTCGCCCGCCTTCAGTGATTCGAGGCGGAACTGATAGAGCCCTTCGGGCAATGCCGCGCCCGAGGCGTCGGTGCCGATCCAGTCCACCTCTCCCGCGCCGGTGCCGATCGCCTCCCGCGCAACCTCGCGCCCCGCGGCGTCGAGCGTCACGAGGTTCACCGCATCTGCCCCGGCCTCGGGGTCGATCTGGAGCGTCAGCGCCTCGCCCGCATACCAGACGGCGCCGGTCGTGCGCACCTCGCGCCCGATCCAGCCGGCAAGCTGGCCAAGCTGGCCGCCCGTCGATCCCGTGACCAGTTCGGAGAGCAGGTCGTTGGTCCTGACCTGCTGCTCGACCCCCGAGAATGTGGCAAGCTGGACCGCGAAATCCGTGCTCTCCATCGGGTTCAGCGGGTCCTGGTTCTGGACCTGCGTGGTCAGCATCCTGAGGAAGGTCAGGTAATCCCCGCCGGTCGAATTAGTCGCCGAGGTGGTCGAGGCCGAATTGGTGGTGGAAATACCGGTCGCATCGCTGATGCCGCTGACCATGTTCTGCCCTTTCTAGATGCGGATGTCGATTTGCCGGCCCTGCACGGGCCGATGCTGCGTTGTCGCAGTGCCTGTCGCCTCCTCGCCCTCGCGCGGGTGATCGGTGCCATAGCGCAACCGCTCGGGTTGCTGCATCGTGCCGGACCCTGCACCCCGGTCCCCGAAGGAGATCGTGGCCCCGCCCAGCCCCGTGTCGCGCAGCTCGCGCGCCAGCAACTCGCCGTTCCGGCGCAGCAGGTCCAGAGTGTCGCGATTCTCGGCATGAACGGTGACGGTTGGGCTGTCGCCCTGCGTGATGACCAGCCGGACCTTGCCCAGTTCCTCGGGCGTCAGGGTGATCTCGATCTGATTGCGGGGCGACTCTGCGATCCGTTCGCTGAGTTGGCGGATGACGTGCCGCGGCTCGACCTGCGTGGCGGGGGGCGCATGGGGGACGGAGACCCTCGCGCCCTCCATCCGCCGGTCGGGGGGAAGATGGACGGCGACCTCGGCGGCAAAGCCCGGCTCAACCGCGGATGGTTCCTTGGTCGCGACGGCATCTGCCGCGCCGGTCGTCGGCGGCGGCACTGTCGCCGTAAGTGGGATGCTGGCTTCGGGTTTTGCGGCTGGGGGCGCGGCGGCCTCGACCACCATCGCCGGACCCGATTCCCGTGAAGGGCGCGGAGCCGGGATGGCCGGCACGTGAAGCGGCATAGCCGGCCCCTCGGCTTCCGGCTGCCGGCGCGCGAGCCTGCCCTGCCCGACCAGCCGGGCCCATTCATCGGCAAGATCCGGCATCTTTTCCGGCTCAGACGGCATCTGCACTGGCTCGGGCGGCAGCGGCATCACGACCGGCGATAATGGCGCGGCCGTGCGGATCATCGTCGCGGGGGCGGGCTGCCCTGCTGGCAGTGGAGCGCCCCTGACCTCCCCGCCTTCGACACCGGAGATTTCGGGGCGTGCGATAGCCGTAACCTCTGCGACAACCGCCTCTGGTGCAGGCAAGGCACCCTCCCCCGACCAAAGCACCACAAGCGGCACGGGATCGGCATGGCGGGGCGCGGGGGTTGCCGTCGGGTCGGGCGACCCATCCTCCGCCTTGGCGACAGGCGGCGCGGGTCTTGCGCCCTCGTCAGGTGCGGCGACTTCCTTTTCGGGCTGATCGCCACCTGCCTCGGGGCTGACCGGCGCGGCGGGAATGGCGGCCAAGGGCAATGCGGGCGCGAGGTCCGGTTCGGCCAAAGGCTGCGCGGGGGCGGGGTCCGGTTCGGCCAGAATCTCCTGTGGCTCGGCCTCCTCCTCCGGGGAATCGGGTTCGGGCAGCGCGGGCGCCTCCTCTGCCAATTCCATCTCCATCTCGAAACTCCAGCCCCCTGGCGCGCCCGTTTCGACCGGCAGCGACACATCCCTGATTGCGGCAAAGGCCGAGGCAAGCAGCGTTTCGATCGGGTTCATCAGCATCACCGGGCCATTTCCATTCACCGGCGGTCTAGCGGCTTTCGATTACCAAATATTTACCGCGAGCCCGTAATTGAAAATCACATGGAAATAATGGAGGCCCCATGATCATCCAATCAGCGCCCGCAATCACTCAGGCAAATACCCTGCAATCCCCGGCTGTGTCCGAAGGATTGGAAAAGGCATTCCTTACCGAAATGTTGAAATATGCCGGATCAAAGCCGCTTGGCGGCGAATTCGGCGGCGGAATCGGCGAGGATCAGATGTCGAGCCTGTTGACCGAGATCCACGCCACAGCCCTCGCGCGGCGGATCGACCTGGGCTTCGCGGCATGAGCGGGCCGGGCAAACTGCGCGAGGCGCGGATCGCGGTCGAGGCGGGCCGGTTCGAGCTTGCCTATGAAATCATTTCGGAATTTATGGCCTCCGGGACTGCTCCCGATCGCGACATGACCCGCGAGCTGGAGCATATCCGGGCGTTGAGCCGCGCGGCGCGCGACGGCCTCGCGCTTGCCCGCGCGCATGTGCGCGGGCTTTTTGCCACGGCGCGGCGGCTTGAAACCTATGACCGCTCGGGATCACGCCAGGTCGAGATGACCGCGCCATCCGAAGTGCGGAGATTTTGAATTAATTGCCGCGATCAATCCCGTTGATCGCGGTTTCCGATTCAGGATTTGTTCAGAACCGGCGACTAAGTTCGTCCTTGTGCAAAAGGCACCGGCGCAAGCTGCGGGTCAGAAAGGCCTTCGTGTCAAACCGGGAATAAAACTGCCCCTAAAGCGGAGTGAAAAATGTCCAGCATTCTGACCAACAACTCGGCCCTTGTCGCGCTGCAGACGCTCAAGAGCATCAATGGCAACCTTGCCAAGACCCAGGCGGAAATCTCGACCGGCAAAACCGTCGGTTCGGCCGAGGACAATGCCGCCGTCTGGGCGATCTCGAAGACGATGGAGACCGACCAGAAATCCTTCGAGACCATCCAGTCGAACCTGAACGTCGCCGGGCAGACCGTGGCGACCGCCAGGGTCGGTGCCGAACAGATCCAGTCGCTCTTGAGCGACATGCAGGATCTGGCGATCGGGGCGAACCGCAGCGATGCCGATTTCGGCACGATCGAAACCGCCATGACCAAGAAGCGGGAACAGATCGCGGCCATTGTCGCGGGCACGCAGGCGAACGGTGTGAACCTGCTCAGCACCAATGGCATCAATGGCGGCGCGACCTATTCGGTCATCGGCTCGCTCGACCGCAGCGGCACCACGGTGACGCCTTCGACCATCGACGTGGACTCGGTCGATTTCGAGGCCAGCATCGTCGGCGGCACGGTCACGGCGATCACCGACCAGGCCTCGGCCGCGTCGGCGCTCGACGACATCAAGGCGCTGATGGACACCGCCATCGCCGGCGCCGCCCAGCTTGGCCAATCGGGGCAGCGGATCACCGATCAGGTGAGCTTCGTCTCGAAACTGACCGACTCGCTCAAGATGGCGGTCAGCTCGCTGGTGGATGCCGACATGGAGGAAAGCTCTGCCCGCCTGCAGGCGCTGCAGACCCAGCAGCAATTGGGGATCCAGGCGCTGTCGATCGCCAACCAGGCGCCGTCCTCGATCCTGTCGCTGTTCCGCGGCTGATGAGAACCGGCGGGGGCCTGACACCGGCCCCCGCCCCACCCCCTAACCCCGGACGGGAAGCACGAACGTGAACGCGATCATGCCCTATATGGACCGCGCCTATGGCAGCCCCGCGTTGAGGGGCGCGAGGGATATCGAATATGACGCCCTCTCGCGGGTGACGGGGATGCTGAAGCTTGCCCCGCGCGAATGCGGCTGCGAGCGGACCATCGCCGCCGTGGCCCGCAATAATGAACTCTGGACCGTGCTGGCCACGGACCTCGCTCACCCGGCGAACGGGATCGAGGACCGGACCAAGGCCGGGCTCCTCTCGCTTGCGATGTTCTCGCTGAGGCACGGGCAGGCCGTGCTTGGCGGCAAGGGCTCGACCGAGGTGCTGATCGACATCAACCTTGCGGTGATGCGCGGCCTCCGGGGCGAGGGCGCCGCATGAGCGGGCTGATCCTGAAGCTTGCGCCACGCGAAAGGGTGCTGATCAATGGCGCGGTGATCGAGAATGGCGACAAGCGCACCCGGCTCTCGATCCGCTCGCCCAACGCGCATATCCTGCGGCTGAGGGATGCGATCCATCCCGATGACGCGCAGACGCCGGTGGCGCGGGTCTGCTATATCTGCCAGCTCGTCATCACCGGCGACGCCAACGAAACCCAGGGCCGCCAGCAGGCGCTGCACGGGATCGAGCAGCTTTCCCGCGCCTTCGGCGACAGCGAAAGCCGCAATATCCTCGACGCGGCGACCCGTTCGCTGATCGACCGGAACTATTATCAGGCGATGAAGCATTTGCGCAGGCTCCTCACGCGGGAGGCGCGACTGCTGGCGCAGGACCAGCCATGAGCTACAATGTTCAGGTCGGTCAGGGCGGCTATCTTGGCTGGAAGCTGCTGGAGCGGACCGCCGCCAACCAGCGCGCCGTGTTCGAGCGCAGCCCGACGATCCAGCGTTCGCGCGACTATGCCGCCGACAAGCTGCCGCAGGTGACGACGGCGGACGCGCTGGTCTCGGACTATCGCCTGCTGAACGTGGCGCTGCGCGCCTTCGGGCTGGAGGGGGATATCAACAACCGCCTCTTTATCAAGAAGATCCTCGAGGCGGACCCGGAGGACAGTTCGAGCCTGGTGAACCGGCTTTCCGACAAGCGCTATCTGAAGATGAACCAAGCCTTCGGCATGGGCGGGTCGGGGGAACCTGCGGCGGATGTCGACAAGATCCTCGACCTCTATGTCGCGCGATCCTTCGAGCGGAATATCGGCGAGCGCCATCAGGAGATCGAGCTTGCGCTGAACGCGCGCCGCGACCTGCCCGACCTCGCCGCCGCCGACAAGACCGAGAATACCAAATGGTATCAGATCCTCGCCTCGCAACCCTTGCGGAAGGTATTCGAGGGGGCGTTCGGCATGGGGAAGACCTTCGGGCAATTGCCGCTCGACCGGCAGGTCGAGGAGATGAAGACCCGGCTTCAGCGGCTGACCGGCGACGCCTCGCTGGCGCAGTTTTCCGACCCGTCGAAACTTGAGAACCTGCTGAAAACCTACCTGCTGCGCTCCAGCGTGACGGCCAATGCGGCGTCGAGCCCCTATGCCGCCGCTCTGACGATCCTCAGGGGATATTGACCCGTCCCCACCGGGCTTTCGGTGGCGGCCGTCCCCGGCCTCGGGTAAAAGAGGCGAAGGGGGACCGATGGATTTCAAATGGCTGGAGGATTTCCTGACGCTGGCCGAGACGCGCAGCTTCTCACGCTCGGCCGAGTTGCGCGGCGTCACGCAAAGCGCCTTCAGCCGCCGCATTCGCGCGCTGGAGGAGTGGATGGGCGCGGACCTCGTCTCGCGCGAGAGCTATCCGGTCACACTCACCCCCGAAGGCGTGCTGTTTCGCGAAACGGCCGAGGAGGCCGTGCGGATGATCCAGTCCCGCCGGGCCGAGTTTCGCGACCATTCCCGGGCGCGCGGCGGCGAGATTTCCTTCCTGTCGCTGCACAGCCTCAGCGTGACCTTTCTGCCCGGCTGGCTGATGCGGCTGAAATCGGTCGCCGGCCCGATGACCAGCCGCGTCAAGCCCGAGAATTTCGACCGCTGCGTCGAGGCGCTGAGCGAGGGCGGCTATGACTTCTTCCTGACCTATGCCCATCCGCAGGTGAACATCCCCCTCGACCCCGCGCGCTATCCGCATCTGGTGGTGGGCAAGGACAGCCTTGTCGCGGTCGCGCGGCCCGGCTGGCCCGGCGAATGGCTGACCGAGGGGATGCCGCTTTTGCAATATTCGCGCGGCTCGTTCCTGAACGCGATGACGCGGATCGCGCAGGCGCAACCCGGCGCGCCGCGCGTCTATGTCGCCCATATCGACGAGGCCTCGATGGCCGAGGCGATGAAGGGCATGGCGCTCGCGGGGCACGGGATCGTCTGGCTGCCGCGCCTGCTGGTTGCGGACGAGATCGGATCGGGCCGGCTGGAGGTCGTGGCGCCGGAACTGCCCATGGAAATCCGCCTTTACCGCAACCCCTCGCGCGGGCGGGGGATCACCGGCCGGGTCTGGCAGGCGGCGGGCCAACTCGCCTGAAGTTATTCCCTTTCGGAATAACCCAGCACGACTCGGCATTGGAAATCACGCCGGAGCGGGCCTAGATCGCAAAGGCAAGGGGGCGAAATGCCGCCGATAACCTGTTAATATACAAATCCTAAAGCCCTGCATCGCCAGAGCGGACCCGCCATCGCGGGGACCGGTGGCATGTAGCCGAGGTGAACATGACAAATATGCGCATAGAGCACGATCTGCTTGGCGACCGCGAGGTTCCGGCCGAGGCCTATTGGGGTGTCCATACCCTTCGCGCGGTCGAGAATTTCCCGATCTCGGGCCGCAAGATCGGCGAGATACCCGAACTGGTCCGCGCACTGGCCGCGATCAAGCAGGCGGCGGCGCTGGCCAATGCCGATCTGGGGCTGCTCTCACCCGAGCGGCGCGACGCCATCGTCGCCGCCTGCGAGGAGATCCGCGCCGGCAAGCTGCATGACCAGTTCGTCGTCGACCAGATTCAGGGCGGCGCGGGCACCTCGACCAACATGAACGCGAATGAGGTGATCGCGAACCGCGCGCTGGAGATCATGGGCCATGCCAAGGGCGAATACCGCTATCTGCACCCGAACGAGCATGTGAACCTGAGCCAGTCGACCAATGACGTCTATCCGACGGCGCTGCGGCTCGCCTCGTGGAAGGGGATCCAGAAGCTGATCGCCTCGCTCGCCTCGCTGCGCATGGCCTTCGCCGAGAAGGGGGCCGAGTTTCAGGACATCCTGAAGATGGGCCGCACCCAGTTGCAGGAAGCCGTGCCGATGACGCTGGGGCAGGAATTTACCGCCTTCGCCATCACCATCGGCGAGGACGAGCAGCGCCTTGCCGAAGCCGCGGCCCTGATCTGCGAGATCAATCTGGGCGCGACGGCGATCGGGACCGGCATCACCGCCCATCCCGAATATGCCGAGCGGGTGCGCGCGCGTCTGGCCGAGATCACCGTGATCCCCGTCGTCACCGCCTTTGATCTTGTCGAGGCCACCTCGGACACCGGCGCATTCGTGCAGGTCTCGGGCGTGCTGAAACGGGTCGCGGTCAAGATCTCGAAGATCTGCAACGACCTGCGGCTGCTCTCCTCGGGTCCGCGCGCGGGCTTCAACGAGATCAACCTGCCGGCGAAGCAGGCCGGTTCCTCGATCATGCCGGGCAAGGTCAATCCCGTGATCCCCGAGGTGATGAACCAGATCTGCTTCGAGGTGATCGGCAATGACATGACCATCACCATGGCGGCCGAGGCCGGGCAGCTTCAACTGAACGCCTTCGAGCCGGTGATCGCCTATTCGATGTTCCGCTCGGTCGACCATCTGGTCGCGGGGCTGGCCACGCTGGAGGTGAATTGCGTGCGCGGCATCACCGCCAATCGCGAGGTGCTGAAGGAAACCGTGCGCCGCTCGATCGGGATCGTCACGGCACTGAACCCCTATATCGGCTATGCCGCCGCCACCGAGGTCGCGACCGAGGCGCATCTGACCGGCCGCGGCGTCTATGAACTGGTGCTGGAAAAGGGCTTGCTGCCCAAGGAACGGCTGGATGCGATCCTGCGCCCCGAGACGCTGACAAAGCCCGCCCCCTTCGTCGCCTGACCCATCCCCTGCCCCCAGGGGTAAGGCGGCCCCGGCTCTCTAGCCGGGGTCGCTTGCGACTTCGTCCAGCAGGAAGGCGCGGAACTTGCGGATGGCGGGCCGGTTCCGGCGACCCTGCGGATAGGCCAGCCAATAGCCCCGCCCATTCTTCGAGACCTGCGGGAAAGGCTGGATCAGGCTGCCGGTCGCCAGCTCGAACCGGAAGAAGCGCGGCGTCAGCAGCGCGACGCCATAGCCCGCCAGCGCCGCCCGCGCCTCGTGCAGGTCGGTCGAGAGCGTCAGCCCGGCGCGCGGCGGGCATTCGGGATAGTCGAGCCCCGCCTCCTGCATCCAGACCGCCCAGTTCGGGTCTCCGGCATCCAGCAGCGGCATCCGCAGCAGGTCCGCAGGCTCGCGCAGGTCGTGCTTGCGGGCCATCTCGGGCGTCAGCATCGGGGTATATTCCACAGCCATCAGGAAATGCGAGATCAGCCCCGGCCATTCCCCGTCGCCCGCGCGGATCGCGACGCTGATATCCTCGCGCGCGAAATCGACCAGACTGTCATTGGTCTCGAGCCGCACCGCAAGGTTCGGGTGGTTCATCTGGAACTTGCCCAGACGCTGCGAGAGCCACGCCCCGGCCAGCGTCGGCACCGTCGAGATCGAGAGAGTCGAGACCGAGTCGGCCGAAGGATCGGCATAGGTCTCGCGCAGCAGATCGAAGGCCTCGATCGTCGGGCGGGCGAACAGCGCCCCGGTCTCGGTCAGCGAGATCTGGCGCGGCATCCTGAGGAACAGCGGCACGCCCAGCCGATCCTCCAAGAGGCGGATCTGATAGCTGACGGCGGCCTGCGTCATCCCCAGCTCCTCGGCGGCGCGGGTGAAGCTGAGATTGCGGGCCACGGCCTCGAAGGCGCGCAGCGCGGGAAGGGGTGGAATCGACATAAGGCAGCCTTATGGACGCGTCTGAGCCTTTGTTGGTCAAGGGCGCCAAAGAGTAGCATTGTCGGCAGGCATGAACCACATGCATTGCGGAGAATAAGGCAATGTTTGACAACATCATATCCCGGCAGCCGATGGGGCTGGCCGGCAGGCTTCTGTCACTGATCGGTCTTGGCGGCCGGATCGAACCGAAATGCCGTGCGATCGAAACCGACCGCTTCGCCGCGCTGGACGATCCGGCGACCCGCAAGGCGCTTGCCCATCTGCCCCCGCATCTGCTGCGCGACGTCGGCGTCAGCGCCACCGCCGCCGCCCTCGAGGACGTCGAGGGCAGCGCGCTGAGGAAATACCTCTGGTAAGGGCTCAGCGGAGCCCTTCGCAGAACCGGCGGATGCGGTCGCACGCATCCGCCAGCACCTCGTCCGAGGTTGCATAGGAAATGCGGAAATGCGGGCTGAGGCCGAAGGCCGCCCCGAAGACCACCGCAACCCCCGTCTCGTCCAGCAGCGCCGTCGCGAAAGCCTCGTCATCCGTGATCACGGTGCCGCCGGCCGAGGTCTTGCCGATCAGATCGCGGATCGAGGGATAGACGTAGAACGCGCCCTGCGGCACCGGGCAGACGACGCCCGGACATGTGTTCAGCCCCTCCACCACCAGATCACGGCGGCGCTGGAACACGGCGCGGCTCGTCTCCAGATAGTCCTGCGGCCCTTCTAGCGCCGCGAGCGCCGCGTATTGGCTGATCGAGGTCGGGTTCGAGGTCGATTGCGACTGGAGCTTGCCCATCGCCTTGATCAGTTCGACCGGCCCCGCGCCATAGCCGATGCGCCAGCCGGTCATGGCATAGGATTTGCTGACCCCGTTCATGGTCAGCGTGCGCTCCTTCAGGCCCGGCTCGACCTGCGCGGGGGTGACGAATTTGAAATCGTCAAAGACCAGATGCTCATAGATATCGTCGGTCAGGACCAGCACATGCGGGTGACGCATCAGCACGTCGGTCAGCCCGCGCATCGCATCCTCGGCATAGCCCGCCCCGGTCGGGTTCGAGGGCGAGTTCAGGATGACCCATTTCGTCCGGGGCGTGATCGCGGCCTCAAGCTGCTCGGGCGTGATGCGGTAGCCGTTCTGCATCTCGGCCTCGATGATCACCGGCGTTCCGCCCGCCAGCAGCACCATATCGGGATAGCTGACCCAATAGGGCGCGGGGATGATGACCTCATCCCCCGGATTCAGCGTGGCCATCAGCGCGTTATAGAGGATCTGCTTGCCGCCGGTCCCGACGGTGATTTGCGCGGGGCTGTAGTCCAGTCCGTTCTCGCGCCGGAATTTCTCGCAGATCGCGCGTTTCAGCTCGGGGATGCCGTCCACGGCGGTATAGCGCGTATGGCCCGCGTCGATCGCGTCCTTGGCCGCGTCGCGGATATGCTCAGGCGTGTCGAAATCCGGCTCACCCGCCGAAAGGCTGATGATGTCGCGCCCTTCGGCGGCAAGCTCGCGGGCGCGGCCCGTGATGGCCATGGTGGGCGAGGGTTTGACGCGGGCGAGCGTCTGGGACAAAAGGCTCATCGAATTCATCCTGCGGCTGGGGTGCCTGAAGTCTTAGGCGCGCAGGCGCGGACAGACAAGCCGGGGGCAAAGTTGGACGAGCAAGAAGCAAGGCTGAAACGGCTGCGGATGCGCAGCTGGCGGCGTGGTATGAAAGAGATGGACCTGATCCTTGGCCCCTTCTCGGACAGCGAGATCGAGAAGCTCGCGCCCGCCGAACTGGATATCTACGAGGCGCTGCTGAGAGAAAACGACCAGGATCTCTACCCTTGGGTCACCGCGCGCATGGCCGGGAACCAGCCGGGGCCGGAGGCGCTGTCGCCGATGCTGGACCGGATCGCCGCCTTCGCGGCGGATCGCCTGCGCCCGAAATCCTGAAAAATTTAGGCAAATCGCGCGAAAGGGCTGCGCCGGTTAACCGGGGATTCGGAAATATCGCTCAGGGTCGCTGAAACTGACCCAGAACGGAATGAGCCGGATGCCCCAGCCCAGCCCCCGACCCTTTGACGGCGCGGTCGTATCGCAACCCGCGCCTGTCGCGCGCATCGACGCCTATCTGGAAAGCCTCCAGATCCTCGAGCGGCTCTACCGCCTGCTTCAGGATCTGGTGAAGGACGAGTTCGAGCGGCTGGGCCGCTCGGACCTGACGCCGATCCAGGCGCTCCTGATCTACAATCTCGGCGGGTCGGAGGTCAGCGCGGGCGAACTTCGCAGTCGCGGCATGTATCAGGGCTCGAATGTCAGCTACAACCTGAAGAAGCTGGTCGAGCTGGGCTATCTCAGCCATGAGCGGTGCGAGACCGACCGCCGCTCGGTCCGGGTCCGCCTGACGCGCGAGGGGCGCGAGGTCCGCGACAATGTCGCGGCGCTTTTCGCGCGCCATGCCGAGGGGCTTGGCGATTCCGGCGTTCTGGACGACCCCGCGATCGAGCTGGTGAACCTGCAATGGCGGCGGATCGAACGCTATTGGCTGGAACAGATCCGCTACATCTATTGAAGGCGGGGCCGCCCCGGCCCGTTACCAGTGGCCGGTATTCCCCATGCTGGCCCAGGGCTCTTGCGGCGGCAGCGCCTCGCCCGCCTGCAAAAGCTCGATCGAGATATTGTCGGGGCTGCGCACGAAGGCCATGTGCCCGTCGCGCGGCGGGCGGTTGATGGTCACGCCCGCATCCATCAGCTTCTGGCACATCTCGTAGATGTTGCCGACGCTATAGGCGAGATGGCCGAAATGCCGGCTGTCCGAGGGCAGGCCGTCGTCTCCGTCCCAGTTCCAGGTCAGCTCGACCGGGCATTCCGGCTGGCCGGGCGCCGCCATGAAGACCAGCGAGAAGCGGCCCTTGTCATTGTCGATCCGGCGCGTCTCCTCAAGGCCGAGAAGGCGGAAGAAGGCCATGGTCTTCTCGAGGTCGAGGACGCGCACCATCGTGTGCAGATAGCGGATTTCCATCTCAAATCTCCTGTTGCTGGCGGCAGGATGTCAGCGCCGCATCCGAACGGCAAGCGCGCCGAAAGGTTTCCCTGCCGCGCGCTCAGCCGCCGGTGATCGCCAGCGCCGCCTCGGCCGCCAGCGGCGCGACGCGGCGGCGGAACTCCTCCGGTTCCCATTCGGAGAGCGAGCCCGCGACATGGATCGCCGCCACCGGCCGCCCGTCCGAGCCCGCAATGGCGACGGCCAGCGCGATCTCTCCCATCACGATCTGTTCGAGGGCGAGCGCGTGCCCGCTCTGGCGCACCAGCGCGATCTGCGCCCGGATCTGGTCGGGATCGGTCAGGGTGCGCGGGGTGATGTGGCGCAGGTCGGCGGCGGCAAGCAGGGCGTCGACCTCGGCATCGGGCAGCATCGCCATCACCGCCCAGCCGCCCGAGGTGCAATAGGTCGGGACCGAATGCCCCAGCAGCATGGCGAAGAACATCTCGCGCTTGCTCTGCATCCGGGCCGCATAGACCATGCGTTGCCCGTCGAACAGCGACAGGTCGACCCGCTCGCGCACATTGCGCCGCAACTCCAGCAGGACCGAGCTTGCGCTGCGGATCAGCGGGTTCAGCCGCAGGAAATCATAGGTCAGGTCCAGAATGCCAAGATCGGGCAGGAAACCGCGCCCGTCCTCGCTGAGGCGCAGGTGCCCGGTCTGGCGCAGCGTGTGAACGATCCGCTGGGCCGCGCTGCGGGTAATGCCTGCGCGAGAGGCAATTTCGGAAAGCGTCAGCGCCCGTTCGGCGCCGCCAAAACTTGCCAGAACGTGAAAGCCACGGGCCAGCGATTGCACGAAAAGCGGATCATGTGCCGCATCTGGGTCAGTTTCGGGAAGCGGAGACAAAGCTTCATTCTCCAAGTTGACAGAACGAATTACGGATCACTACAGTCAGTATGCAATGCAAATGTATCGGACAGCAATGCAAATGAATGAAAAGACGCCGAAAGCCCGGACCCATCCGCCCCGCGTGGCGCTTGCGGGTTTTGTCCATGAGAGCAATTCCTTCGCGCCCAGCCCCGCCGATATGGCGGCCTTCGAACAGGGCGGCGGCTATCTGCCCCTGTCGCGCGGCGCCCGAATCGTCGAGCGGGCGCGGGACGTGAACCTGCCGGTCGCGGGCGCGGTCGAACATGCCGAGGCCGCGGGATGGGATCTGTTGCCGATCGTCTGGGCGGGCGCGGTGCCCTCGGCCCCGGTGACGGCGGATTGCTACGCCGCGATCACCGGCGAGATCATTGAGGGGCTGCGGCAGGCGGGTCCGCTGGACGGCGTCT
>Ga0182739_1001257_pt1 | contig 27344 bp, 24 predicted proteins | sample eDN5th30CBELigBY_FD_128873 | JGI IMG/M metagenome (GOLD analysis project Ga0182739, IMG submission 128873) | Enriched backyard soil microbial communities from Emeryville, California, USA - eDNA 5th pass 30_C BE-Lig BY (version 2) (version 2) | ecosystem: Environmental > Terrestrial > Soil >... | reverse complement strand
CCGGGCATCACGGTGAAGGCATCGGTCAAGATTCGACTGGCGGGGGGCGGGTGAACGATCCTACCCAACGAGACCGACTGGTGCGGGGCGGCCTTGCGGACCGCCCCGACCGCAATCGCAGCATCAGCCTGCATGACGCCGCCGCCCGCTGGCGCGCGGCGCCGGCCGGCGACGAGGCGGGGCACGCGGCGACCAATATCGTGCCGCTGCGGCGAGGCCCGCGGGACGAGGCGCAGGCAGCGCCGCCCCTGACGATCAATGCCAATGCACGCCCCGCCCCCGGAACCTGGCAGTCCGACCGCCTGTCCCGCTGGGCCTTGCTGCTCGCGATCTCGGCGGCGGCCCATGCGAGCCTCTATCTCCCGTTCCAGCAGGAGCCGGCGCCGATGGCGAGCATCGGCGAGACCGCGATTTCGGTCGAGATCGTGCTCGGCGCGAACCAGCATGCCGGGCTGACGCCCGACCAGGGAACTTCCGAGGCTTCCGCGCCGACACCGGCGCAGGCGCCCGAAGTCACCATCGCAGAAGCCGAGCCGACCGAAACGGCCCAGGTCGAAGCCCCCGTGGAACGTCCTGCCGCAGCGCCGGAGGCGCCCGCCGAGCAGCCGCGCGAAGTCGCAGCGGCGCCAGTGGAGCAGCCGCGGCCCGCCGACCCCACCGAAGCGACCCCTGCTCCCGCCACGCCCGACACACCGGAGACGAAGGCAGAAGCCGCGCCGGTGATCGTTGCCGCTCCCGCCGAGACCCCTCCGGCGATCCGGCCGGTCACGCCGGTCGAAGCGGTCGAGGATGCAACGCCTGCTCCGGCGCCAGTGCAGGCCCGACCGCAAGTCGAAGTGGCCACCGCCGCCGAACTCCAGGTCAGCGCCAGCCCTCCCCCGGCCGAAGCCACCGCCGCCTCGCCCGTGAAAGAGGCCGTGGCCGAGACCGCCAAGCCGGTCGAGGTCGCCACGGTGGTCCTGCCGACCGAGTCCACAACGCCGCCTCCCTGGCCGGCGCAGCGGCAGACACGCCCCGCCCCGACGCGCGCCGAACGCACGCGCGAGACCGCGCGCACGCGACGCCCGCCGCGCGCGGTGGCGCAGGGCGAGCGCAACCGCTCGACTACCACCAGCCCGGCAGCAGCAGCAGCCGGCGGCGTCGGCCGCGGGCGCTCTGACGCCGATTCGAACTATCGCGGCCGCGTCGCGGCCCACCTCGCGCGCCACAAGCGTTTTCCCCATGAGGCCCGCAACAGCGGCAACCAGGGCAGCGCGACGATCGCCTTCGCGCTCGACGGCGGCGGCCGCGTGACCTCGGTCCGCCTGGTGCGCGGCAGCGGCGTCGCGAGTCTCGACCAGGAGGCCACGGCGATGGTGCGGCGCGCCTCGCCGTTTCCGGCCCCGCCCGGCGGGCACGGCATGAACTTCACCGTGCCGGTCAGTTTCAGACTGAACTGACCGCCACGAGGAACGTCACCAATCAACAAGCGACCAACCAACTAAGGAGTGTATCGATGTTTATCGCCATGAACCGCTTCCGCGTCGCGAAAGGCTCGGAGCAGGATTTCGAGAACGTCTGGCTCAATCGCGACAGCCAGCTCAACACCTTGCCGGGTTTCGTCGAGTTCCACCTGCTCAAGGGGCCGGAGGCTGACGACCACACGCTCTATGCGTCGCACACCGTGTGGCAGAGCCACGCAGCGTTCGAGGCCTGGACGAAGTCGGAAGCGTTCCGCAAGGCGCATGCAAACGCCGGCGGCAACGCGGGCGGCAACAAGCCGCTTTATCTCGAGCATCCGAAGTTCGAAGGCTTCGAGGTGCGCCAGACGATCACATCGACCAAGAACGCGGCCTGAAGCCGCTCCACGTGGCGGCGCGCGAAAACGCGCGCCTCTTTGCCTGTGATCCCGACCCGTGATCCCGGTTGCCCCTTGCGCGCCCCGGGATCACAACCTCACAGGATGACGACGGCGCCGGCCACAACCGGGACTGTCAATTGCGGCACGTTCGGCCCCGCCATCGCGAAACTGTGAACGCCGCCGGCGCGGCGCGATACATCAAGCAGCAACAGCCTTTTACGCCGTCCACGTTGCGGACGTTTGCTGCGTCATTTCTGTTTTGATCCGTTTCGGCGCTCCGGTGGTTGCCTTCCGCACGGGAACGCGAACAATATTGTGTCGTTAGTGGTGGCAGAAGCCGCCGCGCTGGCGCTAGAATTAAAACGAGGTGGCGACGGGCCGCTGGCCTCGGAGGCGCGCTGGCCCCAACCGCCGCAAACGAAGGTCGTCTCAATGAATGTTGCCGTTGGACCGCAGACAACTGCGGCTCAGCAACCCCGCACCAGCGGGGCCGATCCCATCATCGACATCGCGCATCTCGACAAGACGTTCCTTACCGTGCGCAACGAGCGCGTGATCGCGCTCAGCGACATTTCGCTCACGGTCGCGGAACGCGAGTTCATCACGATCGTCGGTCCCTCCGGCTGCGGCAAGAGCACGTTGCTCAAGGTCCTGGCCGGTCTCATTCCGGCGACGCGCGGCTCGATCCGGCTCGCCGGAACGCCGGTCGACCGGCCCCGCCGCGACATCGGGATCGTGTTTCAGAACCCCGTGCTGCTGCCGTGGCGGACGGTGCTCGACAACGTGATGCTGCCGGCCGAAGTGCAGGGGCTGCCGAAGGAGGCGGCGCGGAAGCGGGCGCGTGATCTCCTCAAGATGGTCGGGCTCGCCGAATTCGAGAACAAGTATCCGATGGAACTGTCGGGCGGCATGCAGCAGCGCGCCGCCATCAGCCGCGCGCTCGTACACGACCCCGCCATCCTGCTGATGGACGAACCGTTCGGCGCGCTCGACGCGATGACGCGCGAGCAGATGAACCTCGACCTTCAGCGCATCTGGATGGAGTCGGGCAAGACCGTGATCCTCATCACGCACTCGATCCCGGAGGCGGTGTTCCTCGGCGATCGCGTGGTGGTGATGACGGCACGGCCGGGCAAAATCGCGCGCCTGGTGGACGTCGACATCCCGCGGCCGCGGGCGCTCGACACGATGGGCGATCCGGAATTCGGCAGGCTGACGGCCGAGATCCGGCGAATGCTCTATGGGCTTGCAACCCCCGATCCGCACCTGCCGGCGGGAGGAGGACTGTCATGAGCGCGGTAACCGAAACCACGCCGATAACCGAGGCGGCCATAAAGCCGCCGAACCGCTTCGTGCTCATCATGCGCACGCGGCCGGAACTGATCCTTGCGCCGTCCCTGCTCGTGGTCATCATCCTCGGCTGGGAGTACGGCGTGAAGTGGTTCGGTGTGCCGGGCTACATCCTTCCGCCGCCGAGCCAGATCGTGGTTGCGCTCTGGCGCGGGCTCGACGCCGGGCCGTTCGATCGCGGCGGCTACTGGCTGCATACCGGCGTGACGCTCTATCAGGTGTTGCTGGGCTTCGTCATCGGATCGAGCGTCGGCCTGATCCTCGGTACGCTGATCTCGCAGATCAAGATCCTCGAATCGACGCTGCGCATCTACTTGGTCGCGATCCAGAGCCTGCCGAAGATCGCGCTCGCGCCGATCATCGTGCTGTGGTTCGGCTTCGGCGTAACCTCGAAGGTCGTCATCATCTGCCTGCTGACCTTCTTCCCGCTGCTGGTGACCAGCATGCACGGCTTCAAGGCGGTCGATACCGAACGGATCGAACTGATGCGCTCGCTCGGCGCCAGTGCCTGGCAGACGTTCTGGAAAGTGCGGCTGCCGAGCGCCCTGCCCTACATCTTCGCCGGTCTCGACATGGCCGCGGTGTTCGCGGTCGTCGGCGCGATCGTCGGCGAGTTCGTGGGCGCGCAGCGCGGCCTCGGCACGCTGATCCTCTCGATGAACTCGCAGATGGATACCGCCGGCACCTTCTCGGTCTTCATCATCCTGGCGCTGGTCGGCGTGCTGCTGCACCAGAGCCTGCGGCTAGTCGAGAAGCGGCTGCTGTTCTGGTCCGGCGGCAGCACCCGCGTGATCGGGAGTTGATGACTCGATACGGCTGACCGGCTCTTCGTTCACTCCCGCTCCCGACCGAGCGGGAGGCAAGCTCCAGCGGGAATCCAGCGCCCCTTTCCGTTTCGGCCCTGGGTCCCCGCTCTGGCGGGGACGAGCGGAGCGCGGCCATTCAGCCGCCAGTGTGAAGTGTTCCGTGTGAAGCGTTCAAGAACGGGCAAGGACAGAAAATGACCGATCGTAAAGACGACCCGACCTTCCTCTATTTCCCCGACAATTACCGCTGGTCGATGGGCCTGCTCATCTGCCTCTCCGGCGCGCCGTGGGGCGGCGCCGAGATCGACGAGGTGAACCGCGTCGGGCGCGCCCTCAAGGACAAGGTCGGTGACGACGACGCCTGGTTCGCCGAGTGGACGAAGATGGCCGACCGGATCGAGGCGCGCGGCCGCGCCGCCGAGCGCGAAGGCCACAAGTTGACGGCCGCCTCCTGCTTCCTGCGCGCGACGCGCTACTACCAGACCGGCGAACGCTTCCTGCAGCCGAAGTCGCAGGTCGGCCTCGACGCCTATGCGAAGTCGGTCAAGGCGTTCCGCGACGCCGCCGCGATCCTGCGCCATCCGCGCATCGAGCACGTCGAAGTGCCCTATGAAGGCGCCAGCCTGCCGGCACTGCTGGTGCATCCGGACCCGGAGGTCGCGCGCGGCAAGCCGGCGCCGGCGATGGTCTTATTCGACGGCTTCGACGTCACCAAGGAACTTCAATACGGCTACGGCGTCGCCGATCTCGCGGCGCGCGGCGTCGGCTGCCTGATCGTCGACGGCCCCGGCAACGGCGAGAGCGTGCGCTTCCGCAATCTGCCGCTGATCGCCGAGACCGAGAAATACGGCACCGCCGCCTATGAATATCTCGCTGGCCGCAAGGAGTTCGACCCGAAGCGCATCGGCGTGATGGCGCTCAGCCTCGGCGGCTATTATGCGCCGCGCGCGGCTTCGCTCGAGCCGCGCTATGCCTGCTGCATCGCCTGGGGCGCGCAGTGGGACTATCACGCGATCTGGAAGAAGCGGCTGGAAGATCTCGCTTCCGGCAAGGTGCTCTCGCTCTCGGTGCCGCCTGAACACCTCGAATGGGTGCTCGGCGTCGACAGCCAGGAGGCCGCGCTCAAGAAGCTCGAAGGCTTCAAGCTCGACGGCATCGTGCAGAAGATGAAATGCCCGTTCCTGCTGGTGCATGGCGAGGGCGACGAGCAGATCTCGATGGCGGTCGCGCAGACATGCTTCGACGCGGTCGGCTCCAAGCAGAAGGTGTTCAAGGTCTTCACCCGCGAGGAAGGCGGCTTCCACCACTGCCAGGTCGACAACATCACCATCGGCGTCCACTACATGTGGGACTGGATCGAGGATACGTTGAAGCCGGGAACCTGATGAACGGTGTTTCGGCATTAGAGCATCGCTCCGAAAAAAGCCTGCCCCGGACTTGATCCGGGGTAGCCACCGGCTTTCGGAAATGGCGATGCGCAAACAAGGCGATACAGCCACCAGGGAGGACGGAATGCTTACCAGACGGCAGTTCAATCGGCTCGCGGCAGCGGCCGGCGCAGGCCTGATCGCGTCGCCCCATGTGGCGCGCAGTCAGAGCATCGATACGATCCGACTCGGCAATGCGTCCGGCATCATCGACGCGCAACTCACTTTCATGACGGTCGGCCAGAACCCGAAGACACCGTTCTACAAGGACGAGAATGTCGCGATGGAGATCGTCAATCTCGGCGGCTCCGCGCAGACCATCCAGGCGATCCTCGCCGGCCATGTCGACTGCAGCGCGGTGTCCGCACCGGCGTTTCTCAACCTGGCGGTCAAGAACCCGAACATCGACCTGATGTTCCCCTATATCTGGCTGCGGCAGGTGCACTGGTCGGTGATCGTCAAGCCGGACAGTCCGGTCAAGGAACTGAAGGACCTCAAGGGAAAGCTCATCGGCATCCGCAACCAGGGCGACACCGGCTATATCGCGGCGCGGTCAATGTTCGAGGAGATCGGCATCAATCCCGACAAGGACGTCGAATGGGTGCCGATCGGTGAAGGCGGGCCGGCCGGCCAGGCACTGCACTCCGACCGCGTCGCCGCGATGGCGTTCTGGGACGGCGGCATCTCGCGGATCGAGAACGCGGGCTTCAAGGTGCGCCACATCCCCAACAGCCCCCTGACCAAGCAGTTGTTCGGCAATGGCTGGGCGGTGCGCAAATCGACCTTCGCGCAGAAGAAGGACGCGTTCACGCGCTTTTTCCGGGCGATGGCGAAGAGCACGGTGTTCGCGCACACCAATGTCGAGGGCGGCATCTACTTGCACTGGGAGGTCTATCCGGAATCGAAGCCGAAGGGAAAGACCGAGCAGGAGGCGATGGCGGAGGCGTTGAACATCCTCAACAACCGCAAGGACAAGTGGTTCGCCGGCTCGTGGGACCCGGACCAGCGGCTCGGCGCGCAGAGCAAAGAGCAATGGGAAGCCCAGCTCAAGTTCCTCGGGCTCGGGGGCAAGATCAAGGACGTGACGCCGTATTTCACCACCGAGATCATCGACAACGTCAACAAGTTCGACCGCGAAGCTATCGCCAAGCAGGCGCGCGCGATGAAATTTTGAGGACGCTTTGATAGCGGACGATGAATGGCCGGGTTCGCCCGGCCATTTCGGTAATGCCTATTGTCTTTGGAGCATCGCTCCGAAAAGTGGATGCCGGTTTTCGGAAATGGCGATGCTCAAACAAGACCCTACGGCATTGTGCCGATTCATCGAACTGGCACGATGCTGTAGTTCGCTGACACTTCAGGGAGAATGAAAATGCTTACGAGACGGCAGTTCAATCGGCTCGCGGCGGCCACCGGCGTCGGCGTTCTCGCCGCGCCCTATGTGGCGCAGGCGCAGAAGAAGCTGGACCTCGTCAGGCTCGGCAATGCGACCGGGCTGATCGACACCCAGGTCACCTTCATGACCGTTCCCCAGAATCCGAAGACGCCGTTCTTCGCGGACGAGGGAACACAGATGGAAGTCGTGAACCTCGGCGGCGCGGCGCAGAGCGTGCAGGCGCTGCTCGCGGGTCACGTCGAGACCACCGCCGTTTCGGCGCCGGCCTTCCTCAGCCTCGCGTCGAAGAATCCCGACGTCGACATGTTCTTCCCGTATATCTGGCTGCGGCAAGCGCACTGGTCGGTGATCGTGAAGCCGGACAGTCCGATCAAGGAGCTCAAGGAGCTCAAGGGCAAGCTGATCGGCATCCGCAACCAGGGCGACACCGGCTACATCGCCGCGCGGGTGATGTTGTCGGAACTGGGCATCAACCCGGACAAGGACGTGGAGTGGGTGCCGATCGGCGAAGGCGGCCCGGCCGGCCAGGCGCTGCATTCGAACCGCGTCGCCGCGATGGCGTTCTGGGACGGCGGCATCTCCCGCATCGAGAATGCCGGCTTCAAGGTCCGCCACCTGCCCAACACCGAAGGCACCAAGCAGCTGTTCGGCAACGGCTATGCGGTGCGCAAGTCGACCTTCCAGAAGAACAAGGACGTGTTCACGCGCTTCTTCCGCGGCATGGCCAAGGGCACGGTGTTCGCGCACGCCAATCCCGTGCTCGGCATGCAGTTGCACTGGGAGATCTATCCGGAGAGCAGGCCGAAAGGCAAAAGCGACGACGAGATCATGCGGGAGGCGCTGAACGTCCTCAACAACCGCAAGGACCGCTGGTTCCCCGGTTCGTGGGACCCGGATCAGCGACTCGGCGCGCAGTCGAAGGCGCAGTGGGAAGCGCAGGTGCGGTTCGCCGGCGTCGAAGACAAGATCAAGGACGTGACCCCGTTCTTCACCAACGAGATCATCGACGACGTCAACAAGTTCGACCGCGAGGCGATCGCCAAGCAGGCGCGCGAGATGAAGTTCTGAGGCATTTTCGGCTTTGATGGAATCAAAGCTCGAAAAGCGCCAGTGACCGTCGTTGCGAGAAGCGCAGCGACGAAGCAATCCAGCTATTTCAATAGACTGGATTGCTTCGCGGAGCCTGTCATCGGGCCGCGCGAAGCGCGGACCCGTTGGCTCGCAATGACAACACTGATGGGATCGGAAGACGGAACGGCCCTACGCAACCGAGACGTATTTGCCGCGGAAGAACACCAGCGGAGGGGTCGTGCCGGCGGTCCAGTCGACCACGCGGCCGAGGACGATCATGACGCCGTGCCGCTCGATGGTCTCTTCGAGCGTGCAGTCGATGGCCCCGGCGGCATCGGCCAGCACCGGCGCGCCGGTGGTGAGCGTCGTCCAGCTATGCGACGCAAAGCGGTCGGCGCCCTTCGCCTCCGTGCGGCCGCCGAAGGCGTCGGCGACCGCCTGCTGATCCTGCGCCAGATAGTTGATCGCGAAATGTTTGCTCGACAGCACCGCCTGCAGTGCAGACGTGCGCTTGTCGATCGAGACCAGCATGGTCGGCGGGTCCGCGCAGACATGCGCTGTCGAAAGCCCGAGAAAGCCCGCAGGCCCGGCGTCATCCTTTGCAGTGACGACCGAAACGCCGAGCGCGCGCTGCCCGATGGCGGTCCAGAAGGTCTTTTGGTCGATTTCTTTCATCGGCTTCCCAAGAACTGAAACATCTGCGCGCTGCCACATGCAACGCGCAGGCCATCTCTCGAGCGGTCAGGCGGCCTGCCGCAGCCGCGGCGCATCGTGACGCAGATCGAGCAGCGGCATCAGGATCTCCGCGACCCGCTTGGCCTCCTCCTTCGACGGCCAGCCGGCCATGATGAAGGTGTCGATGCCGCAGGTCTCCTGAATCTCGCGCATGCGCTCGGCGACGTTCTTCGCGCTGCCGACAAAATAGCCGCCCCAGCCCTGATCCAGCAGGTCGACCGCGCCCCACGGATTCGGCCCGGTCCAGATGTTCGGGTGGCATTCGAGCGCACGCACGTCGGGCAGGCGGCCGGCGCGCAGCGCATCGATGGAGGACTGCTGGCGCGGATCGTCGCTCCTGAGCGTGTCGAAGGCCTGCTTCTCGCGCGAGCCGGAATGCGGCTGATAGCGGCCGGTCTTGAGCCGCCCCTCGACGAGATTGATCAGCTTTTCGACGCCGGTCTTTTCGAGCACCCATTGCGCGTGCGCCCAGGCTTCCTCTTCGGTGTCGCGCACGATGATGTTGCACAGGATGCCGGTCTTGAGCGTGCGGCCGTGGCTCGCCGCCGCGTCATGCGCGGACTGCATCAGCGCGCGCATCCGGTCCGGCCGGTGCAGATAGCCGAGATAGACGTCGAGCACCGCGCCAGCATGGCGTATGCCGCCCGGCGACGTGCCCGAGCCCCAGACCGGCGTATGCGGGTCCTGCAGGTGCAGGCCCGGCACCGCCATCGTGTTGCGGCTCCCGGGCGCCGGTCCGTACTTGATGAACTTGCCGGAAAAGGCTTCGAGATCGCCGGCATAGAGCCGCTTGAACGCCTGCCAGTATTCGATGCTCAGATCGTAGCGCTCGTCGCTCGGCACATCGACGCCGAAGCGGGTGAGCAACTGGTCGGTGCCATTCACCTGATTGATGAGCAGGCGGCCGCGCGAGACCGAATCGAAAAGCTGCGCCTGCTGCGCAAAGAACGCGACCGGGATCACGCCGGGATAGATCGGAATGAGAAAGCGAAGCTGCTCGGTGACCGAGGCCCAGGTCGCGGTCTCGACCAGCGGATTCTTGCCCACCACCAGCGTGCCGAAATAGCCGTCGCGGTCGATCTGCACCGCGATCTCGCGCGAGCGCGTCAGGCTGGGCTGGAAAGCCCCCTCCGGCGTCCAGGGGACAGGACCGTCGAGCGGGTTGATGTACCACATCAACTGCATCGGATTGGGCATGGCGCATCCTCGTTCGTTCGCGGCCTTCACGGCCGCCGCTTGCGAGAGAAGAATAAAGCCCGATTTGCGAAAGGGAACCCCTCGCCGTTCTTAAGGGAAAAATCTGTTCGCCGGCCGCGGAACGCCGAGGTTCTCGCGCAGGGTCTTGCCCTCGTATTCGCGGCGGAAAATGCCGCGTCGCTGCAGTTCCGGCACCACCTTGCCGCAGAAGTCCTCGAGCCCGCCCGGCAGATACGGGAACATGATCGTGAACCCGTCCGAGCCGCGCGTCTCCAGCCACTCCTGCATCTCGTCGGCGATGGTCTTCGGCGTGCCCACCATCGCGAGGCCGCCATAGCCGCCGAGCCGCTGCGCAAGCTGGCGCACCGTGAGACCTTCGCGCCTCGCGAGTGCGATGGTGCGCTCGCGCCCGCTCTTCGAGGCATTGGTGTCCGGCGTCTCCGGCAGCGGCTGGTCGGGATCGAACTTCGAGGCATCGGTGCCGAGCGCGATTGAGAGCGAGGCGATGCTGTTGGCATAATCGACGCCGGAATCGAGCAGCGCCCGCTTCTCTCGCGCCTCCTCCACGCTGTCGCCGACGACGACGAAGCAGCCCGGCATGATCTTCATGTGATCGGGATTGCGCCCGATCTTTTCCATGCGGCCTTTCACATCGGCATAGAAGGCGCGCCCGACTTCCAGTGTCGCCTGTGAGGCGAACACCGCTTCCGCCGTCTCGGCGGCAAGCTGGCGGCCGGGCTCGGACGCGCCGGCCTGCACGATCAGCGGCCAGCCCTGCACCGGGCGCGCGATGTTCAGCGGCCCGCGGACAGAATAGTATTTGCCCTTGTGGTCGAGCACATGCAGCTTCTCGGGATCGAAGTAGAGGCCCTGCTCGACGTCGCGGACGAAAGCGTCGTCCGCCCAGGAGTCCCACAAGCCCGTCACCACATCATAGAATTCGCGGGCGCGCGCATAGCGCTCGGCGTGCTCCATGTGCTCATCGAGCCCGAAGTTGAGCGCCGCATCCGGGTTCGACGTGGTGACGATGTTCCAGCCGGCACGGCCTTCGCTGATGTGGTCAAGCGACGCGAAGCGCCGTGCGATGTGGTACGGGTAGTCGAAGGTGGTCGAGCCGGTCGCGATCAGGCCGAGCCGCTCGGTCGCACCGGCCAGCGCCGACAGCAGCGTGAACGGCTCGAACGACGTTACCGTATGACTGCGCTTGAGCGCGTCCATCGGCATGTTGAGCACGGCGAGATGGTCGGCCATGAAGAAGGCGTCGAACTTCGCCGCTTCCAGCGCCTGCGCGAACCGCTTGAGATGTCCGAAATTGAAATTGGCGTCCGGATAGGCGCCGGGATAACGCCAAGCCCCTGTGTGAATGCTGGCAGGGCGCATGAAGGCGCAGAATTTCAGCTGACGCGGCGTCGGCATGGAAAGTCCTCAGGGTCCGGCACGCGATCAGGGCGCGATGCCGATTGACGATGTCGACCGCCATTATCGATCAAATGCCTGCGCGCCGGAAGCAGCGACGCGCGCCGCAGCGCAGACATGCAAGGACCGCCGCCTTGGAGGCGACGGTCCCAAGCAAAGACGTCGATGGAGCACTCTGTTTCCTGTCTGCGCCGAAACGCAGAAGAAACGCGCACGTCAGAGGACGCGCTCGCCCTGCACCATCAGGACTCGTACTTCACCACGCAGCCGTAAGCGCGGGTCGAAGGCGTCGCGACCGGCTTGCCGGCCTTCACCGCGGTGAGCGCCTCATCGACATAATTGCGCGCCTGTTTCGGGTCGCTGCGGCTCGACGAATTGTCGTCGATCGCGCCCATATAGGCCAGCGTGCCCTCGCCAGTGATGACGAACATATGCGGGGTGACGGCGGCGCGATAGGCGCGCGCGACGCCCTGCTCGGGATCGAGCAGCACGGCGGTCGGCGCGGCCTTGCGGTCTGCGCTCAGCTTGTTGGCGCGTGCCGCATCGGCATAGCCCTGCTCGCCCTTCGGCGACGAGATGATCGAGAGCCAGACCACGTCCTGGCCGGTCCACTTGCGCTGCAGGTCCTGCATCGCATTGGCATTGTAATGCTTGCGGACATAGGGGCAGCCGTCATTGGTCCATTCGAGCACCACCGTCTTGCCCTTGAGGTCGGCGAGGCTCACCTTCTTGCCGTTGCTGTCGGTCGCGGTGAACGCAGGCGCGGGCTGGCCGACGCGCGGTTCAGCAAAGGCCGCCGATCCGGCAAACAGCACCGCGGCGGAAGCGGCAAGGCAACTCGTGGCGAATTGTCGTCTGTTCATGTCGCGCTCCTTCGGGTTTGGACGAAAGGTCAGAGCCGTGCCGTGTGTTCGAGCACGATCGACTCCGTGAGGATTTGCGGCAGGACTTCCGGCTCCGCGCCGCGGCGATAAAGCACATAGAGAGGAACACCGCTGCGGCCGAAACGCTCCAGCACGCGGGTGATTTCCGGATTGCGCCGGGTCCAGTCACCCTTGAGGTAGACGATACCCTTGTCGGCGAAGTCCTTGCGTATCGCCTCGCTCGACAGCGAGGTGCGCTCGTTGACGAGGCAGGTGATGCACCAGGCAGCCGTCATGTTGACGAAGACCGGACGGCCTTCGGCAACGAGCGCATCGAGCCGGGCCTGCGTGAAGGGCTCGAAGCCGGCATCGGCCGGGGCGGCCGTGGCCGATCCGGCATCCGCGCGGTCGGTATCGACGGCCAGCGCCAGTCCCGCGACACCCAGCAGCGCCAGCACGGCGGCCGCCTGCGCGGCGTAGCCGAGGCGCCCTTCCCGCTCGCGCGCGAGATTCCAGACCCAGGCGCCGAAGGCGATCAGCACCAGCCCGGACAGGGCCATCAGCAAGCCCGTCGAGCCGACCTGCAGGCTCAACACCCAGATCAGCCAGACCACGGTCGCATAGAGCGGGAAGGCGAGGAACTGCTTGAGCGTCTCCATCCACGGACCGGGCCGCGGCATCCGGCGCATCAGCGCCGGCGAGAAACTCAGCGCCAGGAACGGCAGCGCGAGGCCGAAGCCGAGTGCGAGGAATACCGTGAGGCCGATAGCGAAGGGCTGCGTGAGCGCAAAGCCGATCGCCGCCCCCATGAACGGCGCCGTGCAGGGCGTCGCCACTATCGTCGCCAGCACGCCGAAGAAGAACGAGCCGGTGAGGCCCGGCGCATGCAGCAACGCGCTGTTGCCGACCCGCGTCAGCGACGTACCGACATGCAGGATGCCGGAGAGGCTCAAACCCATCGCGAACAGGACGAAGGCGAGCCCGGCGACGACCGCAGGCGACTGCAACTGGAATCCCCAGCCGATCTCCGTGCCCGCGGCCCGGATCGCGACCAGGATGCCCGCCAGCGCCGCAAAGCTCACGAGGATGCCGGCGGTATAGGCAAGGCCGTGCAGACGCACGCGCCCGGCGGTCTCGCCCGCGTGCTGCGTCAGATGCAGGATCTTGAGCGACAGCACCGGGAACACGCAGGGCATCAGATTGAGGATCAGGCCGGCGACCATCGCCAGCAGCAGCGTCTGCAGCAGGCCGATGCCGCCGCCGCCTTCGGCGCTCGCACTGCCGGCCGCGGCCGCCGCGGCGGAGGACGATCCTTCCGCCTTCACCACGAAGGCGTGCCGCGCAGACTGGCCGCCGACATCTTCCTCGACCACCAGCACGCCGTCGATCGCGGCCGGCATCTTGGCCGCCAGCGTGCTGCGCACCAGTTGCAGGCGGGCCGCCGTGCCGGAAGCATCGAGTTGCTGCGGGGCCGGATTGTCGATCAGCGTATTGTCATAGGGAAAGAAGGTGGCGGAGCGGAACGACTGCGCCTGCGCACCGGCATCGACGGTCAGCGTGATCTGCTTGTCGTCGGCGGAGAACCGCGCCGGCCAGGGCGAAGGCTGCGGCAGCTTGCTGCGCGCCTCCGTGAATACTTCCGCGAAGGGACCGCGCTCCGGCGCGGCGTCGCCGGGGACAACTGCGAACGGCAGCGAAACCTTGGCGTCGCCGGGAATGCAGATCTTCTCACAGACGAGATATTCGACATCGGCAGCGAGCGAGACCAGCGAACCCGGAGCGAGATCGCGCGGCGGCGTAATCTGCGCCAGCAGCACCGCCTCGTTTTCATAGCCGAAGCTCGCCGTCGGGCCGATCCGGATCACCGAAGGTGTCGGCCATTGCAGTTCGCCCGCCGAAAAGCCCGGCGGCAATTCCCACTGCACCTGGGTCGGACCGCCGGCGTCACCGGGATTGCGCCAATAGGTGTGCCAGTACTCCTTCATGGTCAGCCGGAAGGCGACCCAGAACGGCTCGCCGGCCCGGATCGCATCCGGCTCGCCGAGAAGTTCGACGCTCACCAGATCCGAAGCCTTCGGGCTCGCCTCCGCCTTCACGGAGGAAAGGCCGAATGTCAACAGAGTCGAAAGGATCAGGCCTGCGAGCAATGCGCCCGTCGCCGCGCGAACCGGGCGGCGAAGAGCGTTCCAGAACCCCATCAGCATCATCGCTGTCGCGCGCCTCATCGGTCACCAATCATCGCGGCTGGCCGGTGTGCCCAGCCGTGTAAACAACGGCAGGGCGTCCCTACATCCCGCAGCGCACCAAATTATGTCGCCTGTGGCGTCTCACACCGATTTGAGCCGGATTTTAGGGCGGCGACGCGGCAATGCTGCGCGGCAGATCGCCCCGCCCCCCGGTGTCGCCGGCGTTCCCCGGCCAAGCCGTGCCAGAGGCACGGCGCAGAGCCGGGGTCCCGGTTTGTTTTAACTGCCTCCGTCAACCGGGGTCCCGGATCGGCGCTTCGCTTTGCGAAGCTTGTCCGGGACACGTGTCGTTCGGGGCACGTGGCCTATCAGGCTCTACCCGCGCACCAGCCGCTGCGCGGCGGCCCGGTCTCCGAAGGCGATCGAGGCCGGGATGCGGAAATTGGCGCCCGCTTTGCCATAGGCCAGCGGGGCACCGTTCGGGTCGGTCACGGTGCCGCCCGCCGCGGCGACGAGCGCATCGCCGGCCGCCATGTCCCACTCGCAGGTGGTGGCCAGCCGCGCATAGACATCGGCCGCGCCTTCTGCCAGCCGGCAGAATTTCAGGGCCGAGCCGCAAGGTTCGTGGTTCAGGTTGTCGATGCGCGCGACCCAGGCCGCGGTGTCCTTGTCGAGGTGCGAGCGGCTGACGAGCCCCTTCGGGGCGTCGCTCTGCCAGCCGCGCGTGGAAATCGGCTCCGGCGCACCACGCTTGCCGTTGGCATAGGAGAGGCGCGTCGCGCCCCTGCCCCGCACGCCGCGCCAGACCTGCCTGAGCGCCGGCGCAGCGATCACCCCGACGGTCGAAACGCCCCCCACGATGACCGCGATGCAGACGACGTATTCGTCACGGCCCGCGATGAACTCGCGCGTGCCGTCGAGCGGATCAACCAGCACGAAGATCGCATTGGGATCGAATACCGGCGCGGCGTCCGCGCTTTCCTCCGACACCACCGGCACGCCCGGCAGAATGCGTGCGAGCCCCGGAAGCAGCACGGCCTCGGAGGCCGAATCCGCCGCGGTCAGCGGCGATTCGTCGGCCTTGAGTTGAACGGCGATGTCGCCTTGCGCGACCCGGGAGATCGCCTCGGCCGCCTCGATCGCCAGATCGGTCAGGGCATCAAGCACTGCGGGATCGTCAAGGGCGGCTGCGTCGAACGTAGATGGCATCGTGATCGGTACCTCAATGGTTTAGGCTCTCACCGTCGTGGGCGCGCCATATGCGCGCTGCGCGCAGATATTCCATCGCAAACCGGCAAAGCTGCGGCACAGTAGGGCCCATGACCGTGATTGGAAAGCAAAGCAGCCTCGGCTATCCAGCGATCGGCGTCATGCCACCGGGCAGCCCTATGGCCGAGGACGATCCCCGCGAGCAGATCGCGAAACTGGAACTGCATATCGAGCGGCTCGCCGAGGTCGCCGAACGCTGCCGCAAATTCATGCTGGCGGCGCGGATCGCCATCCTGTTCGGCGGCACGCTTTTGGCCGCGCTGGTGCTGCGGGTGCTGGGATTCGATCCGGTGACGATGGTGGTCGGCATCACCGCCACCATCGGCGGTGTCGTGGTGCTCGGCTCCAATTCCAGCACGCTCCAGCAGACCGAAGCAGCGATCCAGGCCGCCGAAGCGCTGCGGTCCCAGTTGATTGCGCACATCGAGTTGCGGCTGGTCAGCAATCACCCAGAGCTGTAATCCACAGACTCTTTCAACTATTTACCACGATTGGCGATCGGACTGGCCGCCGGGCGGCGTTAAGCTATTGTTAGCCCTGCGGCCCGGTGGCGGAAGGTGACGCGGGGACGGGGCACCGTCTCTTATCCTGGTTCAAATCCAGGCTGGGCCTCCAAGCGCTCGCGCACCGCGTAGAGCCATCTTGGCGCCAAGCCCCCTCCACTCCCTTATTCCCGGAAGCGCACCATGGCGCCGGCCTCGGGCTTGACCTCCACGGAGACGAAGCCGGTGGCGTTGAGGCCGCGTTCGGCGCAGCCGCGATGGTCGGCGATCTCGAATTTCAGGTCGCGGGTGCACAGCACCACCGCGCCACCCCAGGCGAGCGGCTTGTCGCCGCGGCGCACCGGACGCCCCTCTTCGTCGACCGCCTCCGCGAAGCTGTAGAGCCGCGCAACCTTGGCGCCGGCCTCGGTCTGCGGCCGCAGGCAGCCGCCGGCCGGCACGCGGTACCAGCCACGCGTGACGATGCGGCCCTTCTCCTCGCTGCCGAGCGCCGCCATCACCGCGTAGCGGGTGTCGTTGCACCAGGAGAGCGCGCCGCGCGCCGCCGGTTCCGCCGCCTTCAGCAGCGCCTCGAACAGCGCCGCCGGTTCGGTCTCGGCGCCAAGGCCGCGTTCGCGCATGAACTGCGCCAGCGCGGCTTCGGTCTTGCGTCCGGCAATGCCGTCGATCGGCTCGGCATCGTAACCGGCAATGACCAGCAGTCGTTGCACGGCGGCAAGCCGCGCCTGATCGTCTTCGTAGTCGGCCTCTTCGGCGATGCGCAGGCTGTGCTGGCCTTCCTCCTCGGTCGGCTTCACCTGCGTGAACGGCGCGAGGAACTGCCCGGCGGATGGGCATTTCCGCGCACCCGCAACCACGAAGTTCCCCTGCGCGACGCACAGTTCGGTATGGCGCGCGAGCGAGAGCGGACTGTCGGGATAGACCGGGTGCGGCCGCACATGGATGAATACGCGGTCGGCTTCGAGCGTGCCGTTGAGCACGGTGCGGCACTGGCCGGGATCGACGCGAAACCAGCCGCGCGTCGCCGCCGCGCCCTTGGCCTCAAGCCCGAGCGCGAGATCGAACAGATAGCTGGTGCGGTTGCACACCGAGAGGTCCGCGCGCGCAGCAGCAGGCAGCACGGCCAAAGCTAGCGCTAGAGCGAGTGTCTTCATCCGGAGCATTGCCGGGGACCCCCGACGATTTACGAATCAGCAATGGCCGAGCGTTGCGCCAAAGCGCGCGTGTTCACAAGCGCGTCTCTGGCGGTTCGCCAAGCTCGGCCATGGCCGGCCGGACACCCGCCGCGTTGACCAGCGTACAAATTTCATGTACGCTTCTCGTCCGTGATCAAGACGTTTCGGGATCGTCGTACCGCCCTCATCGCAGCGGGAGAAGTGCCTCGCGACGTTCCGCGGGATATAATTCGTCGTGCCATCAACAAGCTGTTCATGCTCGATACGGCGACCAGGGTGGAAGACCTTCGCGTCCCGCCGGGCAACAGATTGGAGGCGCTCAAAGGCAACCGCGCTGGCCAGCATTCGATCCGCGTCAACGACCAGTGGCGGATATGCTTCCGGTGGCATGACGGCGATGCCTATGACGTAGAGTTCGTCGATTACCACGGATGAAAGGCCAGATGACCCGACGCATTCCGCTTCCCCACCCGGGAACGATCCTCAAGGAAGAGTTTCTGGAGCCCATGGGCCTCTCGGTCTATGCCCTCGCTCGCGCGATCGACGTGCCGCGAAGCCGGCTGAACGAGATCTGCCACGGCCGCCAAGGGGTCACGGCGAACATCGCTCTGCGCCTCGGACGCTATTTCGGGGTCGATCCGCAGTGGTGGATGAACATGCAGAGCAAGTACGAACTGCACGTCGCATCACACGAACTCTCCGAGGTGCTCAAGAAGATCGCGCCTCGCGCGGCTTGAATGCCTGCCCGCTCCCCGGCAGTTCCACGGCAGATTTCGTTCCCGCTCAGTGCGAGACCGACGATGAGAACAGGTTGATCGTGAGCACGCCCGCGAGGATCAAGGCGAGGCCGATCAGCGCCGGCGCGTCCAGCGTCTGGCCGAACCACAGGAAGCCGACCAGCGCGATCAGCACGACGCCGACGCCGCTCCAGACCGCATAGGCGACGCCGACGGGAATCGCGGCCAGCGTCAGCGAGAGGAAATAGAAGGCGAAGCCATAGCCCGCGACCGTAAGCAGCGAAGGACCGAGCTTCGTAAAGCCCTCCGAGGCCTTGAGCGCCGAGGTGCCGATCACTTCACTGACGATGGCGACGATGAGATAGAGATAGACCATGCGCACGGGCCTCTTGGCCGCCGTCGTTCAACGATGGATCAGCGTGCCGGCGCCGTGATCGGTGAACAGTTCCAGCAGCACCGCATGCGGCACCTTGCCGTCGAGGATGACCACACCCTCGACGCCCTGTTCGAGCGCGTAGATGCAGGTCTCGACCTTGGGGATCATGCCGCCGGTGATGGTGCCATCGGCGATCAGCCGGCGCGCCTCGTCGACCGAAAGCTGTTCGATCAGCGCCTTCGACTTGTCGAGCACGCCCGGCACGTCGGTGAGCAGCAGCAGACGCTTGGCCTTGAGCGCCCCCGCGATCGCGCCCGCGAAAGTGTCGGCATTGACGTTGTAGGTATCGCCGGTCGAGGAGGTCGCGACCGGGGCCAGCACCGGGATCAGTTCCTTGCCGATGATCTGGTCGAGCACGGCCGTATCGACATGCTCGGGCTCGCCGACGAAGCCGAGGTCGACCTCGCGCTCGGTCTTGGTCTCGGCGTCGTAGACGCTGCGGGTCACGCGGCGCGCCCGCACCATGTTGCCGTCCTTGCCGCACAGGCCCACGGCCTTGCCGCCGGCGCCATTGATGAAGCCGACGATCTGCTTGTTGATCGAGCCGGAAAGCACCATCTCGACCACCTCCATCGAGGCCTTGTCGGTGACACGCAGGCCGGCCGCGAAGGCCGACTGGATGCCGAGGCGCTTGAGCATGTCGCCGATCTGCGGCCCGCCGCCATGCACCACCACCGGGTTGATGGCGGTCTGCTCGAGCAGCACGATGTCGCGCGCGAACTGCCGGGCGGCCTCCTCGTCGCCCATGGCGTGGCCGCCATATTTCACCACCACGATTTCCTCGTCGTAGCGCTGCATATGCGGCAGCGCCTCGGAGAGGATGCGCGCCTGGTCGAAGGGGGAGACAGTCATAAGCGGGCCTCGAAAGGAGGGTTCGGCGCGCCGCGAACAGGCTGCTGCGTCGGGCTGGCGGGCGGCCGGCCCAGCAAACAGAAGTCCGCGACACACGCGTGACAGGCAATGGACGCCTGCTTTTAGAGCATTTTCCGGTGAAGTGGATACCGGTTCACCGCCAGAAAATGCGACCCGACGACAATTTCTACGGCACGATCCGATTCAGCCAGATCGGATCGTGCTGTCGTCGACCCGCGGCGTTAAGCAAAGCCGCAAACCGCGCGCTGCAGCCGGATGCGGCGACGGGGCATCCCGTGCCAATATGACGGCCGCGCCGGTGCAGGGTTTGCGGCGCGGCAAGGCTGTTCGATGGGTTCCTGTCTGCGTATCGTGTTCTGTGTCCTCGCGCTGGCGGTCTTCGGGCCTGTGCCGGCGGCCGCGGAAATCCAGATCCGCGAAGCGCAGATCGCCGGCGGCTGGCTCGTCATCGCCGGCCGCACCAGCTTTCCCAATTTCCTGGTGAAGCTGGACGAGCGCCACAGCGTCGCCGCCGACCGCCGCGGCCGATTCCAGTTCCGCCTCGCTTATATTCCGCCCGGCTGCATCGGGACGCTCTCGGCCGGCACCGAAACGCGGCAGGTGGTGATCGCGAATTGCGGCATGGGCGCTGCCGGGTCTCCCGGACCCGCCGGACCGCCGGGGCCACAGGGGCCTCCCGGACGGGATGGCACGCCGGGTCCTGCCGGACAACCGGGACCACCAGGCCCATCAGGCCCCGCGGGTGCGCAAGGTCCCGCCGGCATGCAAGGTCCCGCCGGTCCTCCCGGATCTCAAGGACAGCCCGGGTCGCCCGGAGCATCGGCCGCCCGGCATGACTCGTGTCCCGGACAAGCGACGGCGAAGCCGGAGCGCCGGTCCGGGACCCCGGTTCACGGCGGCAGCCAAGACAAACCGGGACCCCGGGTCTGCGCCGTGCCTCCGGCACGGCTTGGCCGGGGAACGCCAACGGAGCAACAAGCGGCGCCCGTTCGGGAACGCGCGGCCTCACCGCGCCAGAGGGACCGTCGAAATCACGAACGGCATTACCCGTCAGGACCGTCCGACGGGGCCGTACATGTATGGCCGCCCTACGACCTCTGGCGCATCAGCCCGCCACCGGTCGAACGGTAAGGAGTCGTGACGCCCGAGGAGGCTGTGCAAAGGAACCAAAAGCCGCGTCGTTGCAAGACCTGAAGGCTACTACGCCGTGCCGCGCCCGCGCACGTAGTCCGTCACGGCGGCCGAGAACGCGCGCAGCAGCGGGCCGTTCACCGGGCCGTCCTTGGGGTCGAATTCGGCGTGCCATTGCACCCCGAGCGCAAAGCCCGGCGCCTCGTCGATGCGGATCGCCTCGATGGTGCCGTCTTCCGCGACCCCTTCCACGATCACCCGCTCGCCACGGTCCAGAATGCCCTGCCCGTGCAGCGAGTTCACGCGGATCGTCTCGGCCCCGAGGATGTTCGCGAACACGCCGCCGGGCGCGAGCCGCACCTCGTGGCGCTCGGCGAACACCACCAGCGGGTCGGGATGCATCTCGCCGTTCTCAAGTCGCGGCATGCGGTGGTTCAGGCGGCCGGGCAGTTCGCGAATTTCGGGATGCAGCGTGCCGCCGAAGGCGACGTTCATCTCCTGCAGGCCGCGGCAGGTTCCGAACAGCGGCACCCCGCGCGCAACGCAGGCCCGGATCAATTCGAGCGCCAGCGCGTCGCGCCGCTCGTCGTAAGGCTCATAGGCCGGGTCGTGCGCCACGCCGAAATACGAGGGATGCACGTTCGCGCGCGCGCCGGTGAGCAGGATACCGTCGACCACCTCCAGCAGCGCACCGATGTCGGTGATTTCCGGACAGCCGGCGAACATCAGCGGCAGTGCGCCCATGCCTTCCGCCACCGCACGCAGGTAACGCTCGCCGACCCGCTGGCCGCCGATGCCGCTCTCGAACAGGTGGGCGCTGGCGATCACGCCGACGACGGGCCGTCTCATTGCCTTCGGGCTCTCGTTCATATTCGCGGGGGGAGGGCTCGGTTAGCGGCGCTCACACTGCCTCCCGTTCGCAAGGGGGGCGACCGCCGGCCGGAACGGGAAGATGATCGGAGGAGATTTTGCCGGTTTTGCGCGCGTAATCCAGCCGATTTATGCGCATAAATGGCAATTCTGTAGTATTTTTTCCACATCTGGACATTCCCCGATACTGGGCGGCCACGGAGGCGTCCATATCGCGGCCAGCGCGCAAATTCCGGCACCCTGACAGTCGGGGCGTGATGTGCTACGGGCGAAGCACGATCCGAGGAGACGCCAATGAACGACGCAGCAGTGCTGACGCAGACCGACAAGGTGCTCACCCGCAAAGACGGCAAAGTGGGCATCATCACCATCAACAACCCGGCCCGCCACAACGCCATGTCGATGGAGATGTGGTCGGCGGTGGCCGACACGCTGGAGCGCTACGCGGCCGACGACGAGGTGCGCGTGGTGGTGTTCACCGGCGCGGGCGGCAAGGCGTTCGTCTCCGGCGCCGACATCTCGAAGTTCGAATCCGAGCGCGCCACGCAGGAAGCCATCAAGCGCTACGACGAGACCAGCGAGCGGCTTCACAAGGTCATGCACAATTTCAGGAAGCCGACGATCGCGATGATCCGCGGCTACTGCATCGGCGGCGGGCTGGGCCTCGCGCTCGCCTGCGACCTGCGCATCTGCACCGAGAACTCCCGCTTCGGCGTGCCGGCCGCCAAGCTCGGCCTCGGCTACAAGTTCGACCCCTCCAAGCGCCTCGTGGATACGGTGGGGATCGCCTTCGCCAAGGAAATCTTCTTCACCGCCAAGCAGTTCTCCGCGCGCGAAGCCTATGAGATGGGGCTGGTCAACCGCGTGGTCGCCGACGGCGATCTGGAATCGGTGGTGACGGACTATGCCGAGACCATCGCCAACAACGCGCCGCTGACGGTGATGACCGCGAAGTACACCATCGGCCAGACGGTCGAGCAGAACCCGAACCGCGAGCGCTGCACCGAGATGGTCAAGGAGTGCTTCGCCAGCAGCGACTACATCGAAGGCCGCCGCGCCTTCATGGAAAAGCGCAAGCCGCAGTTCACCGGCAAGTAGGCGCCATCGCAGCGAGCAGCGTTACGCGCGCGGATGCGCGCTGCGATAGACCGCGAGCAACTGATCGGCGTCGACCTGGGTATAAATCTGGGTCGTCGCCAGCGAGGCATGGCCCAGCAGTTCCTGAATGGCGCGCAGGTCCCCCCCGCGCGCCAGCAGATGGGTGGCGAAGGAATGCCGCAGCGCATGCGGCGTCGCCGTGTCCGGCAGGCCGAGGCCGCCGCGCAACCGGGCCATCGCAAGCTGGATGATGCGGGGGCTCAGCGGCCCGCCTTTGGCGCCGACGAACAGCGGCCCGTCCGCCGGCAGGGCGTAAGGGCAGAGCGCCGCATATTCCGCCACCAGCGCGACCACCTGCGGGAGCACCGGCGCCATGCGGCGCTTGCCGCCCTTGCCGGTGACGGTGATGACGTCGCCGCGGCCGGGCTCGGGGAACTCGCCGCGCGTCAGCGACAGCGCCTCGGCGATGCGCAGGCCGGCGCCATAGAGCAGCGCCATCACCGCGGCATCGCGCGCCAGCACCCACGCTTCGCGCTCCTCGCCCGCCCGGATGTCGGCATCCGCGAACTGCTTCGCCGCCGTAACGCCGAGCGGCTTCGGCAATGTTTTGGAGAGTTTTGGCGCCCGCACCGCCTTGAGCGCGCCGACCGCGCCCTGCCCCTCCTGCTCCAGATAACGTGCGAAGGACCGCGCCCCCGCAAGCTGGCGCATCAGCGAGCGGCCAGTGATGCCCTGCATCCGCCGCGCCGCCATGAAGGCGCGCACATCCGCCGGCTTGAGCTTCGCCAGCGCGGCAAGCGTGACGCGCCGGCCGAGGTGCTCGGCCAGAAATGTCAGGAACTGCCGGACGTCGCGCTCGTAAGCCTCGACCGTCTTCGGCGACATCCGGCGCTCGGCGGCGATCTGGCGCAGCCAGCCGGAAAACGCCGCGACCGTTTCGGGCGCGGCGGCGGGAAGTTCGGGCGACTCATCGCGGCTTGACATGGGGCCGAGTTTCGCTGCCGTTCGTTGAGCCTTTCTTATCAGGAGTCGGCCGGGGGCGCATGACCGCCAAACGCATCGTCGACGTTCTGGCGCCGGTCGCGCTCGACCAGTGCTACTCCTACCGCGTGCCGTCCGGCATGGCGGTCGCCGCCGGCGATCTGGTGCGCGTGCCGCTGGGGCCGCGCGAGACCACCGGCGTCGTCTGGGGCGAGGCCGAGCCACGGCCAGGGCTCGACAACCGGCTCAAAGACATCGCCGAAGTGCTCGACCTCCCTCCGCTCGACGAAGCGCATCGCCGCTTCATCGACTGGGTCGCCAATTACACGCTCTCCCCGCGCGGGATGGTGCTGCGCATGGCGCTGCGTGCCGGTGAGCATCTCGGCCCAGAGCGCGAGCGCGTCGGCGTGCGGCTTGCCGGTCCGCCCCCGCAGCGCATGACGCCGGCCCGCGCCCGCGTGCTGCGGCTGCTCGCGGACGGCATGGTGCGGCTCAAGGGCGAGGCGGCGCGCGAAGCCGGCGTCTCGCCCGGCGTCATCGACGGGCTGGTGGACGAGGGCACGCTGGCGACCATCGTCATCCCGCCGGACAAGGCGGCGGAGCCGCCCGATCCCGGCTTTGCGTCCATCGACCTGACGCCCGCACAGTCCACGGCGGCGCAGGCGCTGCAGGAGGCGGTGCGGCAGCGGGCATTCTCGGCGACGCTGATCGACGGCGTCACCGGTTCGGGCAAGACCGACGTCTATTTCGAAGCGGTGGCCGAAGCGATCCGCACCGGCCGGCAGTCGCTCATCATGATGCCGGAGATCGCGCTCACCACCGCCTTTCTCGACCGCTTCGCCGCGCGCTTCGGTGTGCGTCCGGCGGAGTGGCACAGCCAGGTGCCGCCGCGCCGCCGCGCACGCACCTGGGCCGCCGCCGCCAATGGCGAAGCGCCGGTGATCGCGGGCGCGCGCTCCGCGCTCTTTCTGCCCTATGCCGACCTCGGCCTCATCATCGTCGATGAGGAGCACGACCCCGCCTACAAGCAGGAGGACGGCGTGCGCTACCACGCCCGCGACATGGCGGTGGTGCGGGCGCGCATCGCGCAGGCGCCGATCGTGCTCTCGTCGGCGACACCATCGGTCGAAACCGAGGTCAATGCCCGGCGCGGCCGCTACCGCCGGCTATCGCTCCCCGAACGCTTCGGCGGCCAGCGCATGACGGCGATCGAGGCGATCGACCTCACGCGCGAAGGCCCACCGCGCGGCCGCTACATCGCTCCGCGCCTTGCCGAAGCGGCGAAGATCGCGCTGGAGCGTGGCGAACAGGCGCTGCTGTTTCTCAACCGCCGCGGCTATGCACCGCTCACGCTCTGCCGCGCCTGCGGCTTTCGCTTCCAGTGTCCGAACTGCGACGCCTGGCTGGTCGAGCACCGCTTCCGCCGGCAGCTCGCCTGCCATCACTGCGGCTTCTCGACCAAGCGGCCGGATGCCTGCCCGAAATGCGAGGCTGTCGATTCCATCGTCGCCTGCGGACCCGGCGTCGAGCGTCTGGAGGAGGAAGCGGCCGCCCTGTTCCCGGATGCGCGCCTGCTAACGCTTTCGAGCGATCTCATCGCCAGCGTCGAGCGGATGCAGGAGGAGTTCGCAGAAATCGCCGAAGGCCGCGTCGATATCGTTATCGGCACCCAGCTCGTCGCCAAGGGCCACCACTTTCCGAAGCTCAATCTGGTCGGCATCGTCGATGCGGATATGGGGCTCGGGCAAGGCGACCCGCGTGCCGCCGAGCGCACATTCCAGCTTCTGCATCAGGTTGCGGGCCGCGCCGGCCGCGAGGCCGGCCAGGGGCACGGCTTCCTGCAGACGCACCAGCCGGAACATCCGGTGATGCGCGCGCTGATCGCCAGCGACCGCGACATGTTCTACGACGCCGAGATCGCGGCGCGCGAGCGCTTCGTCTATCCGCCGTTCGGGAGGCTCGCGAGCCTCGTCGTCACCGGCCCGGACAAGCACGCGACCGAAGCGCATGCCCGCCGCCTCGCCGCGATTGCGCCGACCGACGAGGCGGTACGCGTCCTCGGGCCGGCGGAAGCGCCGCTCTCGGTCGTGCGCGGGCGCCACCGCTACCGGCTGCTGGTCAAATCGCCGCGCGCCTTCGACCTGTCGGCCTATATGCGGCTATGGCTCGCCGCCGCGCCCCGGCTCTCGGGCGGGATCAAGCGGGAGGTCGACATCGATCCGGTGAGCTTCTTCTAAAGAACTTTGCAGCGCGACCCATCCACGCTCACGGCCTCATTGATTGGCACGGCTGGATCAGGCACAACGCCGGGCAAGGCCAACGAATACAATCCTCAAAGGAAAAGATGGCTGGCGGCGCAGCGGTCGCGATCGGTGGTGATCGCCGCGCCACGGACAGCCATTGCAGGGAGTGAAGAATGGAAGACCGTCTCACGATCTACGGCAGTTTCACGTCGAGTTCGACCTACAAGCCGATGCTCTATCTGGCGCTGGCGCGGCTGCCGTTCTCGTTCAAGACCGTGAACCTGAAGAACGGCGTGCAGAAGCTGCCCGAATATCTCGCGGTCAACCGCTACGGGCAGGTTCCGACGCTCCGCCATCGCGGACTCACCATCGTGATGTCGAACGTGATCCTCGACTATCTCGCGCGCACCACCGGCCATTTCCAACCCGCCTCCGAACAAGACCGCTGGCGCGCCCGCGAATGGCTCGGCTGGGAGAACGACGCCATCACCAATGTCTCGCGCGTGCGCCACTTCTCGCGCTTCCGCACGGTCGCCCCCGAGGTGATGGAGCATTTCAAAGGCCCCGCGGAGACCGCGCTGAGCTTCATCGACAAGGCGCTGGAGGGAAGGGAATGGCTCGTCGGCGACGCCTGCTCGATCGCCGACATCGGCTGCTTCGGCCGCATGGTGTTCATGGCCGAGGGCGGCTTCGACATCGCGCGGTGGCCGAACCTGGAAGCCTGGACGCTGCGGCTCAAAGCGATGCCGGGCTTCGCGCTGCCCTACGATCTCATCCCGAAGAAAGATCAGGAAATCGCCGGAGGGTGACGCACGCTGTCCGGGCGTCCGGGCGCAGCGTCAACCCTGCATTTAGCCGCATCGCGATCGGTCTTGCCGCCTTGAGCCGGAAGGCGCTGCAAGCGCATCATCCCTGACGCGCCCGTCAAGAAGGCGCGGGTCTACATATTCAGGGAGTAAACGCCATGAACTGGATGGGAAGCGGCGTCGCCGTTGCGGCGACGCTCGTGCTGATGAACGCTGCTTTCGCGCAAACGCCGACCTGGTCGCCGCCGCCCGAAAATCAGCGCTGTCCGTCGAAATGGGGTGCGAACGACGAGCGCGGCTCCATGAACCACCAGAAGGCGGCGGCCGTGATGAACGCGGCTAAGCTGATCAAGGCCGGCGAGGTGATCGAGCTTGGCCACGTGCTCGGCCCGGCGATGCCGTTCTTCGGCACGCGGCGTTTCGACGTCCACACCAAGCGCACCTTCATGAACCAGCCGTCCAACCGGCGCGGCTCGAACGAGGAGATCATCATCACCGAGCTCGGGCAGGTCGGCACGCAGTTCGACGGCTTCGCGCATCAGACCCATGAGGACAGCTGGTACAACTGCCACAAGGTCAGCGAGAACACGTCCCGCTCCGGCTTCGGCAAGTTCGGCGTGCACAATATCGGCGCGCTGTTCACGCGCGGCGTGCTGATTGACGTCGCCGGCTACAAGGGCGTCGACATGCTCGGCGACAATTACGAGATCACGGTCGAGGATCTCGAAGGCGCGCTCAAGAAGCAGAACCTTACGCTGCAGGCGGGCGATGCGGTCATCATCCATACCGGCTGGGGCAAGCTCTGGGGCAAGGACAATGCGCGCTATGTGAAGTCGTGCCCCGGCATCGGCGTGAAGGCCGCGCAATGGCTGATCGCCAAGGATCCGATGCTGCTCGGGGCCGACAACTGGCCGGTGGAGGTGAGCCCCGGTCCT
>Ga0182739_1001256_pt1 | contig 27395 bp, 27 predicted proteins | sample eDN5th30CBELigBY_FD_128873 | JGI IMG/M metagenome (GOLD analysis project Ga0182739, IMG submission 128873) | Enriched backyard soil microbial communities from Emeryville, California, USA - eDNA 5th pass 30_C BE-Lig BY (version 2) (version 2) | ecosystem: Environmental > Terrestrial > Soil >... | reverse complement strand
CGGCGCTATTGAAGGCTTGTACCTAAACAGCAAAAATGTCGGCGCCCATAACTTGTCAGTGGGCGCAATATATTCCTCTCAGCAAGGCTACGATATTGTTGACGGCACGGGCGGTTCGCTTACGGTAAACATCACCCCTAAAGCCTTGTCGATATCCGGTATTACGGCCAGCGACAAAACCTATGATGGCACGCAGAGTGCCACACTCAATCTTGACGGCATCGTCTACTCGGGCTTGCTGGGTGAAGACGATGTGCGTGTTTCGGCCACAGGCCTGTTCAGTGATAAGAACGCGGGCCGTAACAAGACGGTGACCTTGACAAGTACTGCCGCCGGCGAAGACGCAGGCAACTATGTCATTACGGGGCAGACAACGGCGCTGGCCAACATCGGCCAGCGCCCCATAACGGTCGTGGCCGACGACAAGACCAAGGTGGCGGGGCAGGCTGATCCCGCCTTTACCTGGCATATTGCCGCTGGCGAGCTTGTCCTTGGCGATGGCCTAAGCGGTTCGCTTACCCGAAGCGTGGGTGAAACGGCGGGCGACTATACGATTTTTGCCGACGGATTAAGAAACGGTAACTATCTGATCACCCCTGTGAACGGCGTACTGGCTATTCGTGCGGCGCCCACGCCACCCGAACCGACGCCACCCACACCGCCTACGCCCGGCACGGAGCGAGCTGTCGCCATCGCGGCAGCTCAAAGCATGCCCGCCAATGCCTTGATCCCTTCGTCAGCCGAGTCGAATGAACCCCGTGCGGATGAACCGTCCGGGCAAGCTGAGTTCAGCATCATGCACGTGCGGGTAATTGATGGCGGCATTAACTTGCCACCGTGGGCGGCAGCATCCACGACGAACTGATTGAACCCATGCGTTTAACCGCCAAGACAAAAATCCCGATGATGCGTGCGACAAACTTTGCCCTGACGATATTGACCGTGTCCTTGACGGTGCCAACCTTCCCCGCATTTGCGCAGGTAGCACCCGATGCCGGCCGTACCCTGCAAGAGCTTGCTCCGCCTGCCACATCGTTGCCCAAGGTCTCGCCACGTATCGATATCCCGGCGCCCACGGCGGCTCCTTCGGCGCCGGGCGGCGCCACAGTGCAGGTGCAGTCGGTGCGTTTTACGGGCAACACCCGTTTCAGCAGCCAAGAATTGCAGAATGCCATCGGCGATGTGCGCGGGCAGTCTTACGACCTGGCAGGTTTGCGGGGTTTGGCTGAGCAGGTCAGCAAGTATTATCGGCAACAGGGATATCCGTTTGCCCGCGCGTTCATCCCACCGCAAGCAGATGCGGGCGGCCTGCTGCACATTCAGATTATCGAAGGCCAGTACGGAAAAGTAAGCGCCAAGGGCGATGAAGCTCTGCAGGCTGATGCCGAAAGGTTTTTGGGCTCGTTGCAGCCTGACGCGGTGATTGAGTCGTCGTCCTTAGAGCGCGCCACCCTTGTTTTGTCCGACCAGCCGGGCATCAAGATAGCGCCAGTGATACGACCTGGCCAGGAAGTAGGTACTGCCGATCTTGAGGTAGACGTAACCCGCGACAAACGGTATGAGGGCGATGTGGGTTTGGACAACCACGGCAATTATTATTCGGGCCAGGCTCGCGCGCGTGCCGGTTTGACCGTGAACAGTCCATTCATGCTGGGCGATCAGATCAATGCACGCTTGTTGTATACCCAGGAAAAATTGTGGTTGGGTAGCGTTGCTTATAGTGCCCCGATCGGTGTCAGCGGCCTGCGCGCCAATCTTGGCTATGCCCAAACCGACTACACCTTGGGCAATGGCTTCGAGGGCAACGAGGGCATTGCCCGTGTCAGCAGCGCTGGGTTCACCTACCCCTTTGTGCGTTCGCAAGCCACCAATGTGAGCGCGAGCGCGGCTTGGCAATATAAAAAACTGTACAACAGCTATGGCTATGGGACGTTTACCGAAAAATATTTCTCAACCACGGTGCCGCTTGGTTTGTCCTTTGACCATCGCGATTCGCTGGCTGGTGGAGGCGTGACCTATGGCACGGTAAGCTGGACTCACGGCAGCCTGCACAAAGATGACTCCGTCCGTTCAGGCAGTTTCAGCAAGGCCAACATGGACTTGGTGCGCTTGCAGGCGTTGCCGGGAAACTGGACGCTGTTCCTGCGCTTTAGCGGACAGTTGGCGAACAAGAATCTGGATAGCTCCGAGGCCATGTTTCTGGGCGGGCCGGCAGGTGTGCGTGCGTATCCTGTGGGCGAGGCCAGCGGCGACGAGGGTTGGTTGGCTCAGGTAGAGATCCGTTATCGCATGGGGGATTTTTCGCCTTATGCCTTTTACGATCATGGCCGAGTAAAAGTCAATGCCAGGCCCAGCCAAGTGGTGCTGCCCAGCCCCGATCTGACTCGTGCCGGCGCGGGCGTTGGATTGCGCTTTCAACGTGGCCCATGGAATATAGACGGCGCCGTGGCTTGGCGAACTAACGGGGGCGAGCCCACCTCTGATACGCATTCCGATCCCCGGCCCAGGATCTGGCTGACCGCCGGCTATCGGTTCTAGTCACTCCATATAGGGTTGCAGCCCGTTCGACGCACGCGGTCCATCGGGGTCAACGCCCCTGCTCGTCTAGGCCCTGCTTGCCGCGGGCGCCAGGCCTTGATCGGGTAAGCAAGTTACGATCTGAGGTCAGAGATTTATTTAGCTTTATGGAGATTTCATGACCTTACTACCCCCGTGTCCCAAGTGCCAGTCCGAATATACCTATGAAGACGGCATCCTTTTCGTCTGCCCGGAATGCGCGAACGAGTGGTCGGACGCAGATACATCGGCCGCTGCGAGTGACGGCAGAATCTACCGGGATTCCGCAGGCAATGTCCTCGAGGATGGCGATACGGTGACCGTCATCAAGGACCTTAAACTGAAGGGCTCGAGCAGCGTGGTCAAGATGGGAACCAAAGTAAAGAATATCCGTTTGGTGGACGCTGACCATGACATCGATTGCAAGATCGACGGCTTCGGAGCCATGAGCCTAAAGACCGAATTCGTGAAAAAAGTCGTCGGGCCGACGACTTAGGCAACGTACCGGCAATCTTGCAGTGAGCCGAACAGCACAAATGAAAAAAGCCAGTCAAATGACTGGCTTTTTGAATTCGTTGGTGGCCTGGGGCGGAATCGAACCACCGATTCTATCGCTCGCTTCGCCGTGCCTTGATTTCAAAGGGTTGCCGCGTTCGTTGAGCGATAGTCTGTACCAATATTCTGTACTATGCAAGTCGCCTAGGCAAAAAAATTTGGCGATAAAATGCGAGTCGCTAGGGAATAGCTTTCTGTTGCCGGATCCCCCCCCTGGGGGGCTCCTATGTGCGAAGCTTTACCTGCAAGCTAGCTTTAATTTCCCCATGCTTCGATTGAGGTATCACGCAACTGATAATGTTCCGAACGTCCCTTTTGCTCGCGCCCTGTAACTGCTCATAGAAGAAGTGAAGAAGCAAAAGGTTTATGTTGGAGATGACAGATTTTTCACGGGCGGCCCATTTCGAAACAGACGGAGGATCGGCACTCCAAAGGCGAATATCTTCGAGATTCTGTGTCATTCTGAAGGCCTTCGCGGAGCCGTGCACTGCCTTCGACAAAGTGGCGTACTCGCTTTTAAGTTCAGCGAGGCAATCTTTAGCTAATGACCTGCCGTCCACGAGAGGATGTGCTTCAACATATTTGTGAAGCTCGGTAAATCCTAGCTTATGTTTGCCAAGCTCCCACTGCGCTAATTCAACACTATGATCCTTATAGAAGAGCGAGAAGTAAATATTCTCGATCGCACTACGTAGCGCCTTAAGCGCTGGCCGAAAAGCCCCGCACCTAGCGAGCCAGTGAGATGTCAGAAGGTCATTCTGTGCTTCAAAAAAGAAGGCTTCTGGTCCATCGAGGTTTAACGGCCGAACTACGTTGATTCGCCAAGCTTGTATGGAGCAGATTCGAACATAGCTTTCCTCAAAAGACCTTTTGCAAGGCGTAATAGCATCTCGGGAAGCGATAAGTTCGGTGGGCCATTCCTTATCAAAGGCCTCAAAGTTATGAGCCAGTTCAAGCCGTATGATGTTGGCCATCGCTTATCTATTTAGGAGCGAAGAGAGGGCGCGGGCGAGCTCAGGTGATCCGTGTGAGCTTCGGTTTCGGATGCGCTGTTGTAGGCGATACCTTGCGTCCGGCTGTGTCTCTAACACTTTCAACACCTTTCCCAAGATGTCTCTAGAGGCATCGCGAGGGCGAACCGCAATCGCAAGACCAAGGTCCTGAATCAGTTCCAGCCACTCGTTTTTGTCGACCCTTGATAGCGACACGAGCGCGTCAAGTGCTAAAGGAAGGTCGTCTCGCGAGTTCAGTTTAGGCTTGCTCGATTTAAGCTCGTGCAAGGGTAGCTGTGATAGCGAGCCAATGTCTATGTTCGGGCCGCGCTTAAGAAGTGAAGCCAGCTTTTTCAGTGCCTCAGCAAGCTCGTGTGTATGCATGTTAGACCCCAATTCTTCTCGATATATCTTCGTACACGGCCTCAAACTCGCCTATTGCTATCGCGTCGTTTGATTCAAATACGGATTGCTGCTTCGCGGCTGCATGGGCCACTTGGACACGCTCATTCAGTATGGGTGTCAAAACGGCTCCGGCGAATCGTGCGCGGAGTTCTCGTACGATCTCGTCTCTATGATGTGCCGGCCTTCCGACTCTCGAGATGACGATCCCCGCTTGTTCTAATGGTTGGTCTAGGTCGTCACTTAGCGCCTCTATCCGATTCAGCAGTATTCCAACCCCAAGCGCCGACAAGAAGTCAGCGGATATGGGAACTAGATAAAATTTGCTTGCTGCAAGAGCATTTTGTGTCGGAATGGTGAGATTCGGAGGGCAGTCACAGACGATCAGATCGTAGTTTTCCTCTACAGATTGGAGCGCCCTTCTGAGTTTTAGCTCACGCGCGATTACTCCGGCCATGTCGAGATCGATTGTAAACAGGTCGAGATGCGAAGGTACAAGATCAACATTGGGAAATACGCCTTCGTAAATCACCTGTTCCACTGTCTTGTGCCTAGCATTAGCGGTTGTATGCTGCCGCGCCCCTAAAAGGTCGGCTACGGTTCCTTTTGTTGTTGAGTGTTCTTCCCATGACTCCACATCGATGCAAGAGAACGTAGCATTCGTTTGAGGATCAAGGTCGATCAATAGTGTTTTCTTACCTAAACGCCCAAAGTACGCTGCCATGTTGACAGCTAGGGTCGTTTTGCCAACGCCCCCCTTAAGATTCACGCAGGACACGACGACGGCCATGCTTTTCTCCTCCTGTATTGCAAGATCAGATGCCCGATAAGGGCCGCTTTCCCGCAGCTTATGTTTGTTGTTCATGTTACCACCTGTTTCGGCTGTGGAGAGGCTCAGAACGTTCACCTTATGAGCCAAGCTATCTAACGGGCCGCCGTTGCTCTAAGGCATGGATCAAAGCTGTTGAGTTAATCTGAGCCATCAGCTACTATTCTGATCCTACATTGTGATCCAGAAGGAGGAGGCTATGACAGCAGCAGTGATTGCGTACCTAAGAGTCAGCACGGAGGACCAGACGACAGAAGCCCAAAGGCACCGTATAAGCGAACGCTACAACGTGTCCGAATGGTTCTCCGATGAGGCAACAAGCGGCAGCACTAAGTCGATGCAAAGGGAGGGCTTTAAGGCACTCTATGCGTTCGTCCGCAAAGGTGACACTGTTGTCGTTGCTGCCATTGATCGACTTGGCAGGGATACCGTGGACGTGTTGGAAACGGTAGATGCTTTGAGGACAAAAGGCGTTACCGTCGTATCGATGCGCGAAGGCTTTGATCTTTCGACTCCAATCGGCAAAGCAATGCTGACGATGCTGGCGGCTGTCGCTGAGTTGGAGCGGTCCAATATCAAAGCACGACAGATGGCGGGGATTGAAAGGGCGAGGGCACAAGGCCGGAATCTTGGAGCGCCTAAAGTTATTGATGATATAGCGGTTGCGAAATGGCGCAAGGAAACCAGGGCCAGCATCGCGGAGACGGCGGCTCACTGGACGATCTCGACAGCGGCCGTTAAAAGGGCTTGCCGGGCTTTCAAGATAGCGACTACGGTGGAATAGTTGCTTGTCTGCTTTGAAGGGGGCGTATTAATTTTTTCGGACCCCTGTAGGCAGCCCTCATGAGCGCGTTGGCAGACCTTCTAAGGGCTTTTTTAGGTTCGGCCAAGCTTCCCCATTCGTTCGGTGCGCTATGGCATTGTGGGTGCTTCTGAGGAGTTTTCAATTAGCACGCAGTTGAGGAGAACGAGGCTACAAGGGTGACCGCGAATCCCTCGGAACCGATGTTTTCAATTACCCCGCAGTAGTAGAAGAATAAATCATCTTCTGAGGGTGCCTGAGTTTGACCACAATTCATTCCGGGACGTCCGCAAACTGCAACTTTAAGCTTCAGGCATGTAGAACCGATAAACGCATCCTTCGGGGTGGTAGTTCAACGGAATGAGAACCTGACATTTGCTGGTGGGAAGTGATGCACCCCATTGAGGCACGGCTACCTGTTTCCGACGGGGTGTTTGCAGATGCGAAGCATCCTAAAGGATGACTTATAGGTTTTTCTTATAGATATCCACCTTTATTAATATCCATAAGTATTGAATACCTTTAGGTTAAGGCTATAGGTAAACCATCAAGTCCTTCTTATGGAGACAGCTATAGCTCATCCACTGGTGAGATCCATAAGCCAATCTTGATGAAGCATCTGGTGTGAGTGCTGACATGGTAAATGATCGTTGTTTGTCATGGCATCTTGGGTGCCCCCCACAGCTACAGCGTTTCTTCATCTCTCTGAATGTCGGATAGAAGCTTGTCGGAATAGCCATATCGCCCCCGACAGCTTCCTTACGCTCATCTTCAAGTATCACCACGGACTTCCCCCAGTCCCTTCAACAATATCAATCCCTAACGTATTTTCAGGGGCGACAGGTTGAGCCGCAGGTATGCCGCTCGTTAGGTCTGTCGCTCATGGGGAACTGTCGTCCCTGAAAGTGAAGGCATATAAAACCATGAACTCAATCATCAACGCCTATACCGATGGCGCTTGCCTCGGTAACGGTACAGCTTCGACTCGTGGTGGCTGGGCCGCAGTTATCGACGATGGCGAACAGCAACTACGCATCAGCGGGCACGGTGGGCAGACCACTAACAACCGGATGGAGCTCCAAGCCGTTATAGAAGGCCTACGAGTTTCCGAAGAGATCGGGCGAAGACCCATCCACGTACATACGGACAGCAAATACGTCCAGAAGGGATGCACGGAGTGGCTACCGAAATGGAAGGCTAACGGCTGGCGTACCGCTGATAGAAAGCCTGTCAAGAACGCTGATCTATGGAATTTGCTAGATGAGTTGCTGCGGAGGCTGTCGCCTACCTTCCACTGGGTGAGAGGCCACAACGGCCACCTTTTTAATGAGCTCGCAGATACTCTCGCAGGGTTTGCCGCTAGCTCCGGTGAAGGGTTTCGCGAAGTTCGAGCTTCCGGTGAAATGTCGGTGAATATGCAACTGCGATAATGACTACCCTCTCATTATTCCCGTGACTAAAGCGTCATGATGGATTGTCGAGAGGGTGTTTTTTTCTGAAAAGCTAGCAGAGCTCTTCCGAGTACACGAAGAAATTACGGGCCTTTGGGACCTAAGGCTCGAAAAAGAAAACTTGCGTTGCAGATCCACTGGCGTATTGATTCCCCCTTCAAGCGAGTGATGGCGCAGCCGAACAACTTTCCACTCTCGTAAAAAATTGAACTCCTTCCCTTATCTACCTCAATTCATCCTTTAAGAATTGTCTTCGCGATGGCTCAATGCAGGTCTTCTCTCACCATAACAATAGGAAGGCATATCTGAATGAGCATTTGCATAAATGGCATCGGCTTTGAGGTTTCTGCAGGGGGCTTCCAGCTCGCGTTATACGTCGGTGATCTCCATTTAAGGATCCCTCGAGTAGTCGAGCTCGCTTGGAATAACACGGGATTTTACGCGGACCGATTGTAGTGACTAGCGTCTACCGGCTTTGAAGTGCTAGTGAAACACAGCACAGTCATCCCGAATCGGAATGTCCGCTACAAGCCGATCATGTACTCGATAAACGATAAGCAACGTACACGTAGAATATGCGAAACAATGCCTTGAATCTCAGTCTGTCCATCCTTGAAGGGTTTCGAGAAATCGACCCCGAAATTCCTATTCAAACAGCGGCTATGCTCTTGCTCGTTGCGATCAACCCGGGTATTACGATGAAGGAGATGGGCGAGCGTCTGGAAATATCTCAGGCGTCCTGCTCGCGTAATGTTGCTGCCCTTTCGAGAAAGCATCGCTTGGAAAAGCCGGGGTACAACTTGGTTCGGGCGGTGGAAGATCCTGCAGAGCGTCGTAGGAAAATCGTGAAGCTTACGCCGCGGGGACGAGAGGTGATTGCTAAGTTGTCGGAGCGCGTGGGGGAATACACAAAGGCTGAAATTCGCAGCAAGCTCAAAGCATTAATTGACCGTTAGGCTTATAGGTTGGGCCGGGGCCGACCCGCGAGACGAGCAGGGGGACGCATCCATCGTCGTCGTTAGCATCACCATTCGGCAGGACAGCGAGGGCCGCTACTGCCTCAACGATTTACACAAGGCGGCTGGAGGCGAACGCCGTCACGACACCCGGGAGTTTCTTTCGAGGGTATCCACCCTTGACTTGATCATAGAGATCGAAAGCCAAATGACGGAGAAAGCCGTCAGTAAGAGACCGGGGCGTTACGGCGGCACCTTCGTTGTCAAGGAGTTGGTCTACGCCTTCGCCATGTGGATCAGTCCCTCGTTCAACCTCAAGGTCATCCGTGCTTATGACCGGCTGGCAACTCAAGGCGTAGCTACTTCAACATGACGAAGGCGCGAGGGAATTCCGAAAGTGCATCCGTGAGTTCCTGCGTATGCCCTTAACGGAAGGCTATCTTGCTGCCTTGACTAGCAAGGCAGCCGAATAAATTGCAATCATTTAATTAGACGAGCTCGCCTTTCATGGTCGCCGTACCGGGGAACAGGTATGTACCCGATAGAGGCACCTGGGGCCATCCAAAGCTGGCCGCTTTTCTTGACCCGCTTCACGAGGTCTACGGCCCCGTCAGTCGTGCGTAAGGTCGGCCTATTTCAACAGCCCGACTTCTCTGACGATGCTGGGCAACTTCTTCAGTTCGTCCGCCATTCTTACAAGGGGTTTGCTCCCATACGTGTCGCCGACATTAACGGATGCATGGCCTGTTATCCAGTCGCTGACCTTCGTTTCAATTCCGGCCTCTCGGCACAGCGTTTTAAAAGTGTGGCGGAAACCATGCGATGGGTCGGCTTTGGTGTCTAGCTTCACCACCTCTCGTAGATACTCCGCCCACTTCTTCCCCACGGAATGACCGTAGCCATCCTTGGAGGGTTCCAGTTTGGGGAATAGGCGGCTTCCGGCAGTTAGCGACTCTACATAGTCCAACATGCCAAGGTCGATCAAGTCCCGATGGAGCGGGATCTTGCGTTGGCTGTTGCCGGTCTTAACGGTCTCTTCTCCGACAGTCTGAATTCGTAGGTGCCGTATCCCGGTGTCTGGGTCTTCGGCAATGTCCGACGCATACAGCTTTGCTAACTCTTCCCGCCTTGCTCCGGTATATAGCATCAATAATGGCAACCAGTACAAGGCTCTTCCGTAGTCAGCCCTTGGGGGTGTCCATCCTGTTGTATACAGGGCGCTGGTGAAGATGGCTTTCAATTCTTGGCGGTTGTAGTCCTTCTCGTCGGCGAACCGGGTCGGGCTTCGTTTAATCCGGCGGGATAGTTCTTTGATCGCACCGGAAGCAGTGACTGGCTCTTCGGTCATGCCCTCGTAGCGCGACATGGCATAGCTCAGTACCGCGCCTAAAGCACGCAACTGGTTCTTGACTGTCTGCTGGCTGGCTGTCGGGAGGCCTTCAGCTTCTCCCTTTAAGATTGCTTCAGGCGCTGAGAGATTTCGTATCCCCGCCCCTTGCGTGGGGATCTTCAGGAGGGCCGACATGAAATCCTGCACCGTTTTACGCTTGATTTGATCAAGCGGAAGATCCCCGAAAAGCTGAATGAAGCGTGTAATCGTGGACCGGAAGGTTTCTATGGTTTTCTCAGAACCCGGATCTAGTTCAGTCTTTTGTTTCGCCCAGGCCTCAAAGGCCAGGGACAGTGCCGGTAGCCTGTGAGTCTCCTTGTTCTGTATCGCTTCAGCGGTCAAAGGCTTCTCAGCGGCGGGTAGGGGTAAAGCCGTGGTCCAGTCTCCGTGATAGCGGTGAGAGGCCATATTGCACAAGTCGCACCAGCGGGAGAAGAACGTATTGTCTAGTACCGACCGAACAGGGTCGCCTGCAGGGGGAAGCGGCAGGTTAAAGCGTTCTAGCGCGATTCGGACAAACGGCGATGCAATAGCGGCCCTTGCCCTGGCACTGTCCTCGTCTACAAAATTTAAAGCGGGTTCGTAATGCTCTTCGCCTTCTTGGCCGACTCTCACCAGAAAAGAGTCGACTGCGTTGGGATCGGTATCCCATTCGTCGAGGACGGAACGCGCCCACCTATCGGCCAGCTTTGGGGCGTCCGAAGACAGCACTCGGGGGCGTCCTGCAAGCTGTTCACGTGCGGCAAGAAATATTTCTTCGCAACGGGCTGACTCCGCGGCGAAACGTGCGCGGACTGTAGCGAGGTCTCTACTCTTTAAGGAGACCTTCCACTCACGTTTGCCGATGATCGGTCGGATGTCTTGGGGCACTTCACGGCGGAAGTAGTAAATACCGTTGTCGGGGTGTTTCCAAGGTTGAGCCATGACTGCCATTTGTACCACCTTTCTGTACCAATACGGGTAGGTGGCAACCACTTCAGAAAGCAAAAAGCCCCTGAATCGATTAGGAATCAAGGGCTTGGAATTTTGGTGGCCTGGGGCGGAATCGAACCACCGACACAAGGATTTTCAATCCTCTGCTCTACCGACTGAGCTACCAGGCCAACAAGAAGGCGAAATAATACACGAAAACCGAGTTGTCTGCTTTACGCCACGCTCGCGCGCTTATCCTGCCCGCGTTTGCGCCACCGCAAGCCCATATTTCGAGAAATGGCTGCGGCCGACTATAATCCTTGCTGTTCAAGTACTTGTCGCGCTCCCGCTACCCCCGCATGTCTGTCGATGTCTTAACTTTCGGACTGAACCACGTTTCCGCCCCGGTATCGGTGCGGGAGCGCGTTGCGTTTCCGGTCGATGTGCTAAGGCCCGCACTGGACGGCTTGCGGTCCGCATTTGGCGCGTCGGTCAAAGAAGCGGCCATCCTGTCGACCTGTAATCGCACGGAAATCTACTGCGCGGCCGATCCCGCCGTTTCGCAGCATGTGCCGGCTTGGCTGGCCGATTTCAACCGGCTGGAAGCCGGGTCGCTGCAGCCGCACTTGTACCAATATCAGCAAAACGAGGCCGTACGCCATGCGTTCCGCGTCGCCAGCGGACTGGATTCCATGGTGCTGGGCGAGCCGCAAATCCTTGGCCAGATGAAAGACGCGGTGCGTGCCGCCGAGCAAGCTGGATCGTTGGGTACCTTGCTGCATCAGTTATTCCAGCGGACTTTCTCGGTCGCCAAGGAAGTGCGTTCGCAAACGGCCATTGGCGCCCATTCGGTCTCCATGGCGGCAGCCGGTGTTCGCCTGGCACAGCGCGTGTTCGGGGATCTGTCCGAGGCCAATGTGCTGTTCATTGGCGCGGGCGAAATGATCGAGCTCTGTGCGACGCACTTTGCGGCCTTGAATCCGCGGCATATGGCCGTCGCCAACCGAACACTCGAAAGGGCGGAGCTTCTCGCTTCGCGCTTCGTCGCGAAAACGCTGAAGCTCTCCGAGCTGCCCGACAAAATCGCCGATTACGATGTCATCGTCTCCTGTACGGCAAGCTCCTTGCCCATCCTGGGACTCGGGATGGTCGAAAGGGCTGCGCGCGCGCGGCGCCACCGCCCGATGGTGATGATTGACCTGGCGGTGCCCCGCGATATCGAGACCGAAGTCGGCCGCCTCAACGACGTGTACCTGTATTCCGTGGACGATCTGGGGCGCATGGTGCAATCCGGCACCGACGCGCGCAAGGCGGCAGTCGTGCAGGCCGAAGCCATCATCGAAACGCGCGTACAGAATTTCATGCACTGGATGCAGACGCGCGAGATCGTCCCGGTAATCATCGATTTCCAGCAAGCGGCCGACCAGATTCGCCAGGGCGAACTCGAGCGCGCGCGCCGCATGCTCGCGCGCGGGGATGCGCCTGAAGTGGTTCTCGAACAGTTGGCGCATGGTCTCACTCAAAAATATATGCACGGCCCCTTGGCTGCGCTGAACCGCAGCGAAAGCGACGAGCGTCAGCAATTGCTCGAACTGCTGCCGCGACTGCTGCCTACGGTGGAGCGCCGGCGTTAGCAACGCTCTCGTGTTGTGTCCGCCGTAGACAGCGTCAGCTGTTTTTCTTCCGCTTAACCTCCCCTCATACCTATGAAAAGTTCCATGCGAAACCGGTTGGAGCATCTGGCTCACCGGTTGATCGAAGTCGACGCATTGCTGGCCGAACCTGAGATTGCCGGCGATATGGACAAGTACCGCAAGATTTCGCGCGAGCGCGCAGAGCTCGAGCCCGTTGTCACCGTCTTCAATGCCTATACGGCGACGGAAGCGGATATCCAGGCCGCTCGCGAGATGGCCAGCGATCCCGAGATGCGGGATATGGCCGAGGAAGAGCTGGAGATCTGCGAAGAGCGCCTGGAGACCCTGGCGGCGGAGTTGCAGGTGTTGCTCTTGCCCAGGGATCCCGACGACGGCCGCAGTGTATTCATCGAAATACGCGCGGGTACCGGCGGTGACGAGAGTGCACTGTTTGCCGGTGACCTGCTGCGCATGTACAGCCGCTATGCCGAGAACCGGGGCTGGCGCGTGGAACTGATGTCCGAAAGCGCGTCGGAGATCGGCGGGTACAAGGAAGTGATCGCCCGCGTGGATGGCGATGGCGTCTACGGCCGCCTGAAGTTCGAATCGGGCGCGCACCGGGTCCAGCGCGTGCCCGAGACGGAGACGCAGGGGCGCATCCATACCTCGGCGTGCACTGTCGCCATCTTGCCGGAGGCTGATGCGCAGAACGACATCGTGATCAACCCTTCCGACTTGCGCATCGACACGTTCCGCGCGAGTGGCGCAGGCGGACAGCACATCAACAAGACGGATTCGGCGGTGCGCATTACGCACTTGCCCACTGGGCTCGTCGTGGAGTGTCAGGATGACAGGTCGCAGCACCGCAACAAGGACAAGGCCATGCAGGTGCTTGCAGCGCGGTTGAAGGACAAGCAGCAGCAGGAGCAGCACGACAAAGAGGCGGCCCAGCGCAAGAGTCTCGTGGGCAGCGGCGATCGGTCCGAACGTATCCGCACCTACAACTATCCGCAAGGGCGCGTCACCGATCACCGCATCAACCTGACGCTGTACAAGCTGGGCCATATCATGGAAGGCGACTTGGACGAATTGACCGGCGCGCTGCTGGCGGAGCACCAGGCCGAGCAACTGGCGGCGTTGGGGCAGGAGTAGGCCTTGCCCACGTTGCGCGACGTTGCCGCTACAAGCGCGCTGCCCCGCCTGGAGTGGCAGATGCTGTGGCAGCATGTCCTGCAGGTCGGGCGTGCCTGGCTGATCGCCCATGACACCGATCCGTTGCCGGACGGCGCCCTGGCCCGCTACCGGGTACTTGAAGCGCGACGACTGGCTGGCGAGCCCATGGCGTACATCCTGGGAAGCCGGGAGTTCATGGGGCACGATTTCACCGTCACCCCTGCCGTGCTGATTCCGCGGCCGGAAACCGAACTGCTGGTCGAGACTGCGCTAGACTATCTGCATGGACGCAAGGCCCCGGCGGTGCTGGACCTGGGGACGGGCTCGGGCGCCATCGCGATTTCCATCGCCCTGGCGGGTCCGTCGGCCCGCGTGATCGCAACGGACGTCAGCACGGACGCACTCGAGGTCGCGCGTCGCAATGCGCAGCGTCTGGGTGCGCCGGTCGAGTTTTTGTCCGGGAGTTGGTACGATGCCCTGTCCGAAGCCAAGGCTTTTGACCTGATCGTCTCGAATCCGCCGTATATTTCTGCGGCGGACGACCACCTTCGGCGAGGGGACCTGCGTTTCGAGCCTGCCCGTGCACTCACCGATGGTCTGGACGGCCTAGATGCAATCCGGACCATTATCCAGGGGGCGGGGCGGCGGTTGAACCCCAAAGGCGGCTTGTTTGTCGAACACGGGTGGGACCAAGCTACCCAAGTGCGCGACTTGATGACGTCGGCGGGGTTTGCGCAGGTCACCTCATTGCGCGATCTGGCCGGCATAGAGCGGGTAACCGGCGGTACTTATAATTAACTTTTTCCTGGAAACGAGAGCATCATGAGCGAAGTTCAAGATTTTATTCGTGAAACCGTCACGGCGAATCCCGTCGTGCTGTTCATGAAGGGCACTGCCCAATTCCCCCAATGCGGTTTTTCGGGTCGCGCGATTCAGGTGTTGAAGGCGTCGGGCGTGACGAAGCTCGTCACGGTCAATGTGCTGGACGACGAACTCGTGCGCCAGGGCATCAAGGACTACTCCAACTGGCCCACGATTCCCCAGTTGTACGTGGGCGGCGAATTCATCGGCGGCTCGGACATCATTTCCGAGATGTACGAAAACGGCGAGCTGCAAACTACGCTGAAAGAGGCCGGAGCGCTTGAGTGACAGCGCCCAGGCGCTTCATCGTCGGGATAACGGGCGCGACGGGTGCACTGTATGCACTGCGCCTGCTCGAGGTCCTGAAGGGCCTTCCCGACGTTGAATCGCATGTGATCATCTCGCCTTCGGGCGTGTTGAACATCAAGTACGAACTGGATATCACGCGGCAGGCCGTGCATGCGCTGGCCGACCATGTTCACAGCTTTCGCGATGTGGGTGCATCCCTGGCCAGCGGCAGTTTCGCCACGGCCGGCATGGTGGTCGTGCCGTGTTCCATGCGCACCCTCGCGGCCGTCGCGCACGGATTATCCGACAACCTGATTACGCGCGCCGCCGATGTCACCCTGAAAGAACGCCGTCGGCTGGTGATGATGGTGCGGGAAACGCCCCTGAACCTGGCGCATTTGCGCAATATGACGGCGGTCACCGAGATGGGTGGCGTGATCTTCCCGCCGCTCCCTGCTTTTTACCTGAAGCCCAAGACCCTCGACGAAATGGTGGACCATACCGTCGCGCGTGTCCTGGAGCTCTTCGATATCCACGTGCCCGGAGCCCGGTGGGATGGCATGCATCCCGGGATCGATTGATACCCGCTTGATGCGCCCGGTGTCTACGCAGGCTCTTGCATGACGTACGCTTACGACGAGGATTCGTCGCGCGCCCGCGGCGTTGTGGACATGGGAACGACACCGGGCTTGCTTCGAACCGCCACGGTGCTCGACATCCCGGCATCATCGCCGTCCTCAACGTAGGGCAGGGCGGGTTCGGCAAGGGGTTCCGGATCAAAGGCCTTGTCGCCTGATTCATCGGCGATGCCACTGACTTGCAGGCCGGCAAAATCGCAGAGGTCCTTGTCCATCAGGTGGGTCGGGACGACGCGCGACAGCGCGCCAAACACGTTCCATGAACGCCCGGGAAATTTCTTGTCCCATTCCGCGATCATGCGCGTGACTTCCTTGCGTTTCAGGTTCTCTTGCGAACCGCAAAGGTTGCACGGAATGATGGGGAACTGCTTCAGCTCGGCGTAGGCGATGAGGTCTTTTTCGGGGATGTAAGCGAGCGGACGAATGACGATGTGCTGGCCGTCGTCGGACACCAGCTTAGGCGGCATGGCCTTCATGCGGCCGCCATAAAACAGGTTCAGAAAGAACGTGCCGAGGATGTCGTCCCGGTGATGCCCCAATGCGATCTTGGTCGCACCCAGTTCGGTGGCCACCCTGTACAGGATGCCGCGCCGCAGCCGGGAGCACAGTGAACACATGGTCTTGCCTTCCGGAATGACCCGTGTAACGATGGAGTAGGTGTCCCGCGTCTCGATATGGAAGGGCACGCCGAGCGCGGTCAGGTATTCCGGCAGGACATGATCGGGAAAGCCCGGCTGTTTCTGATCCAGGTTTACCGCGACGATGTCGAATTTGATGGGCGCGCGGGCCTTGAGGGTCAGCAAGATGTCGAGCAGGGCATACGAGTCCTTGCCGCCCGACAGGCATACCATGACCTTGTCGCCGTCCTCGATCATGTTGAAGTCGGCGATGGCCCGGCCAGTTTCGCGCACCAGGCGCTTGGCCAGCTTGTTTTCGTTGACGCGCTGCTTTTCGGCCTGGCGGCTGGGTGCCAGGGGTGTATCGTGGCGGGCTGCCTGGGGGGCGGTGTCGGCGTGCATGGCAATAAATGGGTTCAACGGCTGCGCTGCAGTTCGATGCCGACGGCGGCGCAGTCGGAGAACGCCAGCGGCTTGCTGATGCGGATTTTAACGCGCTGGACATCGGCGAACTCGTGAAGGATGCGGTCGACCACGCGTTCACTCAGCGTTTCCAGCAGGTTCACATGGGCGCGGGTGCATTCGTCCACAATGGCGTGGCGCAGCAAGCGGTAGTCCAGCACGGTCTGGATGTCCTGGTCGTGGACTTCCTGCCCGACGTCCACGTCGAATTCGGCGTCGATGTGCAGGGGTTGCGTGGCGCGCAATTCGTGTTCCAGGATGCCAATGCGGGCGTCCAGGGAAAGCTGGCTGAAGAAGATGCGTCGGGTGGGCATAGAGAGGCCTTGTAGAATTGCCCGAATTGTAGTGCTTTAACGTCGGGACACGTATGAATGCAGGCAACAGGATCTGGGATGCGGTGATCGTGGGCGGAGGCCCCGCAGGCGTGTCGTGTGCGGTCTGGCTCGCGCGGTTGGGGTTGACCGCCATGCTGATCGAGGCCGGGAAGGAATTAGGAGGACTGTGTCGCAGCAATCCTTTCGTCGACGACTGGAACGCTTCGTTGCCGGGGATGACGGGGATACAGGTGGCCGATAATCTGGCCCTCAGTGCCCGGCAAGCGGGGGTGTCGCTGCAGCTGGCGTGCCGCGTGAATCGCATCGAACGCTCGGCAGGCGGCTACACCGTGGCGGGCACGGGCCTGTCGGCGCCGATACGGGGACGATATCTCGTGCTGGCGACGGGTGTGCGCGCGCGGCCGTTGCCAGGCGCTGCACCGTCGACCGAGCCTCCGGTAAGCCGCGGCAATGAGCCCGCCAACGCAAACGGCATACTGACCGGCCCGGGGCAGCACATCGTCGAACAGGACTTTCGCGGTAAGCGCGTGGCGGTGCTGGGGGGCGGGGACAACGCCTTCGAGAACGCCTTGTATGCGATGGAGCACGGCGCACACAGCGTGCGTCTGTATGCGCGCAATTTGCGGGCGCAGCACCAGTTCGTGCGTAAGGTGCCCGCATCACAAGTCTCGATCGGGCCGTACGAAGTCGATGCATTGCGTCGCACCGTCAACGGAAAGCCTTACGACCTGATCATGGTGTTCTACGGCTGGGAACCGTGCGCGGGATTCGCCGACGCACTGGGTTTGCATCGTTCCGCGCAGGGCTTCATTGCCACCGACATCCAGACAGCGCAAACCAGTTGTCCCGGCGTCTACGCCGTCGGCGAAGTCGCACAGCGCCAGCATCCCTGCGTCGTCACCGCCCTGGCCGATGGCGTCACCGCGGCCAAGGCCATCCAGGCGCGCCTGGAGTCGGCCTGACCGCCCACCTGTTTTTGCCGCTGCGGCAGGGCGGTCCGGGATGCGCTCAGCTGGCGCGTGCCAGCGTGCATTCCGAGGCGGCCGGTGCAGCCAGATTGACGTCGAATCGACGCAGTTCATCGCGCCGGAACACATGGACGGACACCGTGTCGCCCGGCTGGTACGCGTTAAGAAGCCGTTCCAGTGACGTGCTGTCGCCGACGCGCAATCCGTCGATCGCCACGATAGTGTCGCCCGCAGACAGTCCGCCGGCATGGGCGGCGCCGCCTTCGTAAACCGTGGCGATCTGCGTTTCACCGTGGACGGTGCGCAGGCGCACGTCCAGGGACGGCGTGGTCGAGGCAGCGTTCCAGTTGACCGAAATCCCCTGTAGAGGCAGCAACGTCTCCAGCGGTACGTCTTCTCGTCCGTAGGCATAGCGGGCAATGAAGTCGCTGACATCGACCCCCGTCGCTTCCTGAATAAGAGCCGGCATGGCGTCTTCGGCCACGCCCGCATCTGCGGATCCCGTATAGAACTCGCGTCCGTAGCGGTCCCACAGCAGTCGCATGACATCGTCCAGCGATTTCTCGCCGTGGGTCGCATGGCGCAAGGTGATATCCAGCCCCAGCGCGACGAGCGAGCCCTTGGTGTAGTAGCTCACCAGTGCGTTGGGTGAGTTCTCGTCCTGCTTGTAATAGCGCGTCCACGCATCGAACGAACTTTCGGCGACGCTCTGCTTGGTGCGCCCCCCCGCGCGTCGCACATTGCTGATGACCTTGCCGACCAGGCGCAGGTAGTCATCCTGGCTGATGACGCCGGCCCGCAGCAACATGAGGTCGTCGTAATACGAGGTGAAGCCCTCGAAGACCCACAGCAGTCCGGTATGCGCCTCGCGGCGCAGGTCATACGGGGCGAACACGGCCGGCTTGATGCGCTTCACGTTCCAGGTATGGAAATACTCGTGGCTGACCAGGCCCAGGAAAGTCCGGTAGCCTTCGCCGGCATCCTTGCGACCGATCACCGGCAAATCGTTGCGCGCAATCATCAGGGCAGTGGACGCCCGATGCTCCAGCCCGCCGTAGCCGTCGCCCGTCACCATGGTCATGAAAACATAGCGGTCCGCGCTGTCCAGAAATGGGGCGCGCCGCGTCCTGGGTTCGAACAACTCGATTTGCGAGGCGCAGATATTCTGCACGTCGGCGGCGATGCGCTTCAGGTCCAGCTTCGGCGCCACGCCGGTAAAGACCATTTCATGTTCGGCGCCATGTGCCTTGAAGCGGACAACCTGGGGCGTCCCCATTTCGACGGGATGGTCGATCAACGCGTCATAGTCGGGCGCCGCATACATGCCGAAACCATGTCGGCGCGCGGCGCCGCGATGTCCTTTGGCTTCGGGCAGGCTGGTATATACCTTCCAATGCGGCGCGTGGCGCGGCGCCTGAAGATCGACGAGGCAAGGCTCGTGCGTGCGGCCTGAGACACTCAGGTAGATGCTCGTGCCGTTAAGGAAGGCATGTGATTCATCGAAGTGCGCGCCGCGCACGGACAGGTCCCAGGCATAGACGGTGTAGTCGACGTGCAGCGGCCCATCGCAAGGGGCGCAGAGCCATTCGTGGTTGCCGGTCTTGGTGATGCCGATTTCACGTTGCCCGCTATGGGCCTGTATGGTTTCGACCTGCCGTGAGAAATCCCGGATGAGATAGCTGCCGGGTATCCATGCCGGCATGGACAGGGCTTGTCCTGCGGGGTCGGGGTCCTGGATGGTGAGGCGAATCCGGATGCGATGTCCGGAGGGATCGTGCAGTGTTACGGTATAAAGTATGGGTTCTCTTGTCATTCCAATATATTACTTTGTGAAGGAGGCGGCATGAATGCGCCCATGGTGAAAACGGAAGTGCGCGGTCGGGTGGCGGTGCTTACATTGGACAGGCCCAAGGCGCTGAACGCGCTTAGCAACGAGGTCATCGACGAGCTTGCCGAAGCCCTGCGCGGCTTCGACGCCGACGAGAATATCGGCGCCATGGTCCTGACCGGAAGCGAGAAAGCATTCGCCGCCGGCGCCGATATCGGCGCCATGCAGGGCTGGTCCTACATGGACGTGTATAAGCAGGATTACCTGGGCGGCAATTGGGAATCGCTCAAGCGTATTCGCAAACCCATCATTGCCGCCGTGGCGGGATACGCGCTGGGCGGCGGCTGCGAGCTCGCCATGCTGTGCGACTTCATCATCGCCGCAGAAAACGCCCGCTTCGGGCAGCCTGAAATCAAGCTCGGTGTCATTCCGGGCTATGGCGGCACGCAGCGCCTGCCCCGCGCCATCAGTAAAGCCAAGGCGATGGACCTGGTATTGACGGCCCGCATGATGGATGCCGCCGAGGCGGAACGGGCCGGCCTGGTCTCCAGGGTCGTCCCGCTGGAGCGCCTGATGGACGAGGCCATCGAGGCCGCGACCATCATTGCATCGATGTCGCTGCCCTCGGTCATCATGGCCAAGGAATGCATCAACATGGCGTATGAGGGCTCGCTCAACGACACGCTGATGTACGAACGGCGCAACTTCCATGCGTTGTTCGCCACCGAAGACCAGAAAGAGGGCATGGCCGCTTTCGTCGAGAAACGCAAGCCCGACTTCAAGCATCGCTAGGCGCTTTCAAGAGCGCCCATTGCGCTGCCGGGTAGGTCCGACAGCGCAGTGTTGCACATATGCAATCCTCCCCGCCGCATCCTGCGGCAAAGCGCCTGACAGGTTGCTTACATACCAAAAATAAAGCTATACTCGCTGAGTTTGCCGCTAGCCACGTAAATGATTTTTCGTCATTTTTCGCTGTGCGTTCTTCATGAATGCACGCGGTCTTTGGGGGATTTTGCAGGCTGGCTGCAAGGTTACGTTGAAGGGTTTTGTTTAGGGGTTGGATCATCAATACTTCTGGACGAAAATCCGAAAGGCTCGTCCTTTCCGAGCATGATCGCGCAGTCATAAAACGGCGCGCCGGCACGGGCATCATGCGTACGCTTACAGCGCAAGCCGCCATGTCGGCGATTGCCGTAGCAGTATCGTGGTGGGTTGCCGGCATGGGTGCGGCAGTGTCAGCGCTAGTGGGCGCGGCGGCGTATTTCGTGCCCAATGCCCTTTTTGCCCTGCGTCTGCTGGTGGGCCTGTTTGGACGGGCTCAGCCCAGTCCCTTCACCTTCTTCGTGGGTGAGGCCTTCAAGCTCGGTTCGGCGCTGCTCGTGCTCGGGTTGGCGGCATGGCTGGGGCGTGAATGGATAGTCTGGCCCGCCATGTTGTTTGGGCTGGTATGTGTTTTGAAAGGCTATGTGCTGCTGCTGATGACTCGCCGGCTGCCATAGTGTTGTGTGTCTATTTTCATGGGCATTGTGCTCTCGTTATAAGCTAACAGGATAAGGGTTCAGATGGCCGCCAGTGATCTCTCGCCACAGTCTGAGTATATTCAGCATCATTTGGTTCACCTGAATAATACTGGTGCCAAGCAATCGGTCATTGCCAATTTCGACATAGTCAACTACGACTCCCTGTTCTGGGCTGTGCTCACCGGGCTCGTCGTCGTGTTCGTGTTGTGGCGTGCGGCCAAGTTGTCCACCAGCGGAGTCCCCGGACGATTCCAGGTCTTCGTCGAAATGATGGTCGACATGGTCGAAGAGCAGGCAAAAAGCATCGTGCCCAACGAGGTCTCGCGCCGTTTCGTCTCTCCCCTGGCCCTGACCGTGTTCCTGTGGATCATCCTCATGAACATGCTCGACCTGGTGCCTGTGGACTTTTTGGCGTGGGTCTTCAAGATGACAGGCTTGGGCGCCGAGCACGGCGACCCGCTGTATTACCATCGCATTCTTCCCACGGCGGACCTGAACGTCCCCATGGGCATGTCATTGGGTGTGCTGCTGCTGATGTTCTACTACGGCATCAAAATGAAGCACCCCCTCGGTTTTGTCAAAGAACTCTTTACGGCGCCGTTTCATGCGCCCGGCCTTGGCGGCCTGGTACTCGCACCGTTCAACTTCCTGTTGAACGCCATCGAGTATGCCGCCAAGTCGGTATCCCTGGGCATGCGGCTGTTCGGCAACATGTTTGCCGGCGAACTCATTTTCATGTTGATCGCCCTGCTGGGCGGCGCATGGACCGGATTTAATGGTGCAAGCCTAGGCTTGGGTATCGGGCATGTTCTGGCGGGTTCGGTGTGGGCTATCTTCCACATCCTGATCGTGCTGCTGCAGGCCTTTATTTTCATGATGCTGACGCTCGTTTACGTGGGTCAGGCTCACGAAGGCCATTAATAGTTTTCGGTCCGGGCGGTTCAGCTCGGCCGGGGTGCAAGGGTTTTCTTGCAAAGCAGTTTTTGACTTTTTGATTACACGGTTATTAACCAAGGAGTTGTTATGACCAACGTTGCTTTCGTTGCTCTGGCTTGCGGTCTTATTATTGGTCTTGGCGCTATCGGTGCTTGCATTGGTATTGCCCTGATGGGTGGAAAATATTTGGAAGCCTCGGCTCGTCAGCCCGAACTGATGAACGCTCTGCAGACCAAGATGTTCCTGTTGGCAGGTCTGATCGACGCTGCATTCCTGATCGGCGTTGGTATCGCCATGCTGTTCGCTTTCGCCAACCCGTTCGTCGGCTAAGCCTTGCGACCCGCCATGGCGGGTTAAGCAGCCGCAGGCGCTCACAGAGCTCGTCTGCGGCTTGGACATAAGGTGTTGGGCAGCGCGGCTGCGTGGCACAAGAGGTATTAAAGGGAAACGACCGTGAATTTAAACGCGACTCTCTTTTTTCAGATGATCGTGTTTTTCGTGCTGGGCTGGTTTACGATGAAATTCGTATGGCCGCCCCTCACGAAAGCAATGGACGATCGCCGTCAGAAAATTGCCGACGGCCTCGCGGCTGCCGACAAGGGCAAGGCCGATCTGGCCCAGGCCCAGGCGCGCATCAGTCTTATCGAAGCTTCTGCGAAAACAGAAAACCATGCTCGCATGGTCGAAGCCGAGAAACAGGCTGCTGCCTTGATGGAACAGGCTCGTCGCGACGCCGAGGCCGAGAAGGCCCGTATCGTTGCACAAGCCCAGCAGGATGCCGCTCAGGAAGTGCAGCGCGCGCGCGAAAGCCTGCGTGCCGACGTAGCGGTGTTGGCGGTCAAGGGTGCAGAACAGATTCTCAAGCGGGAAGTTGACGCACAGGCACATGCCGAGCTGTTGAACCAGCTCAAGGCACAACTCTAAACTTAGGGCAGGCCATGGCTGAACTATCGACTATCGCTAGACCCTACGCCGAAGCGCTGTTTGCCTCGGCTCGAGGCGACCAGGCAGAACTGGCGTCATGGTCTGGTCTGCTGTCCGAGCTGGCTCAAGTGGCAAGCCTGGACGACGTGCGCGAGGCCCTGACGGACCCGCGCCTCAACGCGACGCAGCGTACCGAGCTTCTTGCCGGGTTGGTCAAAAGCCCGCTTTCGGCTCAGGCGCGCAACTTCATCGAATTGCTGGTCGGCAACAATCGTATCTTGGCATTGCCGGAAGTCGCCGAGCAGTTCGAAATACTGAAGAATCAGCATGAAGGCACCGCGCTGGCTCAAATAACCAGTGCATATCCGCTCACCGACGAGCAGGTCCAGGAACTGGTGACGGGGCTGGAGAAGAAGTTTGGCCTCAAACTCAAGCCGGCCGTTACCGTGGATGTCGCCCTTATCGGCGGTGTTCGCGTGATCGTTGGCGACCAAGTACTTGATACTTCTGTGCAGGCCCAGTTGGCCCGTATGCGCGATACCCTGGCCGCCTGAAGCGCGCCAGAAAACAGGATTCCAGGAGTCTGAACATGCAACTTAACCCGTCAGAGATCAGCGAACTGCTCAAGGCCCGAATTGAAGGCCTGGGTGCGTCCACTGACGTACGTACGCAAGGAACCGTCGTTTCCGTGACCGACGGTATTACCCGCATCCACGGCCTGTCCGATGTGATGCAAGGCGAAATGCTTGAATTCCCGAATAACGTCTTCGGTCTTGCGCTCAACCTCGAGCGCGACTCCGTCGGCGCCGTTATTCTGGGCGACTACACCGGCGTGTCGGAAGGCGACCCGGTCAAGACCACCGGCCGCATTCTCGAAGTGCCCGTCGGCCCCGAGCTGCGCGGACGCGTCGTCGACGCCCTGGGCATGCCCATCGATGGCAAAGGTCCCATCAACGCAAAAGCCACCGACATCATCGAGAAAGTCGCCCCTGGCGTCATTGCTCGTCAATCGGTGTCGCAGCCACTGCAAACCGGTATCAAGGCCATCGACTCGATGGTCCCTATCGGCCGCGGCCAGCGCGAACTGATCATTGGCGACCGTCAGACCGGCAAGACTGCCGTCGCGGTTGACACCATCATCAGCCAGAAGGGCAAGAACGTCACCTGCGTGTATGTCGCCATTGGCCAGAAGGCCTCGACGATCAGCAACGTGGTGCGCAAGCTCGAAGAATACGGCGCTCTGGAATACACCATCGTCGTGGCTGCGGCCGCGTCCGATTCGGCCGCCATGCAGTACCTGTCGGCTTACTCCGGTTGCACCATGGGCGAATACTTCCGCGATCGCGGCGAAGACGCCCTTATCATTTACGATGACCTCACCAAGCAAGCCTGGGCCTACCGCCAGGTATCGCTGTTGCTGCGCCGCCCGCCAGGCCGCGAAGCGTATCCCGGCGACGTGTTCTACCTGCACTCCCGCCTGCTCGAGCGCGCCGCCCGTGTCAACCCCGAGTACGTCGAGAAGTTCACCAACGGCGAAGTGAAGGGTAAGACGGGTTCGCTGACTGCGCTGCCCATCATCGAAACGCAAGCCGGCGACGTGTCCGCGTTCGTGCCGACCAACGTCATTTCGATTACCGATGGCCAGATCTTCCTGGAAACCGACTTGTTTAACGCCGGCGTGCGTCCGGCCATCAACGCCGGTATCTCGGTGTCGCGTGTTGGTGGTGCTGCACAGACCAAGGTCGTCAAGAAAATGTCCGGCGGTATCCGTACCGACTTGGCGCAATATCGTGAATTGGCCGCTTTTGCGCAGTTCGCCTCCGACCTCGATGACGCAACCCGTCGCCAGCTCGAGCGCGGCAAGCGCGTGGTCGAAGTCCTGAAGCAGCCTCAGTATCAGCCGCTGCAGGTGTGGGAACTGGCCGTTACCTTGTTTGCCGTCAACAACGGCTACGTGGACGACCTGGAAGTCGAACAGATCCTGCCCTTCGAGAAATCGCTGAAGGATTTCCTGAAGTCCAAGCACGAAGGCATGATCCAGCGTATCGAAGATACCAAGGAACTGTCCAAGGACGACGAGGCGGAACTGGTTGCAGCCATACAAGAGTTCAAAAAGCACGGCGCTTTTTAAATTTGACTGGCGAGGGTGATGAAGCTCGTGCTTCAGTATCCATACGTAGGGTGGAGCGTGCGCAAGCCGCTCCGCTATAACGCCCTTTCAGGAAAAACCGATGGCCGGAATTAAGGAAATTCGAACCAAGATCAAGAGCGTGCAAAACACGCGCAAGATCACCAAAGCCATGGAGATGGTGGCAGCATCCAAAATGCGCAAGGCGCAGGACCGGATGCGTGCGGGCCGTCCCTATGCAACCAAGGTGCGCGAGATTGCTGCCCATCTGATGCAGGCGCATCCCGATTACTCGCATCCCTACATGATCGAACGCAGCGACCTGCGTTCTGTCGGCGTCGTCGTCGTCACGACCGACAAGGGTTTGTGCGGTGGCCTGAATACCAACATCATGCGTCTGGTCCTCGCCAGGCTCAAGGAATTCGAGCAGCGCGGCATCAAGGTGCAGGTGACGGCTTTTGGCAACAAGGGCGCGAGCCTCCTGACGCGTATCGGTGCGAATCTGGTGTCGCAGGAAGTGCAGCTGGGCGACAAGCCCAACCTCGAACGCCTGATTGGCGCACTCAAGGTGCAAATCGACGACTTCGTCGACGGCAAGATCGACGCCATCTACCTGGCAACGAACCGCTTCGTCAACACGATGAAGCAGGATCCCAGCCTGATTCGTCTGCTGCCCTTGCCCAGCGGCTTGCAAGATCCGTTCCAGTCCGACAACGACGAGGTCGAAGGCACCGTCAAGTCCACCTATGGCTGGGACTACATCTACGAGCCCGATTCCAAGACGGTTATCGACGATCTGTTGATGCGTTACGTCGAAGGCCTGGTGTATCAGGCGGTCGCAGAAAACATGGCATCCGAGCAATCCGCCCGGATGGTTGCCATGAAGGCCGCTTCCGATAACGCCAAGAAAGTCATCGGCGACCTTGAACTGGTCTACAACAAGACCCGCCAAGCCGCCATTACCAAAGAAATTTCAGAAATCGTGGGGGGAGCTGCCGCTGTTTAAGTTCGAACAGAAAGGCATCCCGTCAAAGATATTTAGCAAGGACTAAACATGAGCAACGGTACCATCGTTCAGTGCATCGGCGCCGTGGTGGATATTCAGTTCCCCCGCGACAGCATCCCTAACATCTACGACGCACTCAAGCTCGCCGATGACAGCTCGGCGTTTGCCGAGGCAGGACTCACTTTCGAAGTTCAGCAGCAATTGGGCGACGGCGTCGTGCGCACCATTGCCATGGGCTCGAGCGACGGCCTGCGCCGCGGTATGGCCGTCTCCAACTCGGGCGCGCCCATTTCGGTGCCCGTCGGCGAAGGCACCCTGGGCCGCATCATGGACGTTCTCGGACGCCCCATCGACGAGCGTGGCCCCATCCAGACCGACGAAGTGCGTGCCATCCACCAGGATGCACCGCGCTTCGACGAACTCTCTCCGTCGGTGGAACTGCTCGAAACCGGCATCAAGGTTATCGACCTGGTCTGCCCGTTCGCCAAGGGCGGTAAGGTTGGCCTGTTCGGCGGCGCCGGCGTCGGCAAGACCGTCAACATGCTCGAGCTCATCAACAACATCGCCAAGGCGCACAGCGGTCTGTCCGTGTTCGCCGGTGTGGGCGAGCGCACTCGCGAAGGCAACGACTTCTATCACGAAATGGCAGAAGCCGGCGTCATCCAGATGGACAACCTGAAGGAATCCAAGGTTGCGATGGTGTTCGGCCAGATGAACGAGCCTCCCGGCAACCGTCTGCGCGTGGCGCTGTCCGGCCTGACGATGGCCGAGAAGTTCCGTGACGAAGGCCGCGACATCCTGTTCTTCGTCGACAACATCTACCGCTACACGCTGGCCGGAACCGAAGTGTCCGCACTGCTGGGCCGCATGCCTTCCGCCGTGGGCTACCAGCCGACGCTGGCCGAAGAAATGGGCAAGCTCCAAGAGCGCATCACGTCGACCAAGACGGGTTCGATCACGTCCATCCAGGCCGTGTACGTACCTGCCGATGACTTGACCGACCCTTCGCCTGCCACGACTTTCCAGCACTTGGACTCCACCGTCGTGCTGTCTCGCGATATCGCTGCACTGGGTATCTATCCCGCCGTCGATCCGCTCGACTCCACCAGCCGCCAGCTCGATCCGCAAATCGTGGGTGAGGAGCACTATGCGGTCGCACGTGGCGTCCAGCAAACGCTGCAGCGCTACAAGGAATTGCGCGACATCATCGCCATTCTGGGCATGGACGAGCT
>Ga0182739_1001254_pt1 | contig 27420 bp, 26 predicted proteins | sample eDN5th30CBELigBY_FD_128873 | JGI IMG/M metagenome (GOLD analysis project Ga0182739, IMG submission 128873) | Enriched backyard soil microbial communities from Emeryville, California, USA - eDNA 5th pass 30_C BE-Lig BY (version 2) (version 2) | ecosystem: Environmental > Terrestrial > Soil >... | reverse complement strand
TTGTGGTAGTCACCCGCAGACTGAATACACTTCGCTTTCCATGGGGCGAGCGCCGAGCCGCTTCGGCTTCGCCTGCAGGGTCTCGGACTTTCTCGCAGCTCCCATAGGAGTCTACGTGTATTCCGTCTGCTCCGTTTTTCCTAATAATTATATTTTCTTTTTTAAAAAATGATGGAACGAAACAACCTTTAAAAACGGAGTGAAATGGAGCGGAGGACCCTCGACTCCTGCGGGAAGTAGAGCAAAACCTAAGACCCCACAGGCTTTAGCCGAGGAGGCTTAGGTTGCTCCCCGCGGAAAGCGAGGGTCTGTAGCGCAATGGAACGAATTGGTTTTACTACTAAATTAGAGATTGTTCGTCTTTATGCATTATATATTTTGTTTTGTCCCTGCCTCTTTTTACATTTGTTGAGTATAGACCTTTATAAAATTACTTAGAACCAATAAAATAATTGTCCAATCCCTCTTCCTGCTAGATTTAATACAAAAATAGCCACAATTGGCGAAATATCGATCATGCCAAGAGGAGGAATAAATCTTCTAAAAATCTCTAAATATGGTTCACAGATTTTTGCAAGAAAAACACCAATAGATGTTTCACGAGCATTCGGAATCCATGACATTAATATATAAACAATAAGCGCGTAAGAATATATGGTTAAAGCATTAGCCAAGATACTTATAATAAAATTCATTCGTTGTTACCACCTCGTATTTTCATATTCTGCATCTTGCAAGATTTGTGAAATATTCCCCGAAACTTCTACGTTATCTGGTGTACATAGGAATATATCTGTGCCGATTTTTTGGATATCTCCACCAATGGCGTAGACTGTTCCACTTAGGAAATCAATAATCCGCTTCCCTTGATCTTTTTCGATACGCTGTAAGTTGACAACGACAGCACGACGGTTTTTTAGTTGGTCAGCGATATCCTGTGCTTCTGCATATACACGTGGTTCAACCAAAAATACTTTTGATGATTTTTGAATGCTTTGCAAACTTACAACATTTTGGTTACTTTTCGGTTGTTGAACGTGCTGAGTCTGCTGAACTGGTTGCTTATAATTTCGAACAGGTTCGCTTGGTTCTTCTTGATATCTTACTTGCTCTTCCTCATAATCTTCATCTTCTAAAAAAAAGAAAGTTTTTATTTTTGATTTTATACTCATTTTAGTTGCCTCCTATTTCTCGCTTCCTACTAAAGCAGTTCCAATTCTTATCATCGTTGCTCCCTCTTCGATCGCAATTGAATAATCATTCGACATTCCCATAGAAAGCTCTGTGCATGGAGCATATGGTAATTGTAATTCTTTTACATCTTCTTGAATGCTTTTTACTTTTTGAAAGCACTGACGAAGCAATTCCTTATCGTCTGTAAATGGCGCCATTGTCATTAATCCAATTACTTGAATATGAGGATATTCGGATAATTGTTTAACAAAATCAACAACTTCCTCTGGCTCCATTCCATGCTTTGATTCTTCTTGCGAAATATTTACCTGTACAAAACACTTTATGGTTCGATTTGCTCTCTTATGTATTTCTTTTGCTAAAGATAATCGATCCAATGAGTGAATATAGTCTACATAATCTATAATACCTTTTACTTTTCTTGTCTGCAATGATCCGATAAAATGCCATACCGGCTTGTCCTGAAGAACCTCATACTTTGCCAGTAAGCCTTCTTCACGATTTTCACCTAAATGAACAATTCCAGCATCGACTGCTTCTTGTGCTCGCTCTATTGTAACATATTTTGTCACTGCAATAATCGTTACCTCTTCTGGTTTTCGATTTACTTTTTCACAAGCAGTAGCAATTTCCTGTTTTATAACTTCAAGATTTTCTTTCACTAACATTTTCGTATTCTTCTTCCTCTCTCCATCCAATATAACTCATCATTCTCCCGGTTTTCCCCTTATCCCTTCTATGGGAGAAAAAATAAGCGTCATCTTCATAAGTACAATAATTGGTTATATGAATATTGCTTGCCACCATTCCTTCTTCTAACAATATCTGTTTATTCACTTCTTGCAAATTAAGACTGTATTGTCCCGGAGAAACAGTGTCATATGGCTTTTGCTTAGAATGGATCGCCTTTTCCACTTCGTTAATAACTCGATCATCCACAATATAGTGACGATCTGTAATGGATGGACCGATTACAGCAAGTACCTCTTCTACAGGTATCTTATGGGAAGCAAATACTTTCAACATTTCGCTAGCAATGCCTTGGACTGTTCCTTGCCACCCTGCATGCGCAATTCCAATCGCCTTTGTAGTTGGATGGATAAAATATAGCGGAACGCAGTCAGCAAAACATAAAGTTAATAATATATTTTTTTCCAAAGTAAAGAAACCATCTGTATCCTTTAGCGCACTTTCATAATCTGTAGCTCCTTTGCCAATATGAGCTTTTGTTACTTCGACAATATTAACTTTATGGGTTTGCTCTGCACCAACCCATTGTTCTAATGGAATTGTTAAATTTTGCGCTACTTCTATACGGTTTGCAACTACTGTTTCTTTTTGATCATTTACATGAAATGCCATATTTAAACTAGCATAATCGCCTTTACTTTTCCCACCATTTTTTGTTGTGAAACCAGCTATTAGTTTTGGAAACTGTTGCTCCCACAATTCAAGATTAAAAAACTGCTTATTTCGTAAAGTAAAAGGTTCCATTCTCTAACCCCATCTTTTTGTTTTAGTTTACCATATGGACCTATCATTGGTCACAGAAAAACATGATTTTCTTTGGAAATTAGGTTGCTTTTTAATAAAATTAGCTCAATTTGCTTTTTTCTTATTCACAGGACTTGGTGAACAAACGTTGATGGGTTTCTTTGTTACCCTTTCAGTCTTTTCCAAGCCCATTCTATCAGTTGAGAGTCCGCCTAACTTTTTAGAAAAACAGTATTCATCATATCCGGACTGTCCATCACTCAAATATATTATGTATATTTATAAAAGAGTAGTATTATATTTCTTCTCAATAGAAAAGGTTAGACATCATTAAAGTACACATACTTTAAGAAGTCTAACCCTTTTATTCCTATTTTAGCTTTGAATATTTTTATTCATTTGTTTAATAGCAGCCTTTTCCAATCTTGAGACTTGTGCTTGTGAAATGCCGATTTCATCTGCAACTTCCATTTGTGTTTTCCCTTGGAAAAACCTTTTTCGTAAAATTAGTTTTTCACGGTCATTTAACCGGCGCATTCCTTCTTTTAATGCCAATTCTTCAACCCACTGTATATCTTTATTTTTTTCGTCACTTAATTGATCCATCACATAAATCGGATCTCCGCCGTCATTATAAATTGGTTCAAAAAGCGACACAGGATCTTGAATAGCATCTAATGCAAAAACAATATCCTCATGTGGAATGTCTAACTCTTTGGCAATTTCCTCAGCTGTCGGTTCTTTTGATGTTTTATTCATCAATCGTTCTCTGACTTGTAATGCCTTATAAGCAATGTCTCTCAGAGATCTGGAAACCCTAATTGGATTATTGTCGCGTAAATAACGGCGAATTTCACCAATAATCATTGGGACAGCATAGGTGGAAAACTTAACGTTTTGACTTAAATCAAAATTATCGATAGATTTCATTAGACCAATACAACCCACTTGAAATAAGTCATCCACGAATTCTCCTCGATTATTAAATCGTTGAATCACACTTAATACGAGGCGGAGATTTCCATTTACGAGACTTTCTCTTGCGGATATATCTCCCTCATGCATTTGCTTGAAGAGCAATCTCATTTCTTCATTTTTTAACACTGGAAGCTTTGATGTATCAACACCGCAAATTTCTACTTTATTTCGAGTCAATCTATTTCCCTCCTCACAGGAGCTGCTGTACAAAAAACAGTATCTCCCCGAGAAGGAAAAATATGCATGATAAGAATTTTTGTTAAATTTCCAATTTACGCTAATTTCGATTGGTATTATGTGGGACAAGGCTTTTCAATCGAAAAACTTTTAAACCATTTTATTAAATTCCTTTTGTAGTCTTTTAATAATTCTTTTTTCTAAACGAGAAATATATGATTGAGAAATTCCCAGCATATCTGCAACATCTTTTTGCGTTTTTTCCTCTCCAGTGCCTAAACCAAATCGCAATTCCATGATTTGTTTTTCCCTTTTAGATAGCTGGTGAAGTGCTTTTACTAATAGCTTTTTATCTACGCTTGCATCTAAATCCTTTGTTATAATATCATCTTCTGTCCCCATTACATCTGAGAGGAGAAGTTCATTTCCATCCCAATCAATATTTAATGGCTCATCAAATGATACCTCTGAGCGAATTTTATTATTTCTGCGCAAATACATTAAAATTTCATTTTCAATACATCTTGAAGCATATGTTGCCAGTTTAATTTTTTTCTCTGGATTAAACGTATTGACAGCCTTAATTAATCCAATAGTGCCAATACTAATTAAGTCTTCAATATTGATACCCGTATTTTCGAACTTTCTCGCTATATAAACAACGAGGCGCAAGTTTCTTTCAATCAACATCGAGCGAGCCGCTTGATCTCCTTTTGGAAGTTTCTCCAAAAGCATTTCTTCTTCTTCTTTCGTTAACGGAGGAGGTAGTGCTTCACTTCCACCAATATAAAATACTTCGTCTGTTTTCAATCCAATTTTAATTAAAAATTTGTACCAGTAATAAGATAAGCGAAGCTTCCATTTCTTCATGTGCATTTCCTCCTTCTAAACGATGATTTTCGTGAGTATAGTATATTAACTAACCTTTTCCTCCACTGATTTTTTTCCTATAAGCATTTTCGGATGAACAATGCAATCAAATGCATCCTCGGCAGACAGAACTTGGTTTGTAAAAGATATTAATCCTTTTTCAACAGAAATTATTTCGTGGTCTTTTTTTAATAGCAAAAGATCGGGCTTTACGGCAATGATGAGCTGATGATCTTTTCCGACTACTTTATAGGGAATGATGCGCATCTTACTTTCCCATTCTGGAGCAATCGGCTCACTGCCGTAGATTACCTCTTCTGGCTGCTCTGATAAACGAATTAACTCTGCTGGCATATTACTTACAATATTTTTCAATGAAACAAACATAACAGGAAGACGAGAGATTGGGTCATATACCTGGTTCCCACTATCCACCAATCCTTTTACCACAAACTCTTTCCCACCTAATTGAAATGTAACATCAATTATTTGCTCATATTGAATCTTGGTCACTTCAATCCCTTCCACATTTCTTCGCGAAAAGTACCAAGCAATTGGAAAACCTAGAAGCACAAACAACCAACTAATCGGATCTCCAAATCCCTTTACACTAGCAAGAAGAACAGAAGAAGAAAGTTGAAAATCAAATTGGATAAAATAATGAGCACCGATCAATGTTCCGCCAATTAAAAAGGTGGCTAAGTAGAAAATCATTAACGCTTGAAAATAGGTTCGAAACCGCTTATATCCAAATGCAGTAGCTACCATTACAACAGAAAAAAGTAGTTTAGATACAGGATGACTTGTATAGGTACTAAGAGGAGTGATGGATAACAGAATAATTAGAGAACCCATGAATCCTCCAAGTAAAATTCTCCAATGAATGATTTTTTTCTTCAAAAGAATTCCAGTTAAGTATAGTAATAAACTGTCAAATAGAAAATTTAATAGCCATATCACATCTAAATAAATGGCCAAGCATGTAACTCCTCCTCTCCTGCATCGAAGCTTTGTAAAGAATGTTACTATCTTTATTCATCTGCACTAACGAAAAATTAACTCAACAGCATTGGCTCGCAATTCTTACACATGAAAAAAGAATTCTCCATCAAAGCCACAAAAGAAGTAAATCTTCTCTATTAATCTGTTACGAAAAAGTATAACGTACTTGTTCTTGAAATTCTGTCACTTTCTGTAATCAAAAAATCAGAAATTTCCTCTATTTCTAACGGTTTTTGTCACTATCTCTCCTAAGTGATTAATTATTAGTTCTAGAGAAATATTATCAGTTTTTTCACTTTTTCTAGGGAATTGTTAACGGGAAGGATAATAACGGTCAAAAGAAAAAAATATTAAAGTAAAAAGTTTTCTCTAAATAGTTTTTGTTTTTAAATGAAAAAATCAAAAGAATTATAGAACAACCAATCTTACAAAAATAGCAAAATAAAAAACCTCTCCATTATTGTAATAAATAACAGAAAGGTTTTTACTGCAGAAATAATTATCTTCTACGGTTTCTATTTCTTAAGAATGTTGGGATATCTAAGGCATCCTCTGTTTGTTGTGCGTTAGTGTTTCTTGGCTGTTCTTTTTGAACGTGTTGTTCTTCTCTTTTTACTTCTCTAGTATTAACAGGATTGCTGTTTTGGCTTGGACTATTATTATTTGGCTTTAGCCCTCCAAATCCAGGTCTTCCTGGCTGTGGTTGCGATAAATCTTGGTTAAATCCTGTAGCAATTACAGTAACAACAATCTCATCTTTTAGATTATCATTGATAACAGATCCGAAAATCATGTTTACGTCTTGATCAGAAGCGGATGCAACAATATCTGCTGCTTCTTGTACTTCATACAAGCTTAAATTTGATCCACCAGTAATATTCATAAGCACCCCTTGTGCTCCATCAATGGAAGTCTCAAGTAGTGGTGAAGAAATTGCTTTTTTCGCTGCTTCTGCTGCACGATTTTCGCCTGAAGCAACCCCAATACCCATAAGTGCTGAACCTTTGTTCACCATAATTGTTTTCACGTCTGCGAAGTCTAGGTTAATTAGACCTGGCGTTGCGATTAGGTCAGAGATACCTTGTACACCTTGTCGGAGTACATTATCTGCTTCTCTAAATGCTTCAAGCATTGGTGTCGACTTATCTACGATCTCAAGTAAGCGGTCGTTTGGAATGACGATTAAAGTATCTACTGCGTCTTTTAATGCGGTAATACCACTACCAGCATGTGTAGACCTTTTTCTTCCTTCAAAAGTGAATGGTCTCGTCACAACTCCTACGGTTAAAGCACCTAGGTCATGAGCGATTTGAGCAATAACTGGTGCAGCACCTGTACCAGTTCCACCACCCATTCCAGCCGTTACAAAGACCATATCTGCCCCTTTTAACGCCTCTTCAATTTGTTCTTTGCTTTCCTCAGCGGCCTTTTTACCTACTTCCGGATTTGCACCTGCTCCTAATCCTCTTGTAAGTTTTCCGCCAATTTGCATCTTAATTTCTGCTTTTGATAAATTTAATGCTTGTGCGTCTGTATTCACAGCAATAAATTCTACCCCTTGAACACCGTGTTCAATCATTCGGTTAACAGCGTTATTACCACCGCCACCTACTCCTATAACCTTTATTACAGCTAGTGAATCTATATTTGTATCAAATTCCAACATGACAAATCCTCCTAATTCGTCGATATTCAGCAGTATCGAACTGTCCGCATCTCAAGTCTTGGTGATATGGAGTACATACCATTTTTTATAACCTAGACTGACTTTTAAACGACTCTCAGCCTTCTCGAAGTTCTTTTTTATCAACATTATACTTGTCTTTTTAACATTTCATTAATCAAAGAAATAACCCATAAATTTCTTAAACTTTGAAGGTTCTTTTTCCACTTGTTTTTTCTCGTATGCTGGTTTTTGGGATGATGGTTTTTGGACTTTTTCCCTAGTATCAGCCGGAATAGTGACAGGGTTATGGATATTTCCACCTTGGAGTTTACTATTTTTATAGGAGAATTTAATTAAACCAACAGCAGTTGTATATTGTGGCTCTCTTACTCCAATATAATCTGGAATAGCAATTCTAACTCGGCTTTGGAAAACATCTTGTGCCAATTCTAAAATTCCTTTCGTACTAGCTACCCCACCAGTCAAAACGAATCCTCCTGGAAGGTCGTATACACCATGTCTCACTAGTTCGTCACCAACAAGTTCAAAGATTTCTTCTAATCTAGCTTCTATAATATCAGAAATCTCTAACTGATTAAATTGTTGATGCTGATCGCTTCCTATAATAGGAACACTAAATACTTCCTCTTCAGAAGCATGATCATAAAACGCATATCCATACTTAATTTTAATTTTCTCTGCATCTTCTGTTGTAGTTCGGAGACCAATCGATAAATCCTTGGTAATATTGTCTCCCCCTACAGGAATAACACTGGTTGCTTTTAGGAATCCATTTTCAAATACAGCTATAGTAGTGGAACCACCGCCGATATCGATCAAGGCCACTCCTAAGTTTTTTTCATCTTTTGAAAGTGCAAAAGAGCCAGCAGCAAGTGGTTGCAAGGAAATATCTTGAATTTCCAAGCCAGCTCTTTCTACACATCTTAAGGTGTTATGTAAAATGGTTTTACTTCCAGTTATAATCGTACCTTCCATTTCAAGCCGTACACCTATCATTCCTCGAGGATCCGTAATTTCATCTAATCCATCTACAATAAATTGTTTAGGAATAATATCAATAATTTCTTTTTCTGGGGGAATGGAAACTACTTGTGCAGCATCCTTTACCCTAATCACATCTTCAATTGTAATTTCGCGATTTTCACTTGATACTGCAACTACCCCTCGTGAGGTTTGCAGATTTACATGATTTCCCGAAACGCCAACAATTACTTGTTTTATCTCCATCCCTACCATTCTTTCGGCTTGCTCTATTGCCTGTCGAATAGAATGAACGGTTTCATCTATATCCACGATTGAACCTTTTTTTAAACCTTCTGATGGGACGATGCCTACACCAATAATATTTAAAGATTCGTTAATCATTTCGCCAATGATTACTTTTATGCTGGATGTACCGATGTCTAGACTTACATAAAGTTCATTGCTGTTCATTCTCGGGCACCTCCTTTTGCATTTTAAATAATGTGAACAACAAATTATGTCATACTGTCAATAATTCAACTTTTTATAAAGAAGTAACGTCTGCTATTTACATAGTTTTTATGATATACATAAAATAATCTAATCTTCACAACTATTATATTGTATACCAGGCAACACCATATTTTCACTAAGTTTTCGCTAAGTGTCAATACAATTTTGGTCTTTTTTACTACAAATAGGACTAATTACTCATCCCATAAGGAAATATTGTAATTCACTTCCACATATCTATTAATATTTAAATTATTCGCCAAAACTAATATATTCCCTTTTTTCTTTGTCAACTTTTTTCAATTTTTTCAGGAGAATTAGTATTTGATTTTTTTAAAATAATACTTCTAATTACAGCTATGTTTTGAAATAGTCTAACACCAAATGCAAAAATTGCCGCTAAATATAAGTCTACACCAAGATGTACACCTAGAAAAGCTAAACTTGCTGCAAGTGCAATATTAAAGAAGAAGCCTGTTACAAATACTTTTTCATCAAATATATTTTGCAAATGAGCACGAATCCCGCCAAATAAGGTGTCTAATGCAGCAAGAACTGCAATGGATAAATAGTTTGCATACTCTTCTGGTACCTTTATATCGGTTAATAATCCAAAGACTATTCCAACAATCAACCCAAATATCGGAAGCCACATTAAGAATCGCCTCCTTTATTTGTATTTACCTGCTCCATATAATGGACGTTAATGGTATCACTATAGGCAGGAATCTTGATTGATTCTTTTGGCTGCTCAACATTTAATAACAGATTAGATAAGAAAAATTCGTCAGCTGATTTAGAAACCTTCATGTAGTTAAATAATTTTTCAGCTGTATTCGAATCTTTTGCTATCACCTTTATTTCAATTGGTAGCTGATTGAGAGAATTTCCATCCATTTTCAATACATTGTTTACTTCACGGATAACCGTTGTATTCACATAGCGATTGTCATTTATCGCTATCTCCTCGGCTCCATATAAATTTAATTCATTAACTAACCGTTGCATTAATTCAGAAGTGACTACTCCTGGATCTTCTCCTAGCAGAATTTCTTTACTTACCGGCTCGATCTTTATGATGATCCCACTCCCAGTAACCTCTGTTGCCCCTGCTTCCTGCTTTAATTCTGCCAAAGTATCTTTCAATACTTTTTCTTTACTTTGAGATGTGTTATTCTCATACTCTTCCACTTTTGCGTTAATCGAACGAATCTCATTAATAAGCTGTAATTCTAATTTTTTTTCATGGATGAGATCTTCTCGTAATTCCCACGTATCTCTCGTATCTCGAACAACTGGTTCTTTTATTGTCTGAAATTGCACAGCTATCATAAATCCTACAATAAGCGTTATTCCTGTCATTGTTATAAATTTCTTATTCACAGCGCATCATACTTTCTTATCCATACTTATCGTTAATTAACTTTTAAAGGCTCCATTTGAATTGTTCGTTTTTTTTCAAGTGTAAATCGAACATTATCATTTACTAATAAATCCTTTACGCCACCATTAATATTAATTGCGCCTTCTAATACATCACTATCACCGATTGCTGTAATAACAAAAGGTGCGGGGTGTTGGTAACCATCTACTTCGATTACCGGACCATTACATAGGATGTAAGAGTTATGTGATAGCCTTTGTCCATTAATACTAATCGCTTGTGCACCAGAAATATAAAGTTCATTGATCACTTTAAATACATGATGCTCATGTACTAAATAATTGCTCACATTATCTTCTTTTGGATTATACTCTCCATCTTCTAATGTAATTTGTATCCCTTCCCCTTTGACAGCAACCTTTCCTAAATAGATCCGATATTTTTCCGCATCCTCTGCCAAGTTATAATACGTTTCTGCTTCATTAGAAAGATCCTTCTCTAGTTGAACTAATTTTCGTTGGGCTCCCTTTAATTCTTTATATAGCTCATTATTTTTTTCTTCCTGCTCAATCAATTCATTTCGCAAATCCAAATCTCTTTCGAATTGACTTTCACTAATTTCTTGACCATCATCTTTTTTTGTATTTTGATATGAGAAGGAAATCATAAATCCGAGAACAAGAAAAACTAACGAGAAGATAACATTTCGTCTTCTTTTATTAGTCTTCACTCTTCTTTTTCCCCTTCCGAATCAAAAGCTTTGAAATAAGAACCTACTTCTAAATCAATAACTCCCTTTTTATCCGTGTTTAGTTGTGCAATGATGGAAGGATAATGCTTCATTTTATCCGAAAAAGAGGATAAAGATGCCAACACTTGATTTCCGTCATTCATATAAATGGTAACATGCCATTTATCTGTATTTTTAGGGGTATACCTTATTTCAGAAATAGCATTATACACTTCTGCAGAAAGGTTACTTAATTCTTCCCCTATCTTCGTAATTACTCTCTCATCTTCGCTCTTCATATCTTTAATAATCGGAGCATCATAGGGGCTATTTGTCATTGCTCTATCATGCAACATATCCCCATTCTCTAAAAGAGGAATGAATTTATTCTTCACTTCAAAATAAGCAATCTTCCTATACTCTTTTACGTCAATATGCACAGTATTTGGAATAGCGATGGAAATCTTCGCAGATTTAATCCCACCTGTATCTTTCAGTTTTTCTGCTAACTTGTCTTTTTTGATTGTCCAAATATTTGTATTACTGTTAATTCCACTCATTTTCTCCAAGTCTTCATAAGTATATAAATGATTTCCTGTAATTTCGATGTTTTTGACATGACTTAAAGGTGATTGGAAGTATATTACGCAAACGATGATAAGGAAGAATAAGAGGAGAAGGAAAATAAGTCGGCGATTCGCCTTTTTTCGTCTCTGTTCTTTTAATTTTGGAATTCGATCTTCTAAAGAAACAACCTTCCCTTTGTCCAAAAAATCACCCCGGTATTATTAAATAAGGAAATAGTACAAAACAATTTAATAGGTTGTCCACCTTTTTTATAAACAAATCGAAAATTTGCGTTGTCATCAAACTTCCGATTTACATTCCTATTTTTTCTTGCTGTCGATTACTTCCTTCATGACATTATACAGCCTCATTACTGCATCAGGAATACCTAATTTTTGGGATGCCTCTTTCATTTCCTTTAATACACTAGGATTCAGCATAATTGCATCCATCTCTTCGACCAATTTTTGCCCATTCATTTCCTTTTCTAAAAGCATTTTTGCTGCCCCATTACTTGTTAATGCATTCGCATTTTTCTCCTGATGATTGTTGGTAACATAGGGGCTAGGCACAAGGATACTCGGAATACCAAGCGAGGTTAACTCACTCAGTGTCGTTGCACCTGCTCTTGCAACCGTTAAATCAATGCTTGTTAACACTTCTGGCATATTATGAACAAATGGCTTAATAATGACATTTGTAGGATTTCCGACAAGCTCCACTTCTTTTTTCACAGCTTCATAATGGACTTCTCCTGTTACATAAAGAATTTGATAGGCTTTCTTTCCTAATTGTGGTAACGCAGCAATCACAGCATCATTTATCGGTCTTGCCCCTCTGCTTCCACCAACTATGAGAACAGCAGGCTCATTTAATTTTAATCCGACCGATAAACGACCTTTAATTCCATCCTGATTTAACACTTCCGAAGCTCTTGGATTCCCTGTCATCACCACTTTTTCTTCTGGAAAAAAAGAAGCTGCTTCTTCAAAGCAAATCGCTACTTTATCAACATATTTACTTAAAAATTTATTGGTTAACCCTGGAACACTATTTTGTTCATGAATAATAGTAGGTATTCCAAGCTTTGCTGCTGCATATACAACCGGTCCACAAACATATCCGCCTGTTCCGATTACAACATCTGCGTTAAACTCTTTTAAAATCGCCTTGCTCTTTTGTACACCTGCAATAAATCTCCAAACAGTTTTCAAATTTTCTGGGGAAAGTTTTCGTTTAAACCCTGTAATATGTATTGTTTTTAATGGAATATCTTCTCGTCTAACCAACTTACTTTCGAGCCCTTGCTCTGTACCGACATATAGAAACTCAGCATTCTTCACTTCTTTTTTTATCTCGCGAATTAATGCTAATGCAGGGTATATATGCCCCCCTGTTCCTCCGCCGCTTACTACTATTTTCATTCTTTCCACCTCAAAATACTTCTCTTATCTATTTCTGAAAAAAATCGTTATTTTTCTTCTCACTTATATTATAGCTTCAATTAACATAAAACAGAAATAATCTTCTACTATTTCCTAAGATATTTTTTACCTTTGCCGTTATCTCCCAAATAATAGATACCTTATTGTACTATATTTTAAACACGCTTTATGAATATCTTAAAATTGATAATGAAATGTAACACTTTCCTCTTGCCAGCACGTAAATTTGTCATGATTGAAAAGGGATTATCATATGTGTGAAAAAAATAAATTTTTTGTATTCTATAATATTTTAAAAAAAGACATAAAAAAACTAGTAAAGAGAAAAAACACCCTCCACTAGCTTTTTTAAAATATTCGATAAAGAAAACTTCCATCAATGAAGGTTTTTCTTCATCCCCACTGATCGCTTGTTGCACTTATCGGACCATTACGGGAGAATTCCATCACCTAGTCTCCTTAATTTTCCGCAGCTTGCTGTTAGATGTTAAGAGTGGGATGAAATTTCAGTACCTTGAAAATCTGCTCACGTTTAAGAGGATACCTATTGCAATCAACATTAGTGTAAGAGAGGATCCTCCATAGCTTAGAAATGGGAGTGTAATCCCCGTTACAGGCATAAGTCCTGTAACAACTCCAATGTTAATCATAACTTGTATAGCAACCATGGAAATAATACCAACGGCTACAAAACTTCCAAATAAGTCTTGTGCACCTAATGCTATTCTTATTCCTCTCCATAGTAATAAAGCAAATAATAATAAAATTAAGGAACCGCCGATAAAGCCTAATTCTTCTGATAGAATAGCAAAAATAAAATCTGTCTGTGGCTCTGGCAAGTAAAAGAATTTTTGCCTGCTTTCCCCAAGGCCTAAGCCGAACAAACCACCTGGTCCTATCGCATAAAGCGATTGTATGATCTGAAAACCACTTCCTAACGGATCAGACCATGGATCTAGAAATGAAGTTATCCTTTTAATTCGATAAGGAGCGGATGCAACCAATCCAATAAACCCAGCAACACCGATTAGCCCTAATATTACAAAGTGACGAATCCTAGCACCAGCAATAAAGATCATTACGATACTTGTACCAACCATAACAGTTCCAGTACCTAAATCTGGCTGAAGCATAATCATCCCAAAGGCTAGAAATACAAGACCTAAAGATGGGAGTAATCCTTTTTTAAAGGAAATTATATGCTTTTGATTTTCCGATAGAAATTTTCCCAGGAAAATAATCATTGCTATTTTCATAAATTCAGAGGGCTGAATGGAAAATGCTCCTACACCAATCCAGCTTTGTGAACCATTCCGAACTAAACCAACTCCAGGAATTAATACGACTATAAGTAAAACAAAGCAAACAATAATAATTGGTTTAGCCCAAGATCTCCATATCCAGTAATCAAGGTTCATAATAAATAACATTGCAGCAATTCCAACACCAGCAAAAAGCATCTGTCTCTTTGCAAAAAAGAAGGAATCCCCTAAATTTCGTTCGGCCATAACCGCACTTGCACTGTACACCATGATTAACCCTATGGCAAGCAACGTAAATGTGATGATCATTAGAATTATATCTGGAGTCGTTTTTTTTGATGGCACCATTAACACCTCGAATTGCAAGATTTAGGGCTTGCAAAAAAGAAAAGCGGATTGTATCCAGATTCCTGTATTACTTAAATCCGATTCAAAAAAAGAAAGCTCTGTAAATTAACGGTTGAAAATTAGGAAAAGGATTACGGTCTTTTATTCCCAAATAGGGATGATAACGGACCTGTATGCTTTTCTCTATTCACCTTGTTATCATTTACAGAGCTTACTTTAAAGTAAGAAAGTTTTTATAGTGCTACTCTTTTGTTATCTGTTCATACAGATCAGAGTTTATTTTCTTTCAACGCCTACTTACAGACAAGCCCTTATTTAAGCATATGCACCGCATTGATAAAAATGTCTCCTCTGACCTCAAAAGTTTTATATTGATCCCAACTTGCACATGCTGGGGAAAGGAGAATTACCTCTCCACTTTCTGATAAGTCATAGGCTACAGGCACTGCTTTGTCCACATTATCGACGCGTTTAATGGTTTTTATTCCTGCAAGTCTCCCTGCCTTCTCCACTTTTTCTGCAGTTTGTCCAAATGTAATCATTGCTTTTACATTTTTTAGTGATGGAATGAGTTCATCAAATTCATTTCCTCGATCCAATCCACCTGCTAGTAAAATGACTGGTTCATTAAAGGCAGCAAGGGCATTTTGTGTAGCTAATATATTCGTTGCTTTAGAGTCATTATAAAATTTTCGTCCATTTACTTCTTTGATAAATTGCAGACGATGTTTAACCCCTTTAAAGTTACTTAAAACTTTAAAAATACTTTCATTAGATGCTCCTGTTAGTTTTGCAGCTGCAACAGAAGAAAGAATATTTTCTAAATTTAATGCACTTAAATAGGTTATATCTGAGAGTTTCATTACTTCTTCATCATTAAAATAGATGACATTATCTTTCACATATGCACCAAACTCAAGTTCGCGTTTCGCAGAAAAAGGGATAATGGTCGCTTTACTGCTCTTCGCGATATTCATTACAACCTCTTGCTCTACATTCACAATTAGATAGTCATTTTCGTCTTGGTTCTTCGCAATATTTCCTTTTGCTTTTGCATATTCTTCTCGTGTTCCGTGATAATCCAAATGTGCTTCATAAATGTTTGTAATGATTGCAATATGTGGTTTAAACTTTTCAATCCCCATTAATTGAAAAGATGATAATTCGATGACGATATTATTATCCTTCTTTGCCACTTGAGCCACGTTTGAAGCAACTGTACCAATATTCCCCGCAATAAGGGGCTTTTTCTTATCTGCTTCTAACATATCGAACAATAAAGTTGTCGTTGTCGTTTTTCCATTTGAACCAGTGATCGCAAGGAATGGTGCTTCTGAAACACGGTATGCAAGCTCCACTTCAGTAATTACGGGAATCCCACGCTCAATGGCCCCTTTAATCATTGGATTAAAGTAAGGAATCCCCGGATTTTTTACAATCAACTGAAATCCTTCCTCCAACAATTCAATCGGATGACTTCCACAAATCACTGTGATTCCTTGCTCTAATAAACCTTGTGCCTCAGGATTTTCGTCCAATGGCTTACTATCATTCACTGTTACAAAGGCACCTAAATTATGTAGTAATTGAGCTGCGCTTACTCCACTTTTAGCAAGACCTAATACAAGTATTTTTTTATGATGATAATCATCAATTTGCTTCATTATAACCACACCTCAATATAAATTCCTAAAGCGGCGAATAATAATCCAACCGTCCAAAATGTAGCAACTACTCTCCATTCAGACCATCCAACCAATTCATAATGATGATGCAATGGACTCATACGGAAGATTCTTCTTCCAGTTGATTTAAATGAGATAACTTGGAGAATAACAGAAAGTGTTTCGATAACAAATACTCCACCAATTAATATCAATAGAATTTCTGTCTTTGTTAAAATAGCAATTGCAGCAATCGCGCCTCCAAGTGCAAGAGAACCTGTATCTCCCATAAATACTTTTGCTGGATGTGCATTAAATACTAAGAATCCTAATACTGCTCCAACAATTGCCACAGAGAAAATACTAATTTCAAATTGTGACTGACTCCATGCAAGCACAGCAAATGCTCCAAATGCAACAGCAGATGTTCCAGAAACTAAACCATCCAAGCCATCTGTTAAATTAACCGCATTAGAGAATCCAACTAGCCAAAAAATAATAAATAACGCATAAAACCATCCTAATTCCAATGGCTTTTCAACAAAAGGAATCGAGATTGCGGTTGAAAATTCATTTTCTCGTAAAACAAAATAGAAAATGAGGGAAATAATAATCTGTCCTAATAGCTTTTGTCTAGATGTTAATCCTAGGTTACGCTTCATAACTACTTTTATAAAGTCATCTAAAAACCCTAATAATCCAAAACCAAGTAAAACTAAAAGAAGTAAATATGTCTTAATCGTTGGCTCTGAAAATTTATTAATCATTACTAATGTCGTTACGACAATAGAAAAAATGATCATTAAGCCACCCATCGTTGGTGTTCCCGTTTTTTTCTGATGGGATTTCGGTCCTTCTTCCCTAATGCTTTGTCCGAATTTCAATCTTCTCAAGAAGGGAATAAAAAAGGGAGAAATTAATACTGTTATTAAAAAGCCTAAAAGAATCGTAAAAAAGATAACTTTCTCCTGCATTTTAGTTCCCTCCTTTCGCTTGATTGCTTGTTTTTAATACATGCTCTCTAATTACCGGTATATCATATGATTCCATATTGGAATTCAGACTGTTTTCTTGCAAAAAAATAAAATTTATTGTGTTTTCTTGTTCTTGTAATTGTTCATCATAAATTTCGATCATTTTTAATATGCCTTCCTTTAAATCTTTTGTATAAAAAATAGGAAAATGATTAGGTGTATATGAAGGGAGTTCCACTCCTTCTTCCCATATTGCTCCTATTGCTCCATTTGCTATAGCAGTACTCAAATCACCAGAATGGTCTTTATATAATGGTATAAACAATCCTTTTGGCTGCTTGGAATCTGCTATAAATGACACGGTTTGAAAAAGCAAATCTTCTTTTACAAAACCTTTTGCTTCGGGTATCGCCTGAAGGATTAATTTATAGGACAGTGTCATTTTTTCTCTCCTCTATCGCTTCTTTTGCCACTAAACGATCATCAAAATCTAACACTTCAGAACCAATAATTTGATACGTTTCATGGCCTTTCCCTGCAATTAATATAACATCGCCTGGTTTCGCTTGATTTATGGCAAAGCGAATAGCCTCTTTTCGATCAGCAATAATCGTATAATTCTGTTCTCCCTTAACTCCTGCTTCCATATCTTTTAATATAGCAAGCGGATCTTCACTTCGAGGATTATCGGAAGTTAGGATAGCATAAGAAGCTTCCTGACAAGCAATTTTCGCCATTAAAGGACGTTTCGTCTTGTCTCTATCTCCTCCACAGCCAGCAATGACATAAACATTTTTCTTCGCAAATTCTTTCACCGTCTGTAACGCGTTTTGTAAACTATCAGGTGTATGGGAATAATCTACAATCACCGAGAAGTCTTGCTCTGCATTTACTGTTTCAAATCTACCCGCAACTCCTTCTACCTTTTCTAACGCCTTAATTGTTACCTCTAATGGAATATTGCTTGCAATCGCAGCACCAATGCTTGCTAACGAATTATACACATTGAATTTACCAACCATTTTTAGCTGTACTTGGTGTGTTCCAAACGGCGAATGCAGATCAAAGGATGTACCGGCTGCAGTGATTCTTATATTTTTCGCCATTATATCAGCATCCGTATCAATTCCATATGTAAGAATATGAGCAGCAGTAATGGTTTCATACTCTTTAGCTGTTGCATCATCTTTGTTTAAGATTGCAAACTTTGGCTTTTCTGATGTGAAAGCATTTCCTAATCTTGTAAACAATAGCCCTTTTGCTTTTTTATATTCCTCCATCGTACCATGATAATCTAAATGGTCCTGACTTAAATTTGTGAATACAGCTATATCATAATCGCAGCCAAATACTCTTCCTTCTACAAGGGCATGGGAAGACACTTCCATTACAGCTGTGTCGACCTTCTGTTCCACCATTTGATGGAAGAGCTTCTGAAGTGTCACTGCCTCTGGAGTAGTATTTTTTGTTTCCTGAATTTCCTCACCGATTTTCGTATACATCGTACCGATGATTCCTGTTTTTTGATCTGCTTCTTTTAAAATAGCATCTATTAAATGACTAGTAGTTGTTTTTCCATTTGTTCCAGTTATGCCAATAAGCTGAAGCTTTTGTGTTGGCTTTTGATAAAAGACATCTGCCAGGATACTACCAGCCCTCTTTGTATCTTTCACAACTATAACCGGAATAGGTAAAGGTAATTTTCTTTCAGCAATGACAGCCACCGCTCCAGACTCATATGCTTTTTGGGCAAAATCATGGCCATCGACTGTATATCCTTTTATACAAATAAAAAGACTGCCATTTATTACTTTGCGATTATCATTCTCTATTGATTTTATTTCCACATCGTCTCCATCATAAGGGACGTATGGGTGTAAATTCTCAATAAGTTTTTTTAATTGCATCGCTTTCTGATTCCTCTTTTCTCTAGCTCTATATGTAATCTGAATCACTTATAAAGTGAAACTTCCATCAGTGGGGTTTTCCTTCCTCCCCCACTGATGGTTAGTTGAACCAATCGGACCTTTACGGACAGTTGCTCTCCCACCTAGCTTCCTCGTATTCTCAGAAGCTTAAGGGGGGGGCTTACTGGCCGTTAAGAGTGGGATAAATATTAATTATATACTAAATAATGACTCAACCATATAGATTATACAATTTTCTTAGCGTATTTTATTTTACATGATTAAAAAAAATTTATCTATGTTGTACCTTATTGTTGGAGAATTTATATTAGAAGAATAATTTAAAATGGAGGATATTTTTATGTATTTTTCTGTCCTTTTTGATATTTAAGGCAGTTTTTTTATCCTATAGGACAAAATGCGGCACGTAGAAATCGGCCGCATTTTATCTAATTAATTAAATTGAACCAATATTGTGGAGCCATCCTTTACTTTTGTTCCTGGTTCAGGGGATTGCTTGATAACGGTATCTCCACTTCCACTTGATTCTATTTTAAGATTAATAAACATTTCACTAATGTCTTTTTTCGTATGACCTACAAGATCAGGCACTTCTATTAATGGATTTTCTGGATATTTATATACTTTATCAATTTGGTCTTTACGCGGTTCAACACCTAACGCTCTTAAACTATCTCCCATAATAGCCCCAACGATTGGTGCAGCAACAGCACTACCAAATTGTATGGTTCCTTTTGGATTATCTACTGCCACATAGACGACTAGTTCTGGGTCATCGGCAGGTGCAAACCCAATAAAAGAAAGAATATAGTTATTCTCTAAATATCTTCCACCCGATGCTTTTTGGGCTGTTCCTGTTTTTCCACCAACCCGATACCCTTCCACAAAGGCTTTACCTCCGGATCCTTTTGCAACAACATTTTCTAATGCCCTTCTCACTTCTTTGGATGTTTCTTCAGAAACAACCTTTCTTTTTGCAACAGGCTTCTTCTCCATGACTACTTCACCAGTGGCTGGATCAATTAATTCTTTCGCCACATAAGGAGTATATAGTGTTCCTCCATTAATTGCTGCCGAGAGCGCTGTTACTTGTTGAATTGGCGTTACTGCAACCCCTTGACCAAACGCAGTAGTTGCTTGCTCTACTGGTCCTACTCTGTCCATGTTAAACAATATCCCTTTTGACTCCCCCTGTAAATCGATGCCTGTTTTCTGTCCAAACCCAAAATCACGAATATATTGAAAAAGCTTATCTTTTCCTAGACGTTCCCCTAACTCCACAAAACCTGGGTTACAAGAGTTTTGAACAACTTCCAAGAATGTTTGCGAACCATGTCCGCCTCTCTTCCAACATTTCAACTTAGCTCCGCCTACTTCTGCGTAGCCCTTATCATAAAAAGTGTCCTTGTCTAAATCTACTTTTCCTTCTTCGAGAGCTGCTGCCAAAGTGATAATTTTAAAAGTAGAACCTGGTTCGTATGAACTCCAAATTGGTAAATTTCGATTATAAACTTTTGAATCAACATTTTGAAAATCTGAAGGATCAAATCCTGGACGACTAGACATCGCCAAAACTTCACCAGTCTTTGGATTCATCGCCAATGCTATAATTGATTCAGGTTCATACGTTTGTTCTGCAATATCTAATTCTCTCTCTACAATCGTTTGAATTTTTGTATCAATCGTCAGTACTAAATCATTTCCATTTACTGGAGCTTCATAAGCATCAGCCATATCATTCATTCTTTGACCTTTCGCATCAGAATAATATTGAACAGACCCTTTTTTCCCTTTTAACTCATCATCATATTCTAGTTCTAAGCCAATTAACCCTTGATTATCAATGCCTGCAAATCCTAAAACATGGGATAAATAATTTCCGAAAGGATAGGATCTCTTGGAATCTTCTCCAATATAGACACCATCTATATCAAGCGCACGAACTTTTTTTGCTTTTTCATGCGTAATTTTCCTTCCTTCTTTTAAGCGAACGCTCATCTCCTTTTGAATAATCTGCTTATAAACAGATTCTTTATCTGCTTCTAATACTTTTGCAAGCTTTTCTGCCGTATCTGCTGGATCTTTAAGCTGTCGTGGTACTATATAAACTGTTGGTGCACTAACATTTGTTGCCAGCGCTATTCCATTACGATCCAAAATCTCTCCACGTTGTGGCTCAAAAGCAATTTGCCGACTCCATAAATTTTTCGCTTTAGTTGTAAGCTCGTCCCCCAGAAAAAATTGAACATACGCTAATCTTGCATCAATAATAAAGAAAATAATTATCCCAGCAACCAGCGCTATCAATAATCGTTTCCGGACGGTTACGTTTGAAACCCGCATACAGATGGAACCCCCTTTATACTAGCTCAATTGAAATATATGCTTGTACGAAAAGGAATAGAACGTTTAGTATTTGTTCCTTTTCGGGGAGGGATTGAGGGGGTTTTTTACTGATGAAAGTGGGTTTCTTTTCTTTTTCTGATTATTTTGTTGGTCATTTTCTTGGTGATCGCTACTTTTGCTGCTTCTTTTGTTTATTTTAGTGTTCATTCCCTTGATGAAAACCACTTTTGCTCATTCCTCTGTTTATTTTGGCGTTCATTCCCTTGATGAAAACCACTTTTGCTCATTCCCCTGTTTATTTTGGCGTTCATTCCCTTAATGAACGCCTCTTTCTCTTACCTTTCAATTAATTTCGCGATTCTCCCTCCAATGACCACTGTTTTTTCTTTTTACTAAGTTTACTTTCAGCTTTTATCCAATAAAACAAATAAATTGCTAGACCCCACCACTATCTTTCACTCATAGTACGCCCATTGATGTACACCAATAAGCCTATAATGCTTATCTAATATTCTCTTAATTCTTCGCATTTCTCCCGAGATCAGACACCAGTCATAAATTTCTTTTGTCGTTATCTTTCTTTCTGGAAAAAGCAGCTTAAACTCTTCAACACTTCGTAAAACAGCTTTATCCAAGCTTTCTGTATATCCACATGCATCACATTTGATCATTGAACGTTCTGCTGAAATGATCAGTGAGTTACATTTATCACAAAGGATTCCTTTCTTAAGCTCATCATAGGTATAGCTTGAAATTCTTCGATAAGATGATTCATTCATATGAAGAGCTATCAACTTTTCAGCTAAGGTCGTATGCTGTTTTTTCACTTGTGTTCTGTTCATTTCTAATGATTTAACATAACGATTTAATTGAGTAGGATAAATGATAGGCAAATGAAGTGGAGCTTGATATAAGGTGAATTTTGGGTTTACAAAAACAACATGAGGGACAATTGGAATGGAATAACCAAGTTGATGAATTAATTGTCTTAATAAGGAATCGGTTCGTTTTAATTGAGTAATAGGATTATTGATTTCTACTTTATTGTTTTTCTTATAGAATCGATCATTTTCATAATAAAAATCACCTTCATAGTTCTTAATTTCATAGAGATGGAGTGCTTCTCCTTCTATCAATAAGGAGTCGATTTGAAATGTCGTTTGGTTTGATTGCAGTAATAAATCATTTAATATAATACTATTTTGAGCTAAATTCCTTAAATAATCATCAAACCGCCTCTCTCCTTCCCAACCTTTTTTATGATTGTAGTCTCTCAGCTTCATTTCATCTGATAATTCCATCCGGCTATTTAATGATTTTAACAAAGCTAATTCTGGTGGTTTCTTTCTTTTTTTATACAACTTTCACCCCTCCTATTAATTTTAAAGAGTTACAAATTCAACTCTTATTTCTAGTATACAATACCTTGTCCATCTCCAACAAAAAAGCTCCACCACATCTCAAAAATGTAGTAGAGCTTACCCTCTTACTCCGGCTCTTTTAACTTAACCGTTAATTTATCATTTTCTTTAACCTTTGACCCAGCTTTAATGCTTTGAGAAGATACATATCCACTTCCGGAGCTTTCAAGCTTTAATTTATTTAAATCTGCTACTTTTAACACATCACGTAATGACCAGCCCTTCATATTAGGAACTGTTTCTTTACCATTTGTCTTTAAAATAACTTTTTCTCCTTTTAGATAAGTCTCACCTTTGACTGGAAGTTGTTCTTCCACTGTTTTACCGTCTCCGATAATAATCGCATTTAACCCCTTATCTGCTAGAATTTTCTTCGCTTCTTCTGCAGTCATTCCACTTAAATTCGGAATTGCAATTGGTTTCGAAGCTTCTCCTTCAGTTGGAACAATATCCATATATTGAAGACTGCTCTTCATAACAGAAGTGAAAATTTCCGCAACAGGTTCAGAACCTACCTCTGTTTCCTTCAGTTCTGGCTGCTGTACAGCAACATACATGATTAACTCAGGATCATCTTTTGGAGCCATTCCTAAAAATGAAAAAATATAATTATCACTGCCTGTTAAATAGCCGCCGCCACTTTTAGGAATTTGCGCTGTTCCTGTTTTACCAGCAACCGGATAGCCATCAATATTAAATTTTTTATAACCTGTCCCTTTTTTGCTTGTAATAACTGTCTCAAGAATATCGCGAACCTCTTTGGCTGTTTCAGCTGAAATCGGTGTCCCGGCAACTTGAGTCTCGCCTTTTTTTATTACTTCTCCGGTATTCGAATCTTTAATTTGCTCGATTACGTACGGCTTCACCATTTTCCCATCGTTCGCCACTGCTGTCGCTGCTTGGATTTGTTGAATTGGTGTTAATGCTGTACCTTGACCAAAAGCTGTCGTAATTTTTTCGATTGGCCAGTTAAACACAATAGAGCTATTCGCTTCTCTTGGAAGGTCAATCCCTGTTGTTTGATCAAGACCAAATTTCGTTAAGTATTCTCTAAATGTATCAAAGCCTATTTTTTCTTTGGCTAGTTTTGCAAAGGCTACATTGGAAGATCGTTGAACACCTTCCAAATAGGAAATAGATCCCCAACCTGCACCACCGTTATGATCGCCTATTCCTTCATATCGACCCGACTTATATTCTTCATTTGGGTTAAATACCCCTTCTTCAACAGCTGCCGCTAAGGTAAATATTTTCATCGTAGATCCTGGTTCATAATTGGTTTCGATCGCTTCATTATGCCAAGAGTCGGTAATTCCTTCTCTTGTTTCAGGATCAAACGATGGTCTTTGACTCATCGCTAAAATTTCTCCTGTTTTTGGATTAGCTACGATTGCAATCATTTTCGCAGGATTATATTCATCATTCACTTTATTCATGGTATCCTCTAAAAAGGATTGAATTTTTTTATCGAGCGTTAAATAAACATCATTACCATTTTTTGCAGGCACAATTTTATCCTTACTGTTTGGTAAAATATAACCCCAAATATCCTTGCTATACTGCATGCTACCATTTGTTCCTGTTAGCATTTTGTTTAAACTTTCTTCGATGCCAAGTCTACCCGTTTCTTTGCCATCTGATTCTTCTAAATATCCAATTACATGGGAAGCAAAAATACCATTCGGATAAAATCTCTTTTTGCCTTCAACGATCTGAATGCCAGGGAGCTTCAAATCTTCAATTTTCTTTTTGGTTTCATAGGAAAGGTCCTTACCTGCCTTTCCAAATTCCACTTGTTTAGCTCCCTCTTTTGTTAAAATTCTATAAATCTCTGACTCTGTTAAATCGATATATTTTGCTAGTTCTCTAGATGTTGTTTCCGGATCTTTGACATGAACGGGGTTGTTCTTGTCATGCTCACTTAACTTTTCATCTGTTACTGCAACAAGTTTATAGGAAACTGCATCCTCTGCAATTACTTCTCCATTACGGTCCAATATACTACCTCTAGATGCCTCTAATATACGAGAAGTATTATGTTTTTTTTCTGCTTGTGCAGCAAGTTCTACACCAGACACTTCTCCTGTTGCCTGAATATAGACAAACCGAATAACTAAAACAAAAAAGAGCAGACAAAAGAGAACAAAGAGGATGGCTGCTCCAAAATTAATATTAGGCTGTTTTCGAATCATTGCTTAATGCACAACCTTTACACTGTCTTTACTAAAATCTAAACCTAATTTACCTGCTACTTCACGTAAACGCTCAAAGCTACTTAAATTCTTAACCTGTGTATCTAATTCCTTATTTGACTTTTCAATAGAATTGACAGCATTTTGTGTGACTTGAATTTCTTTGTTGACTTGATAAATCTCTGCTTGGTTGCTCACGATTTTCACACCGCCAAAACAAATAATGGCAACAAAGGCGATTCCGATAATCTTCTCACCAGGAGATAATAATGATTTAGTCTGTTTAATAACCTTTTTAACCGACTGTTTTTCTTCTTGATGTTGATAATGATCCTGTTGAATTTTTCTCGCTAAATTGCTCATTTAATTACCTCCTGCACCCTTTTGTTATTGTTTTTCAGCAACACGTAATTTTGCTGATCTTGCTCTGTTATTAAATTCTAATTCTTCTTCTGATGGAACAATTGGCTTTCTTGTTACTAATTTCAATTCCGGCTTAAACTCATCTGGAATGACTGGAAGTCCTGGCGGTAATGGCGGCAGTTCACTCGCTTTTTTAAATGCCGACTTACAGATTCTGTCCTCAAGGGAATGAAACGTGATAACACTAATTCTTCCGCCTGTATTTAATAACTTGATCGCTTGCTCTAATGAAGATTCAAATACTCCTAATTCATCATTGACTGCAATTCGTATCGCTTGAAACACTCTTTTAGCAGGGTGGCCACCTTTTCTTCTTGCAGGGGCTGGAATGGCCTCTTTAATTAATTCAACCAACTCTCCTGTTGTTTCGATCGGATGAGTTTCTCTTGCTGCCTCAATTTTTCTTGCTATTTGTTTGGAGAATTTTTCTTCCCCATAACGAAAGAAAATTTTAACTAATGATTCATATGACCAAGAATTTACAACATCATATGCAGTCACATCTGCTTCATTATCCATGCGCATATCTAATGGCGCATCATGGTGATAACTAAATCCACGCTCAGGGGTATCCAATTGCGGGGAAGAAACACCTAAATCATAAAGAATCCCATCTACATGAGTAATACCTAAGTGATGAATTTCTTCTTCTAAATAGCGGAAATTACTTTTGACAATGGTCAATCTGTCCTTATATGGTGCTAATTTCTCTTGGGCATTTTTTATTGCTATTTCATCTTGATCGAACGCTATTAATCTTCCACTACCTGATAATCTGGAAAGAATTAATTCGCTATGCCCTGCTCCGCCTAATGTACAATCCACATAAATTCCATCTGGCTTAATATCAAGGGCATCGACCGCTTCATTTAGTAAAACTGTTGTATGATTAAACATGAATCCACACCTGTCTATAAATTTTTCTTGTAGGTAGTATTTATTATGTACATAATGAAAAAAATTAAATATCGAATCCAATCATATTCTCTGCAATTTCTGCAAAAGAATCCTCTGATTCTGAAAAATAATTTTCCCACTCTTGTTTATCCCAAATTTCAATACGATTTGAAACACCTAGAATAACACATTCTTTCTCAAGCTGTGCATATTGAAATAAGGGGGAGGCAATATTTATGCGACCTTGTTTATCTATTTCGCATTCTGTTGCTCCGGAGAAGAAAAAACGGGTAAATGCTCGAGCATCCTTTTTAGTTAAAGGCAATTGCTTAAGCTTGTCTTCAATTATCTCCCATTCCGTTAGTGGGTAACCGAAAAGACATCGATCGAGGCCACGGGTTAGAATAAAGGTTTCACCTAAGTTCTCTCTAAACTTAGCAGGCACAATGATACGTCCTTTTGCATCGACATTATGATGATATTCCCCCATAAACATACCCTTGTCCCCCACTTTCTAACCTCAATGTACCACATTCCCCCACTTTCCTCCACTATTAAATTTAATTCTAGCTATTTTGTTTATTTCCTGCAATAAAAATAATAATTTTGAAAAGATAAAAAGGTTTGATCGTTGCAAATTTTGGTTAATAACCTGTGATATTTCTAAAAGGTTATTGGAATAGCATCCTTATCTCTACTAAAAAACACATAATAATAACAAAAAACCGCCCTATAATTAGGACGGTCAGTTTGTCGACAAAAAGATTTTTAGAAACTTAAATGGAATTTTCATGCGTTGCTTGGAGTGGGGGGGTGAGACTCCTGTGGGATTAGCGAGGTGGGCACTGAAAAACTGGCTAGTTAATGATGATGGGCAATAGCCACTTTTTAAACATAAGATGATGGATTTGTTTTCCGAGGCGTCCGCTCGCTTTCCATGGGGCGAGCGCCAAGCCTCCTC